>ERZ857629.418-NODE-418-length-60574-cov-25.165551_pt1 | contig 60574 bp, 45 predicted proteins | sample MGYA00519700_ERZ857629 | MGnify/ENA primary metagenome ERZ857629 (study PRJEB31778, sample SAMEA3449351) | human gut metagenome | biome: human gut; feature: human-associated habitat; material: faeces | place: United Kingdom | collected 2010/2012 ... | reverse complement strand
CGAAGCACTGGCATCGCTAAAAGGCTGTTTTTTATGTTTTTGTTTCAGTCCCCCCTGCATTTTTCCACAGAACCAGAATCGGACCTATCGGACTTATTGGGATTTTTCGTTATGCTTCATGGTTATCGTCATGCTTCGTGATTTTCGTGATTTTCGTAATTATCTGGGGGGTGAGAGGAGAGGGGGAGTGGTTTTTGGGTGGATTCGTTGGTTTGGTGGGGTTTTTTGTGTAACTTTGTGGTGAGGCTGCTTGGCTGGTGCTGAAATAGGCTCCGTGCTGAAATAGGCTTGGTGCCTGAATTGGGCGCAGTGCTTGCTGCCTCACCGACATATTTAAAGGCGTTTACTTACGCTTTGGTTTTGACACTCTGAAATCCTGAGAAAATTTCAAATTGTCTGTCAAGAACAAAGCAACGTGAACGCCTCACGGGTGTGTATTCGATGTGCACGCCTCAACTATGCTGTATGGCCATTGGTGCATCTTTATGTGCGCCCTTGGTGGATGTAGCTATTGGGGATGTGCCGATACATATCGGCGTGAGGCTTCTGCGTTGCTCGTTTCGATAGACAGGGCAATTCTCAGGAGCCTCAGAGTGTGGAGCGAGCGACAGTGCAGGGCTTCACGCTTTTTTTATGCCGTTTTCAATCAACTCATACCATCCACCAGCGGTAACATTCTGGTAGCCCTTCATTCCGCACAAAAAATGCAAAAGAGGCACCATGTCTGCATCCCCCCAAGATACCGCCCATAGCACTACTACCCCGGCTCAGCCTGTGGCACCACCCTGCAAGGCACCGAGCACCGAGGCTGAAGCTCCCTTTCTGCAAGCCGATGTGCTTGAAGACTACCTCTTTCAGCTCTCGCCTGAGGTGTTTGATGCGCTGCTCAAAGACCACACCACCAGCACCAAAGAAGAACAGCACAACATCTTTTGGGCCACTTCCGATTATGAGCACCTTGGCGAGGGTTATGAATACAGCTCGCCAATTCTCCCAGCGCTCATCACTGGCAAGCGTGGCCATGTGATTATGCCACGCATCCTCAAAAGCAAGGCTGCGCAGACGGCGCGTGCGCGCAATATGGCAGAAGTGTTCACTCCCTCGTGGGTGTGCAATGCGCAAAACAATCTCATCGACGAGGCTTGGTTTGGTCGTGCCGATGTGTTCAATCGAGAGTACGTAGACGAAGCTGGAGTGCATCGCTGGCACACCACTCCGCATCCCATCACCTTTCCTGAAGGCAAAACTTGGCGCGACTATGTGTGCGACACTCGCATGGAAATCACTTGTGGCGAGGCACCCTACATTGTGAGCCGATACGACACCACCACAGGCGCACTCATCCCCATCGAACAGCGCATAGGTCTACTCGACCGCAAATTGCGCATCGTGAGCGAAAATACCACCAAGTCGGGCGAATGGCTCAAATGGGCACAGGTGGCGTATCGAAACACTTATGCTTACGAATGGCAGGGCGACAATCTGCTCATCGCCCGCGAGTCGATGCTCGTGAGCTACATTGAATATTACTACCACAAATTTGGAAAGCAACCTGGGGAAAAGTCCCTCAAAAGCATTGCCTATATCGTGTCGTGGAACGTATGGCAAATGGACGGACTGAAAGGTGTGGTGCCCGATAGCTGTGGCGAAAAGCCAAAGCCTGATGCGCAGGGTGCAATGTTTTTCGAGCCTCTCAGTGTTCCGTGTGAGGGCTGCCGAACGGGCGACATCCGCTCCCACAACGGCACCTATTGCCTCATTCGCGATTGGCGCAAAAAACGCGATCTCCAGAAAATCCGATTTATCGACCTTATAAAACAACATGTATAAATTATGAAATTTGAATCATCACTGAAGTTGAAGCTAATCTATGTGTTTCGCATCAACGATGAGGCACACCGTGGGTGTGTGAAAGTGGGCGAAGCCACTGCCGACACCGACAACTTTGCAGAGCTGAATCAGCCTAATTGCAAAGCGCTCAATGCTGCGGCACGCAACCGCATCAATCAGTACACCCAAACGGCAGGCATTGCCTACGACCTTCTCTACACCGAGTGTACGCTATTTGTGAAAAACAAAGCATTATGTTCGTTCAACGACAAGGAAGTGCACTCCGTGCTCGAACGCTCGGGCGTGAAAAAGAAAGTGTTCGACACCGTGAACCGAGCCAACGAATGGTTTGTTTGCGACCTCGAAACCGTGAAGCGCGCCATCGCTGCGGTGAAGGGAGACCGCCAATCGCTCACCACTGGCGAGGTGACCACCACCCACAATCCCATCATATTCCGCCCCGAGCAGCGCGAAGCCATCGACAAAACCAAAAAGCAACTCAAAAAGTCGAAAGAAATGCTGTGGTATGCTAAGATGCGCTTCGGCAAAACGCTCTCGGCGCTGCAAGTGGTGAAAGAAATGGGCTTCAAGCGCACATTGATTCTCACCCACCGCCCAGTGGTGGATAGCGGTTGGTACGAAGATTTTGGCAAGATTTTCTACGATATCCCCACTTACCGCTATGGCTCGAAAAATGTGGGCGACGACCACTCTTCGCTCGAAAGGCATGCAAATGGGGGAGGAAGCTACGTCTACTTCGCCTCGATGCAAGACTTGCGTGGGTCGCAAACGGTGGGTGGCAAGTTTGACAAAAACGACAAGGTGTTTTCCACGCCTTGGGATTTTATCATCGTCGACGAAGCCCACGAAGGCACCCAAACCGAACTGGGCAAGAATGTTATGACCGAGCTCATTAAGCCCACCACCAAGGTGCTCCGCCTCAGTGGCACACCATTCAACCTGCTCGACAACTACAAGGAAGACGACATCTACACATGGGACTATGTGATGGAGCAGCGCGCCAAGGCAGCATGGGATCAAACACACCCAGGCGACCCCAACCCCTACGCCGGACTGCCCACGATGAACATCTTCACCTACGACCTTGGGCGATTGCTCCACGACTTTATCGACGAGGATGTGGCTTTCAATTTCCGTGAGTTTTTCCGTGTGAAAGAGGATGGCACATTCATCCACGCCGACGATGTGCGCGCCTTCCTCAATTTGCTCACCAAAGAAGACGCTGATAGTTGCTATCCGTTTGCCAACGAGAATTATCGCAACATATTCCGCCACACGCTGTGGATGCTTCCTGGCGTGAAAGCGGCAAAGGCCATGAAAGAACTGATGGCTGAGCACACAGTGTTTCAGCATTTCACGGTGGTGAATGTGGCTGGCGATGGCGATGAGGAGAGCGACGATGCGCTCGAAGCCGTGAGGAATGCTATCGGCACTAACTCCGACCAGACACGCACCATCACTCTCTCGTGCGGACGCCTCACCACAGGGGTGAGCGTGAAGGAGTGGACCGGCGTGCTGATGCTCAGTGGCTCGTTCCACACAGCCGCATCGAGCTATATGCAAACCATATTCCGTGTGCAGACACCCGCCACCATCAACGGCCGCATGAAAGAGCAAGCCTACGTGTTCGACTTTGCCCCCGACCGCACCCTGCAAGTGCTCGCTTCCGTGCCACGAATGTCGGCTAAGGCAGGTAAGACCACCGATGGGCAGCGTCGCGAAATGGGCGAATTTCTCAATTTCTGCCCTGTAATAGCCATTTCGGGCTCGAAGATGGAAACGCTGAATGTGAACCGCATGCTGGAGCAGTTGAAGAAAGCCTACGTGGAGCGTGTGGTGCGCAATGGCTTTGAAGATGGTGCCCTCTACAACGATGAGCTGATGCGGCTCAACGAGGTGGATGTGAAGGATTTCGCTAACCTCAAAAAAATCATAGGCACCACCAAAGCGATGGGCAATTCGGGCCAAATCGATATCAACGACCAAGGACTCACCGATGAGCAATACGAAGAAAAGACAAAGCTGGAGAAGAAGCCTAAAAAAGAGCTCACCGAAGAAGAAAGGAAGCGTCTGGAGGAGTTGAAGAAAAAGAAAAAAGTGAAGCAAGATGCCATTTCGATTCTTCGAGGCATTTCCATTCGTATGCCACTGATGATTTACGGCGCTGATGTCGACAACGAAGACACCCAACTCACCATCGACAATTTCACCTCGCTCATCGACCCTCAGTCGTGGGACGAATTTATGCCACAAGGTATGACCAAACAGCACTTCAATCACTTCAAAAAATATTATGACCCCGACATCTTCTCGGCAGCAGCCAAGCGCATCCGTGCCATGGCTCGTGCAGCCGATAGGCTCAGTGTGGAGCAACGCATACAGCGCATCACCTCTATTTTCTCCTCCTTCCGCAATCCCGACAAAGAAACGGTGCTCACCCCATGGCGCGTGGTGAACATGCACTTAGGCGACACACTCGGAGGCTACAACTTCTTCAACGACAACTACGCCGCCACCATCGACGAACCCCGCTTCATCGACCACGGAAAGCCGACCGACGACGTGTTCCGCTCCGATGCCCACATCCTTGAGATCAATTCCAAGTCGGGTCTGTATCCGCTCTACATGGCGTACGGCATATATCGCGCACGGGTGAAAGAATCGATGTTCGCCATCGAAACCGTCGACGCCGAGCAACGCCTCTGGGACAAAACCGTGGCAGAAAACATCTTCGTAGTCTGCAAAACCCCAATGGCAAAAGCCATCACCCAGCGCACCCTCCTTGGTTTTCGCACAGGGAAAACCAACATGTGGGCCCCCGACGACCTCATCAACAAAATTAAAAACCAACCCGACCTATTCATCAAAAAGGTCAAAAACTTAATCGGAAAGAAAGTGAAAATCAACGCAATAGTCGGCAACCCGCCATATCAAGTTATGGACGGAGGTGGAACTGGTAGTAGTGCCCAAGCCATTTATAATAAATTTGTAGAGGTAGGGAAATGCTTAAATCCAAATTACTTAACAATGATTATTCCGTCTCGTTGGATGACCGGTGGTAAGGGACTTGATAAATTCAGAGAGGCTATGTTAGCCGATACTCATATTCGTCTTTTGCATGATTATCTTGATTCTCACGAATGTTTCCCTACTGTAGCTATAGAAGGTGGTGTTTGTTATTTTAGGTGGGATAAAGACTGTATTGATAAGTGTAAATTTATTTCTCATTCCAATGGAGTTGTAAATGTTACGGAAAGATATTTGTCTGAGAATTCGTCAGGAATTGTAATTCGTGATGCTGGCTCATTATCAATTTTAGAGAAGACCAAATCAGAAGATAATTTCTCAAAATTAGTATCTCCTCGTAATCTCTTTAAAGTTGAAATTGAAAAACTAAGGGAGCAAGAGAAAGAGAACGGTATAAAAGTTTTTGGCCGCTATAATAGAGGTCGAGGAAATCAATTCTTGGATAATTACATTACCAAAGATATTCGTGCAGAAAGATTCTTGGGAAAATGGAAAGTTTTTGTTTCTAAAGCAGATGGTGCTGCTGGGCAATTAGGGAATCCAATTCCTGCGCGAATAATTGGTAAGGCAGAATTGGGTGATCCATTTACTATTTGTACAGAAACTTTTCTTGCAGTGGGCCCATTTAATTCCAGGCAAGAAACTGTTAATGTTATGAAATACTTTACAACGAAGTTTTTTAGATTTCTTGTAGGTGTTCGAAAACTGAAGAATATGACACAAGATACTTATTCTTTTGTTCCTATTCAGAATTTTTGTGCTGATAGTGATATTGATTGGACAAAATCTATTGCTGAAATTGATAAACAGCTATATATTAAGTATGGTCTCAGTCCCGAAGAGATTCGATTTATTGAGACGATGATTGCTCCAATGTGATTTCTCATTGAATAAATTATTATTCACCTCACACAAAGGCTTTGCAAATTGTGAAATTGTTGGTGTGAGGTGATTTTTTTTTCTGCTGTTTGCGCTGTCTGCGAGAGATTTTTAAAAACCTTGAAATCTGAGGGAGGTGGGGAATCGTCGGTGTATCAGTGCGCTGGGGTATGAGGACGGAAAAAGTGTGAATATTTTGTGGGGAAAAATTTTGTGGGTTTGGAAATTTTTGCTAATTTTGCACTCGCAATCGGGGTTAGATGCTTTGGTAGCATGGCACGGTGAATGCGAAAATAGCTCAGTTGGTAGAGCACGACCTTGCCAAGGTCGGGGTCGCGGGTTCGAGTCCCGTTTTTCGCTCGAAGTTCTTTTAAAATATGCGAAAATAGCTCAGTTGGTAGAGCACGACCTTGCCAAGGTCGGGGTCGCGGGTTCGAGTCCCGTTTTTCGCTCACAGAAATGTCCAGGTGGCGGAATTGGTAGACGCGCTACTTTGAGGGGGTAGTGAACAATGGTTCGTGTGAGTTCGAGTCTCATCTTGGACACCAGAAAGTGGTAGGAGCAACAGCTCTTGCCACTTTTTTTTTGTTGCATATAGTTGAAAACCCCGAAAATAGCATTACTTTTGTTGTGCTTAATTAATTATTGAAAATATGAAAAGTTTGCTCCTCGGAAAAAAGATGGTTTTTACACTATTGTGGATGGCGTTTGGGATTCTTGCCCAAGCCCAGAAATTGGCGGAATTTAATCTTAATAGCTTTGATAACTGGGTTTATACACGGTCGGGCGTGGAACTGAACACCAACACCATTTGCACTAACAAGGTGAATCTGTACGGCAACTATATGCTTATTTCGCCCCAATTCAGTGCGAAAACTGTGAAGTTTGTCAAGGTGCAGGCAAAGATTGTGGTGAAAGAGTACGCGCAGCCCAAATACAGCATAGCTAAAGCCTCGCCCACATTGGAACTGCTCAACGAGCAAGGAGAGGTGGTGGCTACCAAAAAGCACGCTTACAGCGAAGCACTGCCACAACAAGTGTTTGAAGATTATTTGGCGGTGCCAGAGGGCACAAACAGGCTCACCATGCGCATATCAGCCCCAAGGGCAGACGTGAATAGCGCAGGAGCCGTTCACGAGCTGGTGCTGACGGCAAGCAGCAGCGATGGCAGTCTCGTTGTCGGTGACTTGAATGGCGATGGCGTGTGTGATGTGACCGACGTGACAGCACTGATTAATATCATTTTGGAAGAGAGTGTGACAGCCGATGCCGCTGATATTAATGGCGATGGCAACATTGATGTGAGCGATGTAACCGCCCTCGTCAACAAGATTCTTCAGTAATCGATAACCGAATGTCGCTATACTTTGCGGCGAGGGAGATTGAATGCGATAGAGATAATCACCATCACGCTGAGCGCCCAGGTGTAATAGAGGTAGGGAAGGAATGCCACAGGGCTGAGGTGGGCAAGGCCGGCAGCCATCAGCGACTGTGCTCCGTATGGGATAAGGCTTTGAATGATGCACGAACAAGTGTCGAGCAGGCTTGCCACCTTTCTGCCGTCGAGCTGAAACTGCTGTGAAATTTTGTGGGCAATGTCGCCAACGGTGATGATGGCGATGGTGTTGTTGGCGGTGCAGAGGTTCACGAGGCTCACCAGCGTTGCCACCACGGCTTGTGCGCCACGGCAGCTATTGATGCGATGGGTGAGCACCTGAATGATGTATTTCACGCCCCCATTGTGGCTGATTACGCCCAACAGACCAGCCGCCAGCAGCGTGACGATAATTAGGTCGCTCATATCCTTGATGCCACCGCCCATATATCCGCACATGTCAATCAGGCCCGCATCAGCCAGTCCGCAAAGCGCAATGGCGATGCACGAGATGATGCCCATGGTGAGCACCACCAGTACATTCACGCCCATCATAGCCGACACAATCACAATCAGATAAGGTGTGACATTCCACCACGATGCTGTGGTGATAGGAGCGTGTGCGGTGTGCTGAATGTCGCCTGTGAAGATGTAGATGCCCAAAGTGGCAATGGCGGCAGGAAGCGCAATCCAAAGGTTGGTCTTGAATTTATCGTTCATTTTCACCTTCTGACTGCGTGTCGAGGCGATGGTGGTGTCGCTGATAAACGACAGGTTGTCGCCAAAAAACGAGCCGCCCAGCACCACCGACACAAGGAAAGCCGTGTCGACACCAGTGCTTTGAGCCAACTGGCACGCAAAAGGCGTGAGTGCCACGATAGTGCCCACAGAAGTGCCAATCGACATGGATATGAAGCACGCTGTGATGAAAAGCCCCGGCACAAGAAACGACGACGGCAGCGACGCTAATGCAAGGTTCACGGTGGCATCAATCGCTCCAATACCTTTAGCGAGCGCAGAAAAAGCGCCTGCCAAGAAAAATATCCATATCATGTAAAGCACATTGGAGTTGGCTGCGCCTTTTGAAAATATCTCGATTCGTTCGGTGATTTTCTTCTTTGGCGTAAAAAGCAATGCCCACATCGATGCGATGATGAATGCTATGGACAGTGGCATTTTGTAGAAATCGCCGATAATTACCGATACAACCACATAGAGCAGCAGAAACACCACGATGGGCGAGAGAGCCAATAATCCTTTACCTGTGCTGATATATGAAGCCGTTTGCTTATTTTCCATTACCTTAATATTTTATCTTGCTTATTTTGTGAAACGATGTGCAAAATTACTGCAAAATCGTAAAATCACAAAATAAATCTCTTTTTCTTTTGAGAATTATAGTTTGTTTGTTGTTAATCTCCACCATTCTCGCTATCTTCGTAGATTAATATATTGGTTAAAAATGAAGTTACGAAACAGCCTATCTGCTATCCTCTTGGCGATGTGCACCACATTCTCGTTAGCCGCCCAGCGATTAGTCGCCGACGGCATCAGTTACACTGTAGATGAATCGGGCAGAGCCACGGTGGTGTTAGGCGATGATTATTATACAGGAAAAGTCACCATTCCGGCTGTGCTGGGAGGAAAGCAAGTGGCGTCGGTGGGTTTTGGCGCATTTAATGCGTGCCACGGCCTTACAGGCGTAGTGCTTCCCGACGGCATCGCCACCATTGGCGATTATGCATTCAATGCTTGCGATTCGCTCACCGCCATCACCATTCCCAAAACTGTTACCAGCATCGGCGCGTTTGCCTTTCATGGTTGCTCACGGATTGTGGATATTGTGATTCCCGAAGCTGTGACCAGTATAGGCGAAGAGGCGTTTTTCGGTTGCACAGCGTTGAAAACAGTGAAAATCGGCAAAAATGTGACCAACATTGGCAAACGAGCCTTTCAGCGTTGTACCCAACTGAAAACGGTAACCGTTGACCCCGAAAATCCCAACTATTGCGACATCAACGGCATATTGCTCACCAAAGATGCCCAAACACTGGTGGCATTCAGCCGTAAAAACGCATCGTGGCGCAGCTATACCGTGCCATCGTCGGTGACCAGCATAGCCGACTTTGCCTTCTATGGCTGCGATGCGATGAAGTCGATTACCCTGCCAGAAGAGCTGGAAACGATAGGGGAGTGGGCTTTTGCCAACTGCGGCATCATGGGCTCGTTCACCCTGCCCACAAGCGTGAAGCATATCGGCGCAAACGCATTTTTCGGAATGAAGAGTTGCAAATCATTTTATTGCGGCACGGTTGAGCCACTTCCGCTGCGCGAGGTGACCACGCCTTTTGGCATGTTTACCGACCTTTCAGCCCGCACCCTTTATGTGCCCAACGCTGAAGCGGTGAAGCGATACAAGGCGGCTCCGGTGTGGAGGGAGTTTGGCAAAATTGTGGCATATCTTGGCGATGTGAATGGCGATGGCGAAGTGAATGTGGGCGATGTGACCGCGCTCATCAACGCCATTTTAGGCGACACCACCTACGAGCAGAAGGTGTGCGACATCAACTGCGACGGAGAGGTGAACGTGACCGACGTGACGGCATTAATCAATACAATTCTTGAATCATAACACACTATTTTTATCATGAGTTTTCAACCTTTGGCAGAGCGATTGCGTCCAAAGTCGCTCGACGAGTACATAGGACAGCGTCATTTGGTGGGTCCCGGAGCGGTAATTCGCCGAATGATTGAGAGTGGCAACATTGCGTCGTTTATTCTTTGGGGACCTCCAGGAGTGGGCAAGACCACGCTTGCACGCATCATTGCCGAGCAAACGAAAGTGCCTTTCTACACGCTTTCGGCAGTGACTTCGGGCGTGAAAGATGTGCGCGATGTGCTCGACCGATGCAAAAAAGATGCGCAAAGCATGTTCACCAAAGGCCGGCCGATACTGTTTATCGACGAAATCCATCGTTTCAACAAGTCGCAACAGGATTCCCTGCTTGGGGCTGTGGAAAATGGTACCGTCACGCTTATTGGCGCCACCACCGAGAATCCTTCGTTTGAGGTGATTCGTCCGCTGCTGTCGCGCGCACAGGTGTATGTGCTCCAGTCGCTTGATAAGGACGACCTTTTGCGCCTCCTTGACCATGCCCTCAAGACTGACCCCATTTTCCAGAACAGGGAGGTGAAGGTGGAGGAAACGGAAGCACTCCTTCGCTTTAGCGGTGGCGATGCCCGAAAATTGCTGAATATCCTCGACCTGCTCCACCAGTCGCTGGGCGAGAAAGAACCGTTTGTGCTCAACGATAAGGTGGTGACCGAGCGATTGCAACAGAATCCGATGGCATTCGACAAAGACGGGGAGATGCACTACGACATTATTTCGGCTTTTATCAAGTCGATTCGTGGCAGCGACCCTGATGCGGCGGTGTATTGGCTTGCACGCCTTATCGCTGGCGGTGAAGACCCAAAATTCATCGCTCGCCGCCTCTGCATTTCTGCCGCAGAGGATATTGGGCTTGCAAACCCCAACGCCCTGCTCTTGGCTAATGCCACATTCGACATCATCAATAAGATTGGTTGGCCAGAGGGGCGAATACCGCTGAGCGAGTGCGCTATCTATCTTGCCGCATCGCCAAAGAGCAATTCGGCATACAATGCCATCAACAGTGCGCTGCAACTGGTGGAGCAAACTGGCAATGCCCCTGTGCCACTTCACTTGCGCAACGCCCCCACAAAACTGATGAAGCAGCTTGGTTACGGCCGCGACTATATGTACTCCCACGACTATCCCGGACACTTCGTGCGCCAGCAGTATATGCCCGACGAACTGCAAGGCGCCCAACTATGGGCACCCCAAGACAACTCCGCCGAGGCTCAAATGGCAGCGCGCCAGCAAGCCCGCTGGAATCCCCAACCCCCAAAAGAAGAATAGCACCGAGAAATACGGTGGAATTTGATGGATGTTGAAAAAACACCAATTTAATCCATTTTACGGTTCAGTGGAAGATTCCTGGGTATAGATTATGCATTGTTACCGAATCGTCGATGGAATCAAAAACAAAAACATAAAAAACAGCCTTGGAGCAAAGTGGAATGCTTCGCATTTGGCGGAGGGATTGTGCGCTTTGCGTCATTGGAAACGAGTTTCCATGCCGCCAACCACACAATCCCTCCGCCACCCTCTTACGAGGGCTCACCACATTGCCCCAAGGATAAAAACCGCTCGCCGTTTCACGGCGAAGAACCCCTGATGAAAGAGTGAGGTATTGGTAGGAAGCAATTGCACCCTCGCCTATTGTGGCTGACATAAATCATCGCATCTGCCAATCAAAAGGGGATTGGGTTATCTTTATTTGCGCTTTCGGATAATCTGATTTCTGAAGATTGGTTTTTCTCCGAAGGCGAGCGGTTTTTATCCACTGAATCCATTTTAACCTTATTGACATTGATTTTTGGGGTAAAAAAAGACCCGATGAAGCAATTCATCGGGTCTTTTGGTTATTTTGGGGAAGTGTTTGTTTACTTCTTGTGGTTGGCGATCCAGTTCTTAGCGTTTACGAAGGCTTGGATCCATGGAGTCACCTCGTCGGCTTGGCGAGCCTGTGGATAGAAGCCGCACTGCCATGGGAAGATGGCGCGTTCCAAGTGAGGCATCATAGCCAAGTGGCGGCCGTCCTTAGAGGCGATACCTGCGATGCCGCGTGGCGAGCCGTTAGGGTTGGCAGGATATGAGCGGTAGTTGTATTGTGCCACCACATTGTAGCTGTCGGCGCCTTCTGGCAGGTTGAACTTGCCTTCACCGTGAGCCACCCAGATGCCGAGTTTAGAACCTGCGAGGTTGCCGAACATCACAGAATTGTTTTCAGGAATCGACAGGCCGATGAAGTTGGATTCAAACTTGTGGCTATCGTTGTGGTCCATGTGAGGCTGGCTGCTGTATTCTGGGTTGAGCAGGTTGAGTTCAATCATCACTTGGCAACCGTTGCAGATACCGAGGCTCAAAGTGTCGGTGCGCTTGTAGAAGTTTTCGAGTGCCTTTTTAGCCTTTTCGTTCCACACGAAGCCGCTTGCCCATCCCTTAGCCGAGCCAAGCACGTCGCTGTTGGAGAAACCGCCGCAGAACACAATCATATTCACATCTTCAAGTGTTTCGCGACCGCTCATCAAGTCGGTCATGTGCACGTCTTTTACATCGAATCCGGCAAGGTAGAGTGAATAAGCCATTTCACGGTCGCCATTCACACCCTTTTCACGGATAATAGCCGCCTTGATGCCGGTTTTTCCGTGCTTGAAACCGTTGATGCCCAAGTCTGCTGCCTTACCAGTGAAGCCAGCAGGCATACGCCAGCGCAGAGGTTGCTTCTTATAGTTTTCGAAGCGAGCCTTTGCCAATTTGTTGCCGCTTTGCTTGCAGTCGAGCAGATATGAGGTCTTGAACCAAAGGTCGCGCAGATAGTCGATGAAGAACATGTATTCGTCACCGTTCTGTGTCACGGTCACGGTGCGCTCTTCAGAAGGCTCACCGATGTAGATAAACTTCACGCCACGCTCTGCGAGTTCGCGTTCCACCTTGCCGCATTGGTTGTTTGCCACCTGAATCACAAGGGCAGGATTTTCGGCAAAGAGCACCTTTACGATGTCTTGCTCAGCCATACCGTCGAGGTCGAGGTTCACACCGCCCTTGGTGTTGGCGAAAGTCATTTCAAGCACAGTGGTGAGCAAACCGCCAGCGCTGATGTCGTGTGCTGCCAAGAGTTGCTTGTTTTCCACCAAGGCCTGCACAGCATTGAATGCGTTGGCAAAGTAATCGGCACTTTTCACGCCAGGAGCCTTGTCGCCAAGCAATCCCATAGATTGTGCAAGGGCAGAACCACCGAGTTGCATGTCGCAGCCAGAGAAGTCGATATAGTAGAGACGGCTCTTCTTTTGTTGGAGCACAGGGCTTACGGTTTTCTTCACGTCGCACACCTCGCCGCCAGCAGAGATAATCACGGTGCCTGGGGCAATCACCTTCTTGTTGCCGTATTTCTGGGTCATAGAAAGGCTGTCCTTACCGGTTGGAATGTTGATGCCGAGGGAGCAAGCGAAATCGCTACAAGCCTTCACAGCGCGGTAGAGACCAGCGTCTTCACCCTCGTTGCGGCATGGCCACATCCAGTTGGCACTCAGCGAAACTGCCTTCAGACCGCCATTGAGGTTTGCGCCCACAATGTTGGTCAATGCCTCGGTGATGGAGAGCACAGAGCCTGCGGCAGGGTCGATAAGACCGGCTTGAGGCGCATGGCCGATAGAGGTGGCGATACCGCTGTTGCCAGTGTAGTCGAGAGCCACCACGCCACAGTCGCTCAAAGGCAACTGAATTTCGCCTTGGCATTGCTGGCGTGCAATCTTACCAGTCACAGAGCGGTCCACCTTGTTGGTCAACCAGTCCTTACATGCCACGCCTTCGATTTGAAGCACGGTTTCGATATATTCGTTGAGTTTTGCAGCGTCGGTTTTCACTGCTTTGTATTTGTGGTGCTTAGTGCTGTCGGTCATTACAGTCTTTGGAGAACTGCCAAACATATCCTTCATGCCCAAGTCGATAGGCTTCACGCCGTCGGCTTGTTCGAACACGAAGCGGTCGTCGCCAGTGGTTTCGCCCACCACATAGAATGGAGCGCGCTCGCGTTCGGCAATCTTCTTGATGCGAGCCAAATCCTTTTCCTCTGCCACGAAGCCCATGCGCTCCTGGCTTTCGTTGCCGATGATTTCCTTTGATGAAAGGGTAGGGTCGCCCACAGGCAGAGCAGCCATATCGATGCGTCCGCCAGTTTCTTCCACCAGTTCAGAGAGGGCGTTGAGGTGACCGCCAGCGCCGTGGTCGTGGATTGACACGATAGGGTTGGTGTCGTCTTCAGCCAAGGCACGAATCACGTTGGCGACACGCTTCTGCATTTCAGGGTTGGCGCGTTGCACGGCGTTGAGCTCGATGGCGTTGGCGTATTGGCCGGTGTTCACGCTCGAAACGGCACCACCGCCCATACCGATGCGATAGTTGTCGCCACCCATCAGCACCACTTTCTCGCCAGCCTTTGGAGTGCCCTTGATTGCGTCGCGCTTATTGGCGAAGCCCACACCACCGGCAAGCATAATCACTTTGTCGTATGCCAATTGGCGTTTTGCTTCCTCGTGCTCAAATGTGAGGAGAGAACCGCAGATAAGAGGCTGGCCAAACTTGTTGCCGAAGTCGCTTGCGCCGTTTGAAGCCTTGATGAGAATTTCTTCAGGAGTTTGGTAGAGCCATGGGCGTGGAGGCATGGTGCAGCGTTCCCAAGCACGCTCAGCTTCGGTGCGAGGGTAACTGGTCATATACACAGCCGTGCCAGCCAATGGCAAACTTGCGCGTCCACCACCCAGACGGTCGCGGATTTCACCGCCCGAACCAGTAGCGGCACCGTTGAAAGGTTCTACGGTGGTAGGGAAGTTGTGGGTTTCGGCCTTGAGCGAAATCACCGAGTCGATTTCCTTCACTTCGAAGAAGTCGGGTTGGTCGGGATTCACTGGAGCGAATTGCTCAATCTTTGGGCCGTCGATAAACGCCACATTATCTTTATAGGCAGAAATCACCTTGTTGGGATATTCCTTGGTGGTCTTTTTAATGAGGTTGAAAAGGCTTGTAGGCATTTCCTCGCCGTCGATGATGAAAGTGCCACCGAAAATTTTGTGACGGCAGTGCTCGCTGTTCACCTGAGAGAAACCAAACACTTCGCTGTCGGTGAGAGGACGGCCGAGACGCTTGCCAAGTCCCTTCAGGTAATCCACCTCTTCGGGGCTGAGAGCCAAACCTTCCGACTTATTGTAGGCTTCAATATCGTCGATATAAACGATAGGATCCGGCGTACGAGTGATAGTGAAGGTGTCGCTGTCTAATGTGTGGTACACACGTTGAAGCATTTTGTCGTACTTGGGATCCTTTTCTTTTGTGGTTGTGAACTCTTCGATGCGCTCGATGCCGGTCATCGCCATGTTTTGGGTGATTTCGACCGCGTTCGTACTCCAGGGCGTAATCATTTCCTTTCGTGGGCCGATAAACGTGCCTCGTAAAGTGTCGTCCTGCACTTGAATGCCGCCGAGCAGCCATTCTAACTTCTCAAGTTCCTTTGGTGAAAGAGCATGGTCAGCACCTACCGCATAGATGGTGTTTGCTCCTTTTTTAAAGAATGTAATCATAAAAAATTAAGATGGATTACTGTTTAAATCTAAATTCTTCTACAAAGTTAAAGCAATCCACTCGCACTACAAAGCAAAACCGCCATTTTTATTTCACCAACCCCCACACATTATTCTATATAGTCCCCAATCTCCCCAACAAACCAAACTTGTTATAGCGCAATAATTCATCTTGTGTGAACTCGTGTGGGGTTTGAAAAATTGCGTATGGGCAATTTTGGGGCGGATTTTTCGTTATTATTGTTGATAATGGTTATCTTTGTATGTTATGAAGAAGATTTTTTTACTCATCATAGTGGCTGTGCTGGCTTCGGTATCGGGGTGGGCACAGGTGTCGTTTGTGGGCGGCTCGCACGAGGTTTACGACTTGATTCCGGAGAAAAATACGGGTTTGAACCATATTTATGTGCTCTACAACACGCAGGGCGTGGGTATGCAGTATTGGGCGACGAGCGATACGCCTGTGGTGTGGTATAGTTTTGGTAGCCAAGGTGGGGGATATGCCGAGGAAATTTCGGGTATCACTACCGATGGTCGCACCACTACGCTTGCGCAAGTGGTTGCCGGGCAGGGCTATATCATTGAGGAAGGCACCAATCGCACCTACGTTTGGGTGGTGAACTATGCCGACCATTATTTGCGTTTCAACAGTATTTCAGCCCTTGCGCCAGAGGATTGTGGTACTGCCACGCTGAATATCGATGGCTCCGCCGACGAAATATCGTACTTCACCATTACTGGTGTGAGAAGGGTGCTGAGCCGTGAAATTAAGTTGGATTTCCGTACGCTCGTATGGGACGAAACCGCCGTTCAATGGACGCAGGTGGATACCACCAACGTGCTTACATCGGTAAAACCACAGTTGGTGATTGCTGCTCCGCTGTGCAACACCACATTCCATATCAGTGGCGACCGTTTCCTCAAATTTTGGAACGAAGAAGTGGAAATGGAGAGCGACACCTACACCACCACTGCCGTGGATGTTCGTACCACAGCCATCAAGCAAAAGCGCAACGACGGCACCGATGAGAGCGACGACGAAGACAGCAGTGAAGGCGGCGAAGGTGGCGAAAACACCGATGAAAGCGAGGAATTGGGCGGTTCGGCTCCTGCCACGGTTACGTTTAAGGCATATTGCACCGACGCCGTTGACCACAAAGAGTGGCAAAAGGCACTCGACCCTGATTTTCAGAGTATAGAGGCACGCTTCAACGATGATGAAGTGGAGCAAACCTTCAACACCACAGGCACATCGTATTGGCGCTTTGTGGGCACGAACCTGCAAGGCGGTTGCGAGGCATACGGTCCCACCTACACCGTGCACATTGGCGAAAGCGAACTGGTTTGCCCAAATGTGTTCTCTCCAGGTTCTACAGAGGGCGTGGGCGACATTTGGAAAGTGAAGCACAAGTCGATTGTGGAATTTCACTGCACAATCTTCAACACTTGGGGCAACAAGATATTTGAATTTAGCAACCCTGACGACGGTTGGGACGGCAAATATCGCGGCAAATTGGTGAGCACAGGCGTGTATTACTACGTGATTCAAGCACGAGGTGCCGACGACAAAGTGTATAAGCTCAGCGGCGACATCAACATTCTTCGCTACCGCAAAAATGCCCTGAAGAGCGGCACTACCGTAGTGGAATAAAGAACGATTTGAAATAAACGTAAAACAAGGCTGTGCCGCTATCGATGGTGGCACAGCTTTGTTTTAGGTAGGGGGAGATGGTGATGGATACTCGGAGCACTCGGAGCACTCAGGGCATTTGGAGCACTTCGCTCTAACATCTAATTTCTAATTTCTAATTTCTAATTTCTAATTTCTAACATCTTTCTAACCTCTAATTTCTGATTTCTGACTTCTTTTTGTAACTTTGCAAATTATGATTTTCAACGGGAAAGAAACTGAATGTGTGAGTGTGCTTGGCGCACGTGTCCACAATCTGAAAAACATAGATGTGGATATTCCACACTACAAGCTCACCGTGATTACGGGGCTGAGTGGTAGTGGAAAATCGTCGTTAGCGTTCGACACTATTTTTGCCGAAGGACAACGCCGATATTTGGAAACATTTTCTGCGTACGCGCGCAATATGCTCGGCGTGCTCGAACGCCCTGATGTTGACAAGATTACGGGGCTTAGCCCAGTGATTTCGATAGGGCAGAAAACCACCAACAAAAATCCTCGCTCCACCGTGGGCACCTCTACAGAGGTTTACGACTATTTGCGACTGCTTTTTGCGCGTGCCGCCGATGCCGTGAGCTACACCTCAGGCGAGCGTATGGTGAAATACTCCGTTGAAAAGATACTTTCGCTGATTCTCGACAAGTACGACGGCAAGAAAATCTACATTCTGGCACCATTGGTGAAGAATCGCAAAGGCCACTACAAAGACCTTTTCGAGCAATATAGGAAGAAGGGCTATATCAACGTGCGTATCGATGGCGAATTGCGCGAAATCACATTCGGCATGAAGCTCGACCGCTACAAGAATCACACTGTGGAACTGGTAATCGACCGCTTGAAAGTGGCGCGAAAGGACGAAAAGCGCCTTAAAGAGACCGTGGAACTGGCGTTTAGGCAGGGCAAAGACCAACTGCTTATCCTCGACGCCGCCACCGATGAAATATCCTATTACAGCAAGACGCTGATGGACCCATCTACGGGGCTTTCGTACCTCGATCCGGCTCCGCACAACTTCTCGTTCAACTCGCCACAGGGCGCTTGCCATAAGTGCAAGGGACTGGGTTATGTGAACCTCGTTGACCGCGAGAAAATCATGCCCGACATGTCGCTCTCCATCAAAGAAGGGGGAGTGCTGCCTTTGGGAAAATATAAAAATTCGCTGGTGTTTTGGCAGATTGCCGCCATTTGTGAAAAATATGGCTGCGACATCAACACGCCGCTGTCGGAACTTCCAGAAGAAGCCCTCGACGACATCATGAACGGCACCGACGAACGGCTCAACATCAAAACCGAAACGCTGAGCACCAACAACTATTTCCTCACTTACGACGGACTGGTGAAGTATATCGAACTTCAGCAAGACGAATCGGCAGGCTCAAAGGCGCAGAAATGGGCAGGGCAGTTCTATTCGCGTTGCGTATGCCCTGAATGTGGTGGCGCGCGCTTAAACAAGGAGGCTTTGCATTTCTTCATCAACGGCAAAAACATTGCGCAGCTTGCGAGTATGGACATTAGCGAACTGCGCGACTGGCTCGGCGATTTGCACAACCACATGGAACCGAAAAAGTGGAAAATTGCCGATGAAATCGTGAAGGAAATCCTTAGCCGACTGAATTTTATGCTTGATGTGGGTTTGGATTATGTGTCGCTCAACCGCTCGTCGGCTTCGCTCTCAGGTGGTGAAAGCCAGCGCATCCGTTTGGCCACACAAATAGGCTCGCAACTGGTGAATGTGCTTTACATTCTCGACGAGCCGAGCATCGGTCTGCATCAGCGCGACAGCGAACGCCTCATAGCGTCGCTGAAAAAACTGCGCGACGAGGGCAACACCGTGATAGTGGTGGAGCACGACAAAGACATGATGCTCAATGCCGATTATATTGTGGATATAGGCCCGAAAGCGGGGCGTAGAGGCGGTAATGTGGTGTTTGCGGGCACTCCTAAGCAAATGCTCAAAGAAAGCACGCTCACCGCTGATTATTTGAGCGGATTGAAGAAGATAGAAATTCCGAAGGTGCGCCGTTCGGGTAATGGCGACGTGATAAGGCTTCGTGGCTGCAATGGGCACAACCTCAAGAATGTGGACGTGGACTTCCCTTTGGGCACGTTTATTTGCGTGACAGGCGTATCGGGCAGCGGTAAATCGTCGCTGGTCAACGGCACACTTCAACCCATCATCAGTCAAAAGCTGTATCGCTCGCTCACCGAGCCGCTCCCTTACAAGAGCATCGAGGGCTTGGAGCATATCGACAAGGTGGTGACCGTTGACCAGTCGCCACTGGGTCGCACGCCGCGCTCCAATCCAGCCACCTACACTGGCGTGTTTACCGACATTCGCAATTTGTTTGTGAATCTGCCAGAGTCGAAGATTCGTGGTTATAAGCCCGGACGTTTCTCATTTAACGCCAAGGGTGGCAGATGTGAGGTTTGTAATGGAAATGGCTATAAAACGGTGGAAATGAATTTTTTGCCCGATGTGCTCGTGCCATGTGAGGTGTGTGGCGGAAAACGCTATAACAGAGAGACTTTGGAGGTGAAATTCAAGGGAAAATCGATTGCTGATGTCCTCGACATGACGATAAATCAAGCCGTAGAGTTTTTCGATGCAATTCCTGCGATTCTCAACAAGATAAAAGTGCTGCAAGAAGTGGGGTTGGGCTACATAAAACTCGGCCAACCGTCGAGCACACTTTCGGGCGGAGAATGTCAGCGTGTGAAACTCGCCGCCGAGCTCTCGAAAAAAGACACAGGTAAAACGCTCTACATTCTTGATGAGCCAACCACTGGTCTGCACTTTGAAGATATTAAGATACTTTTATCGGTGCTTGATAAATTGGTCCAAAAGCGAAATACGGTAATTACCACCGATCACAATTTAGATGTGATTAAGTGTGCCGACTATATCATTGATCTCGGGCCAGAGGGTGGCAGAAATGGCGGACAAATCGTGGCTTTTGGCACTCCAGAAGAAGTGGCAGAGAATCCAAATTCAATCACTGCCCGATTCCTGAAAAAAGAATTATCAGAAAAATGACGCTGTTTTTGCGTCAGAAAATTCAAAATTCACCGATTTTTGCGTGATTTGAAGCAGTAAAAAGCCGTTTTAGTGTCCTTACAGGGCTGTGTGGCGCACATTCGTCGTAAAAAACCACCTATTTTACATTTTTCTGAAGTATCAAGCAGTTTACATGTTTGCATACTGTATCATGTGGTGTAACCTATTTGTTTTCAAAAGGTTACGCCATATATTTTTGCCATGGATTACCCTCTGAGAATTGATTAGAATTTGATTTTGTGAACGAATTATGGATTTGATTGAAAAAAATGGCAGGAGAATGAGTTGAGCGAAAACACCGCAGAAAATGGTAAAATTACCGCCACGTGTTTGTGAATTTAAATTACAAAATCCACCGATTAATTCGTAAAACTACATCGTGTTTTGCAAAATGAAATAGACTGTTTTCGTTTGTTTTTCGGTTTGCGTTTTGAAAGCGGAATGGTGTGCTGGAGAATTAACGATTAAATCATTTACAAATGCATTAAAAATAAGGGTTAACAATTATTTACAATAAGTGTAAATCACTAAAATCCAATTAAATAAATACTAAATTATAAAGTTGTGATTTATGGTGGTTTTCGTGCCTGGGTGGGTGATTTGCTATAAAGTATGGTTTAATATAAAGTAATATATTATTTATCAGTCTAATAATCTATATAAATTAAAGTTGTTATATAATATAATTGTGAAATGTGGATTTTGGATATGTGAATCGGGCGTTTTGAATGTTGAATTGGGCGTTTTGGCTGTTTATTTTACGATATTTGCTATTTACAAATTCATTATTTAGATTTACGTCAATAAATTTGTGTTTTTAAATAATTGTTTATACATTTGCAAACTCAATTTTTAGTAGATTTTTACTGTTTGCAATTATGGACATAGTTTCTCGCCTAAAATTTTTCTTAAGTCATAATGGGATTTCTAATTCCACATTCGCCGACACTTGCGATATTCCCCGTCCCACTCTATCGCAGCTGCTCAATGGGCGCAACAAAAAAGTAAGTGATGAACTCATCACTAAAATTCATAATGCCTATCCAGCACTTAATATAATGTGGCTTATGTTTGGCGACGGAGATATGTTTGTTCCAAATGCGAACTCTATGCCCTCGCCCATCGTGGCTCAACCCTCTGAGAATTTAGAAAATTCCATGGCATCGGAAGTTGATCAGGAATCTCGCACACCCTATATGACCTCTATTTCATTCGGTGATGATGAGTCGTCGTACCAGCCCACCACACAGCCACCCACGCCTGTGGCGGCCATCTCGGCAGCCTTGCAAACTATGGCGAAAAAAACTACTAAACCACCAGTGGAAAAAGGCGTGAATGTGGCACCTGTGGAGCGCCGTGTGACTTCAATCATGGTATTCTATAGTGATAACAGCTTCGAGGAATTTATCCCCCGTAGCAGCCGCTAAGCGTCATTCTCAGGAACACTCCTATCAAATTCTATCATATATGCCCAGTTTCGGGCGGTGAAATCGAAGAAAAGGCCCAAAAGCAAGTCGCTTTTGAGCCTTTTCTGATTTCTTATGGTGCGGGTTGTGGATAAAAACGACCGTAAAGCCGTTTTAAGCCCCTTTGAGGGCGCGAAAGGCGAATGGGTGAGTTACACCTCCATTCCGCCGATTAATTCGCGCACGCTCGCTATTTGGTGGCGTTTCAAATAATCTTCAATGTAGTCGATAGCCTTAACGGTCACTTGTGGGTCAACGAAGTTGGCTGTGCCAATCTGCACGGCGGTGGCACCGGCAAGGAGGAATTCGATGGCATCGCGGCCACTTGCAATGCCGCCAAGTCCCACAACAGGCACTTTCACGGCGTTAGCCACTTGCCAAACCATTCTCACCGCAATTGGGCGAATGCAAGGCCCCGACAAGCCGCCTGTGATGGTGGAGAGCATAGGTTTGCGCTTCTCCACGTCGATAGCCATGCCCAGGAAGGTGTTGGTGAGCGACACGGCATCAGCACCAGCGGCCTCCACGGCGCGTGCAATTTCGGTGATGTCGGTCACGTTTGGCGTGAGTTTCACAATCATTGTTCCGTCGTAGGCTTTGCGTACGGCGCTTGTCACGCTCTCCGCACCGCTGCATGTGGTGCCGAATCCCATACCGCCTTGCTTCACATTGGGGCAAGAAATGTTGATTTCCACGGCTGCCACTTTATCAAGAGGGCTGAGTTTTTCGCACACAGCCACATAATCGTCGATGCACGAACCGCTCACATTCACTATCACTCGTGTGTCAAGGTCTTTGATACGGGGATAAATGTGCTTGATGAAGTAATCCACGCCTTTGTTCTGGAGCCCTACGGCGTTGAGCATACCGCTTGGGGTTTCTGCCATACGAGGATAAGGGTTGCCCTCGCGATGGTGGAGCGTGGTGCCCTTCACAATGATGCCTCCAAGGCGGTTCAAATCGATAAAATCGGCGAATTCTTCGCCATATCCAAAGGTTCCCGATGCAGTCATGATCGGGTTTTTCAACTTCAGTTTTCCAATTTCAACGCTTAAATCTACCATTTCAATCGATTTATATTAAATACAGGACCTTCTTTACATACACACACATGACCGCTGTCGGCGGTGTCTTCCACGCAGCACAAACAAGCGCCCAAACCGCAAGCCATCATGTTTTCGAGCGACACCTCGCAGTCGATGCCCTTGCTCTTGGCAATGGCAGCCACGGCTTTCATCATGGGTTGAGGACCGCAGCAAGCGATGTGGTCGATGGGGGAATTGAGGATGGAATGTTGGGTAACGAATCCCTTTTCGCCCTCAGAACCGTCTTCGGTGGAGATATACACCTCGCCCCAACGCTTAAACTCGTTGAGCAGCAGCAAGTCGCTTGCCGAGCGTGCGCCAAGCAGAAATCTCACCTTTTTGCCAAGTTTAGAGAGCACTTTGCCCAGTTGGAGCAATGGAGCGACGCCCACGCCGCCACCTATGAGCATCATTTCGCCAGCGAACGAGCAGCTGAAGCCGTTGCCAAGTGGCATCACAAGGTTGAGCGTTTCGTCCACTCGTGTTGCCAAAAGCGACGCTGTGCCCTCGCCAGCCTTGCGTATGAGCAGCCAGAGCTGATTTCGCTCTTCATCCACATAGCAGATGGAGATAGGACGGCGGAGGAAAGTGGTTTTTGAATGAGGAACTTCCACCTGAACAAACTGTCCGGGGTGCGTGTCAGGCATCGTGCCTGATTGTGGAGTGAGTTTGAGTAGTCCGTAAAGAGGGGAGATGCTCAGATTTTCGCTCACTATAAAATCCATTTCAGTCATTGTCTTGATAGCATAATTAATGGTTGCTGCACAAATTTACGAAATAGTTTTCATTCCATTTCAAAAATCGGTTAAATTTTGCTTTTTCTGGCGGAAAATGGGTGGAAGTTGGGTGGGAAGGGAGCACTCGGAGTGCTGCATGGAAGGCTTGGAGCACTCGGTGGGTTTGGGGGGGGGAATGGGATTTTTTTAGGGGGGCTATCGCATGCCTTCGATGATGTTTAGCATTTTGATAGTGGCTTGGAAGGCGGCTTCTATCTGGTCCACCTCCAGACCGCGCGTTTTGATGATGTGGCCATTGTAGTTCCAGGTGATGTTGGTCATCACCAGCGCGTCGGTGCTGCCGTGGGGTGGAATGCTCACCGTGTAGTTGGTGAGGCGAGGCATTTCACGTTTCAGGTTGTCTTTGTAGATTTTCTTCACCGCTTTGATAAACGCGTCGAACTGGCCATCGCCGAATGCGCTTTGTTCGTATTCCTTGCCCTCGATTTCGAGTTTCACCGTGGCTGTAGGGTGCAATCCGTGCGACATAGTGAGCGAGTAGTTCACAATTTTCACCTTGTTGATTACCGAGTCGCGCTTCACGATATCTGCCACGATGTAGGGCAGGTCGTCTTGCGTCACAATCTCCTTTTTATCGCCCAATTGAACGATTCTTTCGGTCACTTTCTGTATGTATTTCTTGTCCAACTGAATGCCCAGTTCCAGCAAATTCTCGGTGATACTTGCCTCGCCCGACAGTTTACCAAGGGCGTATTCACGTTTGCGCCCGAAGCGTTCGGGCAGCAGGCTGTTGTAGTAGAGTTCGTTTTTCCTGTCGCCGTCGGCATGTACGCCAGCGGTTTGTGTAAACACATTCTCGCCAATGATAGGCTCGTTTTGCGCCACCACCACACCCGAAAACGATTCCACGATGTGGCTCACAGTGTAGATTTGCTTTTCGTCGATGCCCGTGGTCATGTGCAGCATGTCGTGCACCATAGGCACCACCGAAGCCAGCGGAGCATTGCCGGCGCGCTCGCCCAGACCGTTGATGGTGCAGTGAATGCCCTTGATGCCCACCAGCCCCGCAGCAAAAGCGTTGCTTGTGGCAAGGTCGTAGTCGTTGTGGGCGTGGAAGTCGAAATGCAGAGCAGGGTAGCGGTTCACCATACGCTTGCAGTATTCATACACCTGGTTAGGATTCATGATACCGAGCGTGTCGGCAAGCATAAATCGCTCAATGGGCAGGTGCTGCAGCGTGTCCATCAGTTTATACACATAGTGCTTGGATGCGCGTATGCCATTCGACCAATCCTCAAGATAGAGATTCACCTTCAGCCCCTTGGCGTGCGCCAAGTTCACTTCCCTCACGATGTCGGCGCAGTGCTGTTCGAGCGTTTTGCCCAGTTGAAGGTTGCAGTGCCTTTCCGATCCCTTCACCAGCAGATTAATCACCTTGCCGCCCACTTTGTTCACCCATTCCACCGATTTACCGCCGTCGATAAATCCCAGAATTTCGATACGTGCGAGTTGGCCATTGTCGGCAGCCCATTGGCAAATCGCCTTTGCCGACTCGAATTCACCGATGGAAACGTGGCAACTGCCAATCTCGATGCGAGGCACACGCAGATTGGTGAGCAGCATACGCGATATGCTCAACTTCTCAGCTGTAGAGAAACTCACACCAGAGGTTTGCTCGCCATCACGCAGTGTGGTGTCGAGAAGCTCGATATGCCCAACAGCCTCGTTAGGCTTCGGCCGTGTGTCAAGTATTTTACCAAACAGTGAACTCATAAATTACCCCACAAAGTTACACTTTTTTTAGTAAAATACACATAAGGTGGGGAGAAGTTAAAGAAGAGAAGTTAAGAAGTTAAGACGATACCTTTGCCTTTTGGCATTCTCGTTGCTTCGTTGACCTGTTGACTTTTTTCAGAACTTTTGTGGAGAATAAAAAAAGAGCGACATGAGCCGCCCTTGATGTTTTCACAACGGAATAATCCTTATTGCGAATTGCTTCAAATTTGTATGGCAAATTTAGCAATATTATTTCATTTTCCAAAAAATAAGTTGTATTTTTGAAAAAAATATTCAAACACACCTAATTTTACCTACAATGAAGAAAGTTTTAGGCCTTGACTTGGGAACTAGTAGCATCGGGTGGGCTGTCGTTAATCAGGCAGTCGACCACAATGAAGAATCAAGCTTCGTGAAGCTTGGAGTAAGAGTAAATCCTCTCACAGTTGATGAAAAAGGCAATTTTGAGCAAGGGAAAAGTATTACCACCACAGCCGACCGCACGCTCAAGAGAAGTATGCGCCGCAATCTACAACGCTACAAGTTGCGTCGTGAAAATCTTTTGAGTGCGCTCAAGTCTTATGGTTGGATTACTGATGATACGCAGCTGGCAGAAGAAGGCAATTCTTCTACTTTTGAAACTTATCGCTTGCGTGCTAAAGCCGCAACCGAGGAGATTTCGCTTGAGCAGTTGTGCCGAGTGCTTTTGATGCTCAATAAAAAGCGTGGTTACAAGAGTTCGCGAAAAATGAACAATGAGGAAGATGGTGAATTAATCGATGGAATGGCGGTGGCAAAGTCGCTCTACGAGGAACACCTCACTCCTGGAGAATATACATTAAAAATTCTCAATAGTGGGAAAAAGTATATCCCAAGCTACTATCGCTCGGATTTGCAAGCAGAATTCAACATCATTTTTAACCACCAAAGTCAGTATTACCCAGAGGTGCTCAATGCCGAGCTAAAGGAAAAGTTGATGGGGCGCAATAAATCAACCACAGAGAAAATGTTTTTCGTCATTCATAAAGTGAAATGCGCAGAACTGACCGACCGCAAAACTCGTGCCATCACCCTTGCGAGGTGGCGTGTGGAAGCGTTGGCTAATCAACTCGATATTGAGCAAGTGGTGCTTGTGCTTTCTACCATCAATGGTGAAATTGACAAAGCCAGTGGCTATCTTGGTGCGATTAGCGACCATAGCAAGGAACTCTACTTCCAGCATCTTACCGTAGGGCAGTATTTGATGAAAAATCTTGATGCCGACCCTCATTTTCGTATTAAAAACAGAGTATTTTATCGTCAAGATTATCTCAACGAATTTGAAACCATTTGGGAGTGTCAGAAGCGGTTCCATAGCGAGCTAACCAAAGAACGTAAAGAAGAACTTCGCGACATTATTATATTTTATCAGCGTAAATTGAAGTCTCAAAAGGGATTGATTTCATTCTGCGAGTTTGAGAGCAAGCAAATTGAAGTGATGGTTGATGGCAAGAAAAAGATTGTAACCACTGGCTCTCGTGTGTGCCCCAAAAGTTCGCCAATTTATCAAGAATTCAAAATTTGGAGCGAACTCAACAATCTCGCGCTTATTTCCCAAGAAGACGGCACTTCTATTCCTCTATCGCTTGACCAGCGAAAAATGTTGGCTGACGAATTGCGATATGTAAAGGAAATAAAGGGCTCGGCTGCTATGAAATTGTTGAAGATTAATGCTAAGGAGTATAGCCTAAACTACGATAAGATTGATGGCAACACCACGGCTTCAGCACTAATGGAAGCTTGCAAAAAAGTGGTGGAGTGGAGCGGTCATGATGTGGAGAAATTTGATAAACTGAGTAGCCAAGAAAAAATTGATATGGTGAAAGCCGTATTTGGAGCATTGGGCTACAATTCCGATTTTATAGCCACTTCCATCAACGAGGATGATGCTATGTTCCGTATTTGGCACTTGCTTTATTCATACGAGGGCGACAGCTCCACCACGGGCAACGATGGCTTGGTGAAGCATATTCAGCAGCTTACCTCACTTCCTGAAGATTATGCCACAGCTTTGGTGAATGTGAGACTTGAGCAAGATTATGGCTCGCTCAGCGCCAAGGCTATCAAGCGCATTTTGCCTTTCATGAAGAATGGTGGAAAAAAATATAGCGAGGCATGTGAAATGGCTGGTTATCGCCATTCAAAGCAGTCGCTCACAAAGGAGGAAATTGAGGAGCGTGAGCTGAAGCCATGCCTTGAGGTGCTGCCCAAAAACAGTCTGCGAAATCCAGTGGTTGAGAAGATTCTTAATCAGATGGTGCATGTGGTGAATGAATGTATAAGTGCGTACGGACCGTTTGACGAAGTGCATATTGAATTGGCACGAGAGCTCAAACAAAGCCAAAAGCAACGTGAAAACGCCACTAATGCGCTTCGCCTTCGCACAAAGGAAACTGAAGATATTAAAAAGATACTCATCGACGATTTTAAAATAAACCATCCCAGTCGCAACGACATCATTCGTTATCGGCTCTACGAAGAATTGAAACCAAATGCATACAAAACGCTTTACTCCAACACTTATATTTCAAAAGAAAAGCTGTTTTCACGCGAGTTTGATATTGAGCACATCATTCCACAGGCGAAATTGTTTGACGATTCATTTGGCAACAAGACGTTGGAGTTGCGCAGCGTCAACATCGAAAAGGCTGATATGACAGCCTGTGACTATGTGAAGCAGAAATATGGTGAAAAGGGTTTTGTAGATTATGAGGCGAGGGTGAAAACTGTGTATGGCAAAACCAATCCCCGCAAGCAAAAGCAACTGCTCACCCCCGAAAAAGACATTCAAAGTGGGTTCCTTAATCGCGATTTGAGCGACTCGCAATACATAGCCAAGGAGGCTAAAAGGATGCTTCACGAAATTGCGCGTACGGTAGTCGTTACCACAGGATCTATCACGGCTCGATTGCGTGAAGATTGGCAATTGGTGGACGTGATGAAAGAATTAAACTGGGAAAAGTACGATAGGCTTGGATTGACTGAAACGCATTATAATAACGACGGTCACCAAGTGCGCAGAATAAAAGATTGGACTAAGCGCAACGACCATCGCCATCACGCAATGGATGCCCTCACTATAGCGTTCACCACCGTTTCGCATGTGCAACTACTCAATAATCTTAACGCACGAGGTGGTGGCGACAGCATATATGGCATAATGTATAAGGAGCTTACCACTGGTCGTAAGTTCAAGCTCCCAATGCCCGATTTTAGAGCAAAAGCCATGAATCAACTAAAGTCTATTCTTGTGTCGATTAAGGCTAAAAACAAGGTGGCGACACCGAATAGAAACCGTGCGAAAAATGGCGCAAAGCAAATCACTCTTACGCCTCGTGGCCAGCTCCACAACGAGACAGTGTATGGAAAGCGCAACCGTTACGCTTCTACATTGGAGAAAGTGGGGAAAAACTTCGATGAGGCGAAAATTGCCACTGTATGTCGAAAGGCGTATCGTGAGGCATTGCTGGCTCGGTTGAAGGAGTTTGGAGGCAACCCTGCGAAAGCATTTACAGGAAAGAACTCATTAGAGAAGAATATTTTGTGGCTCGACGAGTTGCACACCCATGCAGTGCCACCAAAAGTGAAAACAGTGAGTATGGAAAGCGTGTACACTATTCGCAAATCCATCACACCTGATTTGAAGATTGAAAAGGTGATGGATGCAGGTGTTCGACGCATCTTGGAAAAAAGACTTGAAGATTTTAAGGGTGATGCTAAAGCCGCATTTTCAAATCTTGACGACAATCCTATCTGGCTCAATGAGGAAAAAGGCATTGCCATAAAAAGCGTAACCATCAAGGGTGTGAATGTGGCGACGCCACTTCACGAAAAAGTGAATAAGAATGGCGATACCGAGCCAACCGATTATGTGAGCACGAGCAATAATCACCATGTGGCAATCTTTGAAGATGAACAAGGCAACTATCACGAACACATTGTTTCGTTCTACGAAGCTATGATGTGCAAAAATATGGGCTTGCAAGTGGTGGATAAGCAGTACAAAAAGGATTTGGGTTGGAAGTTCCTCTTCACTATGAAGCAGAACGAATACTTTGTGGTGCCAGATTTGGAGCATGGCTTCAATCCTGAAGAGCTTGACTTGATGGATGAGGCAAACTTCAATCTCGTCAGCCCACATTTATTCCGTGTGCAGAAATTGGCAACAAAGAACTATACATTTCGTCATCATTTGGAAACGAATGTTGAAGAATCAAAGCCGCTTAGGGATATAACATGGAAGCGAATTCAAAATGAAAATGCTTTGAGAGGCTTTGTGAAAGTGAGGGTTGACCATATTGGTAAAATTGTAGCAGTAGGTGAATATGATTAAGCGGACACTCTATTTTGGAAATCCAGCCTATTTGAGCTTAGCTCATTCGCAGATGGTGCTTCGTCTGCCAGAAGTGGAGGCGAATGGCACCGTGTGCGAAAAGATAAAAAAGGAAAGCGTACGCACTTTTCCGATTGAAGACCTTGGGGTGGTGATACTCGACCATAAGCGTATCACCATCACGCAAGGACTGCTTGAAGCACTGCTTGCCAATAATTGTGCCGTTATCACCTGCGATAATGCTCACATGCCCACTGGGCTATTGCTTCCACTTGAGGGTAACACACTTCAGAGCGAGCGATTTCAAAACCAAGTGGATTGCAGCAAGCCACTTCGCAAGCAGTTGTGGCAACAAACGGTGCAAGCCAAAATTGCCAATCAAGCGGCTATGCTTGAGAAAATGGTGAAAGGTGTGCAAACGGGCAACATGCGGGCATGGGTGAGCGAAGTGCGAAGCGATGATGCCACCAATCTTGAGGCGCGTGCAGCAGCCTACTATTGGAGAAACTTTTTTCCAGAAGTGGAAGACTTTATTCGTGGCAGAGAGTTTGCGTGTCCAAACAATTACCTCAATTATGGTTACGCCATACTTCGTGGCGTGATTGCTCGTGCATTGGTAGGGTCGGGGTTGATGCCCACGCTTGGTATTCATCACCATAATCGCTACAATGCCTATTGTCTTGCCGACGACATTATGGAGCCTTACCGCCCATTTGTAGATGAATTGGTGAAAAACATTCTCAAAAAATACGGTGAAATGGACGATATTTCTATCGACGTGAAGCGAGAATTGCTACAAATCCCCACACTCGATGTGAAGATAGAGGGAAAGCGCAGTCCTTTGATGGTGGCGGCATCAGTCACCACTTCTTCGCTTGCCAAATGCTATGCAGGAGAATTGAAAACGTTGAGCTATCCTACTGTTCCATAATGGAAAGAATCAGCGAATATAGAATTATGTGGGTACTGGTATTTTACGACTTGCCTACCGAGACGAAAAAACAACGAAAAGTGGCGGCTCGTTTCCGTAAAGAAATCATGAAAGATGGCTTTACGATGTTTCAGTTTTCCATCTATCTTCGGCACTGTCCCAGCAGGGAAAATGCCGATGTGCATATCAAGCGGGTAAAGTCGATACTCCCTGATTCGGGAATGATAGGCATTCTTTGCGTCACCGACAAGCAATTCGGTGCAATGGAACTATTCCATGGCACCACTGAGCATGCAAAAGAATACGGCCCACAACAGTTAGAGCTCTTCTAAGCTCCACTTCTCCGAAATCATGTGGGATAGGCAACAGTGTTGTGGTTTTTGTAGTGCTTGTCGGTATTTGTCTCTTTGATGAATTATTGGAAGTGTGTTGATTGCTTGAGCGAAAAGTGTTAAATTTGCCATGGAAAGTTGAAGGGTAGGGAAATTTGTGTTAAATCACTATTATTAAGCCTCGTTTTCCATTTTCCCTAATTGAAATACCTATAATTATAACTTAGAAATGAAATGAACAATATTCCCGAATGATTTCTCTCCACACTATCCAATGGGAATTCTGCCATGCCCTATGTATGTGGATGTGGCAAATCGTATTTATCCCAAATCGGTTATTAGGGCTTGTGGTATTTCGGAGTTTTAGAAGAATGAATTTTGCTTGTCTTTTAATGAGTGATAGCGAGCTATTACGAATTAAAAACAAGCGAAAGGCATCTTATAAAAGCTGAAAGACCGCAAAAAGTAATCTAAAAATCCTTACACGGGCTAATGACCGATTTGGGTTTAATTGTTCTCCTTATATAATATAAAGAGGATGGACTATTTTTCTTGTTTATTTACATTTTTGCCGTAGATGGTGGCGAAGTCGGTTTTCATTGAGATTGTAGCCCAGTTTTTAGCGTCGCACGATGATTTCATTTTTGCAGCTTTTGTGGGGTTGCCGTACTCGCGCACCACATCGTCGGCGAGCACGCAAAACGCCATGCTGGGGTAGTGGTTGTTTGTTACTGTGTATTCAAACATGCTGAAGTCGCCCGATGAATTGCCAAAAGCCAAAATCGGTTTTATGCCTATCTCGCGCACAATGGCGCTCACTTTGTTCATCTTCAAGTTTTTCACATACATAGCGCCGCGCACCACATCGTCGGTAGGCTTGAACGAATAGTCCCAGCCCTCTTTATTGCCTTGCGAGGTGGCGTAGGTGTAGATGTCGGAGCCTATGATGTGGTTGCGGCCAAACGCCAACGCTCCATCGGCATAGGCGCGTGTCACCTGACGCTCGCTGCCCGAAATCACGTAGGTGGTGAAGCCGTTGGCTGCTAAATATCCCACCACTTCAGCCATGGGCAAGTAGATGGCTTCGCCCCACTGCAAATTGGTCATGCCATCAACTGGCGTTTTCATAAATTCAATTGCGTAATCGCGATACTGCTCATCGGTCATGCCGGCAAATACCTCGTTTTGCGCGATTGCCTCTGTCCACATCATATCGCCAGGCACTGAGCGAGCGTACACAGCCTTCTTAATGGTGTCGGCGGTGGCAATTTGCTCATTTGTAGCGTGGAAAGTGGAGTCGTCGTACACACGGTGCAAATACATCATCCATTCAAAATACGATGGGGCGGTTTCGCACACGAGCGTGCCGTCGAGGTCAAACACCGCCACGCGGTCGGACTGCGGTACAAAGCCATCGCTCTGCGGATTGGTCACACGCTCCACAAAGTTCTTGAGTTTTGCCAAAGGCACGCTGCCTTCCGTCCAGTAGCAAAACTTGCCTTCCGCGCCCACATTTTGCCCAATTTTGGCGATTTCATCGCGCGTTTCCGCCATTACATCGGCAGCCAAAGCCATCGCCGCCACACTCACTAACAATAATATCGTTTTCTTCATTACGTTCAAAAATTAATAATTTTTCACACCACAAAATTACAAATTATTCCCCACATCCCCTAAATGCAGTGTGTACGAAGAAAATTAATTCCACAAAAAAAGCCCCACATCAGTGAGGCTTTTGCGTAGTAAACAATCATTTTTTATTTTTCTAAAATCTTTGCAACCGATTGATATACTGTTGAATACAGATGGTCAGTTGTCTACCACGATGTAAAGATACAAATTTGAAAGCAATTCACAACCCCTACGCAGTTCTTTGCGGTTCAATCGCTGTTGTCTACCACGATGTAAAGATACAAATTTGAAAGCAATTCACAACTACCAGCGTGGTCAAGAAGAGCCTACCAAAGTTGTCTACCACGATGTAAAGATACAAATTTGAAAGCAATTCACAACATTGGGAAAGGTGGGATAACCAAGCCAATCGTTGTCTACCACGATGTAAAGATACAAATTTGAAAGCAATTCACAACTTTAGCAGTCCTAATATCTCTTGGTTGCCAGTTGTCTACCACGATGTAAAGATACAAATTTGAAAGCAATTCACAACTGAAAAGCCATGATTTTACAATTTAATTAAGTTGTCTACCACGATGTAAAGATACAAATTTGAAAGCAATTCACAACTGGATCATTCTTTTTTAATTCGTTGTATTTGTTGTCTACCACGATGTAAAGATACAAATTTGAAAGCAATTCACAACATTAATGAAATCTAAACCATTATAGCTAATGTTGTCTACCACGATGTAAAGATACAAATTTGAAAGCAATTCACAACTATCGTCAGACGAATATCTAAATGATATTGGTTGTCTACCACGATGTAAAGATACAAATTTGAAAGCAATTCACAACCTTTCTTCGCTATCCATGCACTCAATTTCGGTTGTCTACCACGATGTAAAGATACAAATTTGAAAGCAATTCACAACCGATACTGATTGTGTTGCTGTTCCTCGCCGTTGTCTACCACGATGTAAAGATACAAATTTGAAAGCAATTCACAACCTATTAAATGGATTGCCGACCGACCTTATAGTTGTCTACCACGATGTAAAGATACAAATTTGAAAGCAATTCACAACTTGCTCTGCGTCTGTTTTCTTGATTTGCTGTTGTCTACCACGATGTAAAGATACAAATTTGAAAGCAATTCACAACGGAAACATTAATCCATTTGAAGTGGGCGAAGTTGTCTACCACGATGTAAAGATACAAATTTGAAAGCAATTCACAACAGTGTTAAGAGCAGGCATGGCAGTGAAATTGTTGTCTACCACGATGTAAAGATACAAATTTGAAAGCAATTCACAACGGGGGTGAGATTGATATAACAACATGGAAAGTTGTCTACCACGATGTAAAGATACAAATTTGAAAGCAATTCACAACGGTTCGCTTAAAACGCTTATAGAGTGTTACGTTGTCTACCACGATGTAAAGATACAAATTTGAAAGCAATTCACAACCGCTAACAGGCATAGACCTTTTCAACAAGTTCATCGACCGTGCAATCAACGCAGGCGATGATAAGTGCGTGTGTCGCCTACGTTGTGGAATCAGAATAACATTATAGCGAATAATAAACCGATTAAGCACATGCTACACGATTGACGAAAAAAACGCAATGAAATAGGCTGTGAATATCGCAATAACTGCTAAATTTGCGTAAATAAACATGTGAAAATATGGCTAATCGCAGATTTTACAAAAACAAACCCTCCGACACTATTTGGTGGGTTGACAATACCGACGAGACAGGTGTGTGGCTTTTTTCATTCGACAAGGTGAAAATTTATAACCTATTCGCAGATTATCCACACAAACTATCTGCTATGGAACGCAGGATATTTGATGCCGAAAATCCGTTTTGGCGTGATTTTTTCTCCGATAGGAAATAAACCTACTTAACGTTGTCTAATTTTGTGAGAAGTTTTGTGGGTGGGGATTGAATTTTTTGGACTTTTCACTATTATTGTATGTGACTTTAAAATTGATTGGAATATGAAAAGAGTGCTTTATGTTCATGGGTTTCGAGGTTCTGCGTATGGGAGAGGGTATAAACGAGTTTTGAATGCGCTTCCGGAGGGGTATAAGTTGTTTTCAATTAATTATGATGAGGCAGATTGTTCGCACGCAAGAGAGCAAATTTTGAATTTTATTGACGAATTCAAGATAGATTTGGTGATTGGTTCGAGCCTTGGAGGGTTTATCACTTTGACTTTAAATGGGATTCCGAGATTTGTCATCAATCCATGTTGGGATCCACCTGTAGAACTGTGTAAATTGGTGGAGCAAGATGCTGCTTTTACGAAGATGATAAAGACATATATGCCGTATGAAATTTGGATAGCGAAATCTGTTAATTATCAAGAGAAGATGCTTGTAAAAGGCTTTTTTGGAAAGTATGATGAATTGTTCGGGACTAAGTATGTGGAAGATTTTTCGGGTTATTATAGCAGTTATGAAATGATTGACAGCGGGCATCATCTTTCAGAAGAAGGCGCAAAGCAAATATTTAAGAACATTGACGATTACTGGGAAAGTGTGCGAATTTTGAAAAACATGCAAAAAGCAAACGATGGTATTATTTCTGATGTTTTAGACTAATGGATTAAAATTGAGAATGGGGGAATAGGGTGAGCTGCAGTTCGAATTATTGTGTAAGTTGTGTTAAATGTGGCACTTTTGGAGGCAATAAGTAGGATATGTGTGGAGAATTATGTACCTTTGCAGTACTATTTTTGTCTTTATGGCGGGAAAGCATAAATGAACGGGTAAAGACACAAAGCCACACACAATGGTGGGGGACGACGACGCTAAGTATTTTGCGCTTGCTTTAGGTTTTAGCTAAGTCGCGACCTACTCATCCGTTAATGGCCAAACATACTTAACTGTATGATTTTATGAATAATGTCAATGTGAAATTGGCGCAATCACTCAGGTTGATGATGGCCAACAGTGACATAAAGTAGAAAATGAAAATGACGCAGGATTGCTCGCTTCTATCTTCTACAGCCGATGTGAACGACGTGTATAACAACAAGCGTTTACCAAAGGGCATCCACATAGTCGGGACTGGCGAATCGGTCTCGAAAGTGGGAGAAATAGCTGGTTTTGAAGATGCGGCAAGTGCAGAAAAGCCAGAAAAGGAGAATGCCGCACGAAGCGAAGATGAATGCGCCGATGACAAAATCGAAATCCCCAGCAAACCAAAAACGGAAGCGGCTCCATGGGGCTATATCTTCATACAGCACATGTCGGCGGCAGTTTTTGAAAAGAATCTCGAAAATCGAAAACTTTTGGGCGATTTCAAGCCGAAGTGTTTCGTACACCGCACAGTTAGATACAAAGACAAACCCGACGGAAAAGGCGTGGTGAAAACGGAAAAGCCTACCGTAAATGGGCTTGTGTTTTTGCAGGGTGCTACCAATCAGTTGAGGACATTCCTGAAACTCAACTTCCCTCAGTATTATCTGGTGAACAACTGTAGCACCAAAAAGCCCGCTTCAATCCCCGATAGCGTGATGCAACCATTCATGGCAGTGATGCAAAACGAGCCAGAGCGGTTGACATTCATGCGCGAGCCATTTGAGCGATTTGCTAAAGACCACGTGAGGCTCCGCGTGCTTACAGGCCTTTTTAAAGGGCAGGAGGGCTATGTGGTGCGAGTGAAGCGTGACCGCCAGTTGGTGATGAACATTGGTGGATTTGCCGTGGCGGTGAACAATGTGCATAACGAGGACTTCGAGATAGCCGAATAGTCCTCATTTCAATTGATACTTATAGTAATCTGAAAAATATATGCGTGAATTTAATGAAATTAAGGTAGCCGTGGCTGGTACGGGCTACGTGGGACTGAGCATAGCTACATTGCTATCGCAGCACCATCATGTAACAGCAGTGGACGTGATTCCTGAAAAGGTGGAAAAGTTGAACAACCGTATTTCGCCCATTCAGGACGATTACATCGAAAAGTATTTGGCTGAGAAGCCGTTGAACCTTGTTGCCACCCTCGACGGCAAGGCTGCCTACGCCGATGCCGACTTTGTGGTGATCGCTGCCCCCACCAACTACGACCCTGTGAAGAATTACTTCGACACAAGCCATGTGGAAGAGGTAATCGACTTGGTGCTTGAGGTGAACCCCGATGCAGTGATGATTATCAAATCGACCATTCCTGTGGGCTACACTCGCAACCTCTACTTGAAGTATGCGCAGAAAGGCGTGAAGAAGTTCAACCTCTTGTTCTCACCCGAATTCCTTCGCGAGAGCAAGGCGCTCTACGACAACCTTTACCCAAGCCGCATCATTGTGGGTTATCCTAAAATCATCGACAAGCCCGAATTTGAAGCGGAAAACAAAGCTATCCAATCGGTTACCGATGTGGAGATGCTGAAAGAGGCAGCCAAGACTTTTGCCGCGCTCTTGCAAGAAGGCGCCATCAAGGAAAACATCGATACCCTGTTCATGGGCATGAAGGAAGCCGAGGCCGTGAAGCTTTTTGCCAATACCTATCTCGCGCTCCGCGTGAGCTACTTCAACGAGCTTGATACCTATGCAGAAGTAAAGGGTCTTGACTCAGAAGCCATCATCGAGGGCGTTGGCCTTGATCCACGCATCGGTACACATTATAATAACCCATCATTTGGCTACGGCGGCTACTGCCTTCCAAAAGACACCAAGCAGCTGCTCGCCAACTACCAGGACGTGCCACAAAACATGATGTCGGCCATTGTGGAATCGAACCGCACCCGCAAAGACTACATCGCCGACGCAGTGCTCCGCAAAGCAGGCTATTATTCAGAGAATGGTCAGTGGGATGCAAGCAAGGAACATGCGTGTGTAATCGGCGTATATCGCTTGACGATGAAATCTAACAGCGACAACTTCCGTCAATCTGCCATTCAGGGCATTATGAAGCGTGTGAAAGCAAAAGGGGCAGAGGTGATTATCTACGAGCCAACCCTTGAAGACGGCACCACATTCTTCGGCAGCAAGGTTGTTAATAATCTTGATAAGTTCAAGGAACAGAGCAAAGCAATCATTGCTAACCGCTTTGACGATTGCTTGAAAGACGTGGAAGAAAAGGTTTACACAAGGGATATATTTAGAAGGGATTAAGGTCTTTTATGGTAGATTATAATGTTAATCTTGAGGGGAAGACGGTTCTGGTGACAGGCGCTGCTGGTTTTATTGGCAGCAACCTTGTGAAGCGTCTTTTCCACGATGTGAAGTGCATCAAAGTAATCGGTATTGACTCAATTACTGATTACTATGATGTCAATATCAAATATGAACGTTTGAAAGAAATAGAGGCTTTGAATCGTGACTGGACTTTTGTCCACGCTTCTATTGCAGACAAAGAAGCTGTAGAAAAAATCTTTACAGAAAACAATATTTCTGTTGTTGTAAACCTTGCTGCCCAAGCAGGGGTACGTTACAGCATCACCAATCCCGATGCTTATATCCAGAGCAACCTCATCGGTTTCTACAACATTCTTGAAGCATGCCGTCATCATGAAGTAGAGCATCTTGTATATGCTTCATCTTCATCTGTTTATGGTAGCAACAAGAAAGTACCATACTCAACTGATGATAAGGTGGACAACCCTGTGTCGCTTTATGCCGCTACCAAGAAGAGCAACGAGCTTATGGCACATGCCTACAGCAAGCTCTATAACATCCCATCAACAGGTCTCCGTTTCTTCACCGTTTATGGCCCAGCCGGTCGCCCCGATATGGCATACTTCGGCTTCACCAACAAACTGGTGAAAGGCGAAACCATCAAGATTTTCAACTACGGCAACTGCAAACGCGATTTCACTTACGTCGACGACATTGTGGAAGGCGTGGTGCGTGTGATGCAGCACGCTCCAGAAAAGCGCAACGGCGACGACGGCTTGCCCATTCCGCCTTATAAAGTGTATAACATCGGCAACAACTCTCCCGAAAATCTCCTCGATTTTGTGACCATTCTCCAAGAAGAGCTTGTTAGAGCTGGGGTGCTTCCCGAAGATTACGACTTTGAGGCACATAAGCAGCTCGTGCCCATGCAGCCCGGTGATGTGCCCGTAACCTACGCCGACACCACCCCCCTCGAGCAAGACTTCGGCTTCAAGCCCAACACAAGCCTAAGAGAAGGTCTACGCCACTTCGCCGAATGGTACGCAAAGTATTATGCCAATAAACTGTAAATCGCAAACCACCAGTCCATTTTCTATGCAGAAAAAAGTGACGAACATTCTTTATGAAGTAATTCCAATTAGGCTATTTTTGATTGTTACGCTTGTGTTCTATCATGCTTTTGCGGTTTTTTCAGGCGTATGGACTCCAATTGCTGGCTACCCCGACATTCCAATCTATGGAATGGTCGACAAACTGTCGTACGCGTGTTTGCTTGAAACATTCGTTTTCATATCAGGATATATCTTAGGGTATCAGGTGAGCAAAAAAGGGGTAGAGCTTATTCTGAATGCAAAGTCTTATTTCACGAAGAAGTTAAAACGGTTGATTTTGCCATCCATTTTGTTTAGCATACTTTATGTGTTGATTTTTAATGATTCGAATGCTTCTATACAGAGCATCGCATATAGCGTGCTTTCGGGTGCTGGTCACATGTGGTTTTTGCCCATGCTGTTTTGGTGCTTCGTGTTCGTATATCTTACCGAGAGGTTTTCATTCTCCAAAAAGTGCATGATAGCGTTGCTGCCGCTGATGCTGCTTGCTTCTTTTCTTCCTTTGCCTTTCAGAATTGACACAGCGATGTACTATTTCCCATTCTTTTATGCAGGCTACTATATTAAAAAGTATGGGTTGGAAATCAAACACAGTGATTGTAAATCGGCATTTGCGCTTATTGCGTGCTTCATTTTAGCCTTTGTGCTGAAAATTAATATTGAAAGTGCCACTCAAAATGGGGGGGGGTATTTTGCGTTGTCGCATATAATTAGTTTAATCATTTCAAAATCAATAAGATTTGCATGTGCCGCATTTGGAGTGGCACTATTGTTGACTCTTTCGACAAAACTTGTTAAACACTCCGACACATCAAAATGGAACTTATTGCTCAAACTTAGTGATAGCTGTTTTGGTGTATATATTTTCCAACAGTTTATATTAATACTTATTGGGCAAACCAAATTATCACAAAATGTTAATCCATATTTATATCCATGGATTGCATTCGCCATTTCACTGGTAACATCGTTGCTATTAACTGTTTTCGTTAGAAAAACGAAGTTTGGCTCACAACTGATGTAATAAGTAGAGTGAAATGAGTGGGGAATTTGAATTAATCATTTGAAATGAGTAAAATCTCAGGAATAAAGAAACGTATAACTAACAGCAAGGATGGTAAAACCGTTTTTGCAAATTTCGGGTATTTATCACTTTTGCAGATTGCTGGATATGTGTTTCCACTTATAACAATGCCATATCTTGCACGAGTGATTGGTGCTGATGGCTTTGGAAAAATAGCATTTGCGTCAGCAATTGTTGTGTGGATTCAAACAATATCAGATTGGGGCTTTAACCTTACAGCCACACGTGATGTAGCTCAAAATAGAGACGACAAGGAGAAGGTATCAAGAATTTTCAGTAATGTGTTATGGGCAAGATGCATGCTGACGGTGTTTTCCGGTTTGCTGTTATTTATTGCAATTTCTATAGTGCCGTATTTTCAAGAAAATGCTGCTATTATTTGGATAACTTTTTTGCTTGTTCCTGGTTACATTCTTTTTCCTGATTGGTTTTTCCAAGCCATAGAGAAGATGAAATACACCACAATTTTTAATTTGGCATTCAAACTGATATTCACTGTGGCGGTATTTATCTTCATTCGAGATAGAGAGGATTATCTTATTCAACCATTGCTAACCACAATTGGATATCTAATATGTGGCGCAGGAGCGTTGTTTTTGATTCTCAGAAAGTGGAAATACAAGTTGTATGGTCCAAATTTGAGTGAGATTAGGAAAACAATCAAAGGTAGCACAGATGTGTTTATCAACAATCTGATGCCTAACTTGTATAACAGCTTTTCTGTGATGCTGTTGGGATTCTTTGGTGGCGCCACTGCCAATGGTTTGTATGATGGAGGAAGTAGATTTCCATCAATTTTCTACCAATTTCAGTCAGTGCTATCACGAGCTTTCTATCCATTCTTGTCTCGTCGACCAGATAAACATAGCTTTTATGCAAAGATAAATATGGCAACTGCTTTAGCTGGGGCAATATTGCTAATTGTGGTGTCTCCGTGGTTGATTAAAATCATGTTAGGCGACGAATTTGAAAAATCCGTAATCGTGATGCAAATATTGTCGTTATCCGTCGTATTTTTGGCGATGGATTACGCTTACGGAACGAACTACTTGATAATTCATCACGAAGAAAGGGCGTTGAGAAATCTGACATTTATTTGTTCTCTTATTGGTATGTGTGCAGCTATTCCTTTGGTGTATTATTTTACTTATATTGGAGCGGCAATCACAGTGCTCCTTTGTAGAGGTTTGTTAGGAATAGGCTCTTTTGTGTTGTGTAAAAAACACACGAAAAATCAGATAAACAAATAGAGTATCAAATGTGGCTTGATTAAGAACGTATTGATGCAAAGAAAGAGTGTATACAATTCGCTTAGGGTATATTATGGATAGGTTTTTATTTTATTTAAAAAGTGAAAAGATATGACTTGTGTTGTTGCTCCGCTATGGTATGGTGCCTGTAAAAAGGGTCCAGATGTTGGTGCTTTGCGTTTGGCTGAATTGTTTGAAAAAGAAAGTCATTCAGAAATCTGTAAAGTGTCTGTTCCTGCTGATGTTTCAGGTGATGATGATAGAATGCCGTACTTTAATGCTATCGATAAGGTAAACCGTAAGATATGCGAGTTGGTTCACTCCACATTATCATCTGGAGGTAAGGTGATTACAATCGGAGGAGACCATGCCGTTTCGTGGGGTTCGATAGCTGGTGTGTTAGAGTTTAACCCTGAAGTGGGCGTTATCTATATTGACGCACATGGCGACTGCAACATCTCGGAACGCTCGTCCACTCACCACATACATGGAATGCACATGGCGTATTTGATGGGATTTGGAGCAAGTAAGTATGTGGGGAGATACACGGACAAGCTCCTGCCTGTGGGCAATATGCTATATGTAGGGTCAAGAAGCCTTGATTCGTATGAGCGCGAATTGGTTAATGACCACCACATTTCAATGCTTACAAGCGATTTCGTTAACTCTGACTTGGACAAGACATTGGCGGCGGTGGGCGATTTCATTTCACGATTCAACCAAATTCATATTAGCTTGGATATTGACGTGCTTGACCCGTCAATTGCACCGGGCACTGGCGTGCCTGAAGTGGATGGTATTACGGAAGATGCATTACATAAGATATTGAAATTGATATTAAACGAAAATAAAACGAAGTCGATCGACTTTGTGGAGTTTAACCCTCTTTACGACAAGGAGGGACGCACTGATATGGCGGCACAAAGGCTTGTGAAATTGCTAAGCCGACTATAAAGCAAAACTGATAAAAAACAACAAATTATATGCTAAAAATAACTACTTACTTTAAAGAACCGAGAGTGCTCGGTATTGCGTTGCTCACACATTTCGGAACATGGCTTCCTGATGCGCTGTATTTGAAGATTATGTTCCGCCTGAAAATGGGCTATGGCTTAAATCTGAAGAATCCAAAGACATTCAACGAGAAACTTCAGTGGCTCAAATTATACAACAGAAAGCCTGAATACACACCGATGGTGGACAAGTGCGAAGCAAAAAAGGTGGCAGAAAAAGTGCTTGGAAAAGAACACGTGATTCCCACGCTTGGCGTTTGGGACCGATTTGAAGACATTGATTTCAGTTCGCTTCCCAATCGCTTCGTGCTGAAGACCAGCAATGGCGGTGGTGGCGGTGGTATCGTGATATGCACCGATAAAGAAAGTCTGGATAAGGATGCTGCCGCCCAGCGCTTAAACAGCTCCTTAAAAACAAGCATTTACACCCATCTGAGGGAATGGCCATACAAGAATGTTAAGCCAAGAATATTGGCAGAGAAATTCATGGTCGACGAAAGTGGACATTTGCGCGATTATAAGTTTTATTGCTTTAATGGCGAACCAAAGGTGTTTTTGGTGGCAACCGACAGGTTTTCTGCGCATGGCACATATTTCGATTATTTTGACATGAATGGCAACAACTTGCCGTTTTCCCAAGGTGGCGAAAACAACCCTGTCACTCCAGCACTGCCGTCAAACTTTGAGGAAATGAAAAGCATTGCGAGAAAGCTTTCAAAAGGAATTCCGCATGTGCGAATCGACCTGTATTGCGTAGAAGGCAAAGTGTACTTTGGAGAATACACGTTTTTCGATTCTAGTGGCTTTGAGAAGTTTACTCCTCAAGAATGGGATGAAACATTAGGAGGATGGCTGACGCTGCCAGCCAAGCGCAAGTCATAAGCACCGTTGCCAACAGGGAAAAAACAATAAAAATCTGCTGTGCTCAACATCACAACGTGCACTTCATTTATAACCATACATGACAAATGTGGAAATTCTTAAAGAATCCGTGTAACATATATATATCGCTTCTTACGTTCTACTCGATGCAGGGCACGATGATACCTACGGGTGGCACTGTGCTCTCGCAAATGATAGCGCTCATCACCATGCTGATGGGGCTGTATTACACTATGACGGTGGTGGCGATGAAGGGAAAGCCCGTTTATTTTAAGGGGCTGAATTTGCTGTTTTTCATCTTCCTGGTATATGGATTGGTATTGCTTTTTAGCGACCATCATTATGTGGTTAAGGCAAAGCGATTTGGCGATGGAACGGTGAGTAACTTTTCGTTTCTGAAAAGTATATTTCTATCACTTCCAAATATCTACACATTCTACTATTTCTCCACAAAAAAATACCTTACCGAGAAATTGCTGAAAAGATGGATATTCGTGTTTATGGGGGCGGCTGTGTTTATTTTTATTGATTATCAGATGACCACTATTCACGAGCTGCTTCTTGAGGGAACGGATGTGGACGAAGTGACCAACAACATGGGTTATCTGTTTGTGGCTCTGATTCCATCAGTGGCTTTATTCAAGCACAAAAGCCTTCTTCAGTATGGAATGATCATCTTCTGCATGGCGTTTATCGTGATGGGTATGAAAAGAGGTGCGATTATCGTGGGCGTGTTGCTGATGCTTTATTTCCTGTACTTCAACTATCGGTATCACCAAAGCATGTCGAAAACAAAAGTGCTTATCTTTTCAGCCATCATAGTGGTAGCAGCTGTGTATATTGTGCAGTATATGATGGAAACGTCGGACTATTTCATGGCGCGCATTGCACAAACCGAAGAAGGCGGCTCCAGTGGCCGTGATGCGATTTATGAGCATTTTTGGAATCACTTTAAAAATGAGACCGACAATGTTAAGTTCATCTTCGGCAATGGTGCAAATGCCACTCTGGGCATCTATATCAACTATGCGCACAACGACTGGTTGGAGATAGCCATCAATCAGGGCGTGCTTGGACTGGTGGCGTATGCATTCTATTGGCTTTGCTTCTTGAAAACGATATGGAACACGAAGCATAACAAAACGGCAAGACTGGTGCTCAGCCTCTGTTTTATTTCATTTTTTGTCATGACCATCTTCTCTATGTCGTACACTGAATATTCAATGATGGCGTGCACCACATTTGGCTACTGCCTCGCCCATTGCCAAGACCAAGAAGATGAGTAATTGCAAAAATTTTGAGAAGAAATGTAGAGAGCTGGAATGGAGTTCTTTCTAGCAATAATATTTAATTATGACAAAACAAATTAAATCAATAACAGTAGTTACGAGCAATTATCCTGCTCCTGGACATGCTGCAAATGTTTTTGTTCAGCAACTTGTTCATGCTATGATAGAGCAAGGGGTGAAGGTCACTGTCATAGCGTATCAGAGCATAGTTCATTCATTTGTTCATAAAGTTAAGCCATTACCAAAGTATAGTAAAGGTAGAACTGATGATGGCGAGGAATATGATATTTATCGTCCATATATTTTTTCATCGGGAAATATGAATTTGGGTGTGATAAAATGGCTCAATAAAAAAATTATAACATCAATTGTTAAAAAGGTAGGCGGCGATGTGATATATTGTCATTTCTGGTCGAGTGCACTTCATGTGTATGAATATGCCTTGGCAAAAGAATTACCTTTGTTTGTGGCTTGCGGAGAAGGTGACAATGCACTTGAAGATATGGTTGGGGCGATGTCAAAAGATGAGCTAAATAATCTTGCTAAATCTGTAACGGGTGTCGTAAGTGTTTCTTCTGAAAATAAACGAAAGTGCATCGACTTTGGTTTAGTAAATGCCCATGATATAGATGTTTTTCCAAATTGTGTGAATACCACAGTTTTTCACAAGATGGATGTTTCGGTAATGCGACAAAAACTTGGGCTCAAAAAGGATGATTTTGTTATTTGCTTTGTTGGTGGATTTGTGCCGAGGAAAGGACCCGATAGGCTTGCACAAGCTATTTCAAAACTTAACGATCCGCATGTAAAGGTGATGTTTATAGGTAAGCCTTTCCCTGGCTATGCATACGATTTCGATTGTCAAGGCATTATACACAAAGGTGCATTAGATCATGAGCGTCTTCCACTGTATGTGAATTGTGCAGATGTATTTGTTTTGCCCACACAAAAAGAAGGGTGTTGTAATGCCATTGTTGAAGCTTTGGCAATGGGGCTACCAGTGATATCATCTGTAGGCGCATTTAATGACGATATATTAGATGATAAAAACTCTATTCGTGTTGACCCAGATAATGTGGATGAGATAGCGGAGGCTATTAAAACACTTCGTGACAATCCAAAACTACGCAAATCAATGACTGATTATTCTCTTTCACGACATGAAGAATATGCAATACAGGGACGAGCTAAGAGAATTTTGTCATTTATAAATAAACAAGTGAATTAGCAGAATGGTATCAAAAACCTGTTAACTCCTTTGAAAAACAGAATTTGTTAAGGTGTATTCTGTTAGAGCAATAAATACTTGAAGATAAATATTGTGTAATATTCCAAATTATGGGTGCTGAAATTTTTCCTGTCCAGTGGGTTTTGGATTATCTAATTCAATTTAGAAATGATAATTTGCATGCTTGCAGAATGCTGTCATCTAACAATGAGTTAGAAAAAAAAATTGATCGATTATCTCACAAAATTAAAGAGATTGAAAAACAACTAAAAGAGATGCATTGTGAAAAGGTGTGCTTTAATAGTGATATGCCTTTGATGACGTTCGGACAGTTGTGGAAATCTCGTTTAAACAGATGTGCAGAAGCACCAAGTAAGTCATTAAAAGAACGTTTTATTGGTGAACTGATGTCAATTTCAGAAATGTTTGTTGACTCTGTTAATGTTTTTCCTTTTGTTGACCAATCAGAACCATCTGCAACTATTAGAGGAAAAAGTGTGAAGGAAGAACAAAATCGTTTGGAAAAGTTGAATAAAAGACGTTTCGAGTTAAAGCGTCAAATTGAAGAAGTGACTGCAAATCCGCCACAAGACACAGAGGAAATTGAACACCTTAAAGCTCTGTTAGTACGTTTGCAGATGGAATTATCACAGACAAAAAAGACTTTGGATAACATTAAAAGTGATTCTGAACAAGAAGAGCAGATGCGAAACCGCATAGAAGAGGCTTTCGAGGGGTTGAGTAAAGATAATCATTTAGAAAATGAATTAAAAAAGCTCAATTGGGAATTTCATGTAATGTTATGCTCTATTCCTGTTATCATAATTTTCTTTTTGTTACTCTATACTTGTTTTCTATGTCATTTAAGAGAATTGAAACTTTATAACTGGTGCGACTATCTCCCTTACACTATGGCTGTGCCTATATTTGTTGGTTTGCTATGGTTTTGTGCATACCACAAAAATAGAGCAGGCAAGATTTCTATAGAGCTGAGCTCGCGTTTGTATAACATTTGCTATTTAGAGGGACTTATGAAAATGACCAGTAGCATGTCGAGGACAAGTACTGAAGCGTCCGAGAGAATTGCAGAGATTACACATTCATTAGTGGATTCTTTTTTTAATAAAATGCAAGAAAAATCATTTAAAGAAAAAGAATTGTCTATTATAGAAAAAGAAGAATTGAAAGATAATCCTTATTGGAAAATGGTTAGAGAGTTAAAGAACTTAATAAAAGTGGTAAAACAATGAATCAACAGAATTATGATCAGATTGTAGACTTGCTTTTAAAGGCTACAAAATCAGAGAAGATTTCGTGGGAGAAGATTTCGTCAAAAAATGGTTTTGGTACAAACATAAACAACTGTTGTGTAACGGTAAGTACCTCGTATGATTTCACAATCGATGAAACTTCTTTTTCCTTGACATTATCGAACACCAAAGGAGAGGAGTTCGCAAACTATTATTCCAGTGAAAATTCAGATAAAAATGAATATGCTAAATTGAGGTCTCTTTATTATGCGGTTCGGGATGTGGTCTATCGAATAACTGAATCAGAGAACCTAATAATAAGCGGATTAAAAGAAGTGATGAAACAATCGGATGAAACGGCAGAAATTCCTTATTAATACTAAATTATGAAGATATCGGTGATTGTGCCTACTTATAGGCCGCAGGCATATTTGTGGGAGTGTTTGGATTCGGTTTATAATCAGACTTTTCCGAAGTCGGATTATGAGTTGGTGTTGGTGCTGAATGGGTGTAATGAGCCTTATCACTCGCAGATTAAAGATTGGCTTGGTAAGCATAGCGATTTGCAGGTGCAATTTTTCCAAACCGACGAAGGTGGCGTGAGCAATGCCCGCAACATCGCTCTCGACAACGCTAAAGGGGAATACATCACCTTCATCGACGATGACGACCTGATCTCACCCTCCTACTTGCAAGAGTTGTATGATAATGCTACGCCCGACACGGTGTCGTTATGCTATCCGTATGCGTTTAACGATGGTGAAATTGAAAAGCAACTTCCGTATGGCAATACAGAGGCCTACGATTATTATATGGAGCATGAATGTATGAGCCTTTCATCCAAGGTTCGGAAATATTTTTCTGGACCTTGTATGAAGCTCTTTCCAATGAGTTTCATACAGGATAGAAGGTTCGATGTGAGATTTAAGAATGGAGAAGACAGCCTGTATATGTTCTTAATATCAGATAAAATAAAGAAGTTCGCTTTTACGTCTAAAGATGCTGTATATTACCGTAGGTACAGAGATAATAGTGCTTATACAAGAAGTAAGACAAAAAGGGAGATTATTGCTAATAAAACTAGTTTGATAAAAGCATACATCTCTATTTATTTGAGAAGACCTCAGAAATATTCGTTGCTTTTCTTTATCACAAGATTATTAGGGACACTCCGTTGATATGATTTTGGGGCGTATAAGTTAGCAGACTATAGTTATTAAGATATATTGGTATTATTATTTAATTGAATAATATTTGTTATATGAAGACAGATACACAAATTATGAATGAAGTGGCAATCTCGCAGGGGTGTTTGAATACACTTTCTTATGAAGATTCGAAAGCGCAAAAAGCACTTCTTTTGGATATGTATAAAGATATTGCAAGTTTGTGTGATAAGCACGGACTAGAATATATGATGGGTGGTGGTACATGCTTAGGAACGGTACGGCACAATGGTTATATCCCATGGGATGATGATTTAGATATCATGATGCCTAGATTATCGTATGAAAAGTTGATCTTATTACTTGCCAAAGGTGAGTTAGGAGATATGTACGAATATACTGCTCCAAATGCAAGGAAAGATTGTAAGAATCCTTTTTTAAAAGTTTACCGAAAGAATACACTCGATATAGAAATAACTAGTGAGACAGTACCAGGTCCAAAAGGATTATATATTGACGTATTTCCGATGGACTATGCTCCAAATAATATTATTATGAGGAGAATCAAGGGGGCTGTTTCTGATTTCCTTCAATCTGTATGTTCGTGTGTTCTTTATACAGAATATCCGAGTAAGCGTTATAAAGAGTTTATGATGCAGACACAGGAGGGAAGGAAACGCTATATGCAACGTATGTTTCTTGGGCATTTATTTGGTATTATATCTCATCGCAAATGGGTATGGTGGTTTGATCGGTTGAATGCCAAGAGTAAAAGGTCTAACTATTTGACAATTCCTACAGGAAGAAAACATTATATAGGCGAAACTCAACTTGCAGATGTTTTTTTCCCTGTTCAAAAGGGAGTCTTTGAGGGTATTGAAGTGAATATTCCTTCTAATTATGATGCTTATTTAACATCGCTTTATGGTAATTATATGCAAGTACCTCCTGTAGAAAAACGAGAAAGGCATTTCGTTTATAAATTTTCTCTAAATACAAACAAGAAATGAAGAATATAGCTGTAATCTTTGCTGGAGGCTCTGGTAAAAGAATGAATACGGTATCGCGTCCCAAACAGTTTTTGGAACTCAATGGCAAACCTGTTATAATCTATACTCTTGAATTGTTTGACAATCACCCCCTAATTGATGGAATTGTGTGTGTATGTATAGAGCCATGGATACCATTTTTGAAAAAACAACTGAAAAAATTTGAGATTAATAAGGTTGAGGCTATAGTGCCAGGAGGTGAAACTGGTCAAGATAGTATATATAATGGTCTTGCTGCAGCTCTAAAGGTGTATGGAGAAAATTGTAATGTATTGATTCATGATGGAGTACGCCCACTCATAACAGATCAAACTATTACGGATTGTGTTCACACAGTTACAGAAAAGGGAAATTGTATTACCTGTGTTCCAGCTACTGAAACCTTTGTTGTAAGACAGATGGATGGAACATTGTCTATTCCAACAAGAGCGAATTCGCTTATAGCTAGGGCTCCCCAATGTTTTCGACTTATGGATATTATCAAAGCTCACCATATGGCCCAACAATCTGGTAGACATGACTTTATAGATTCATGTTCTATGATGAGTGAATATGGTTACAGTATAAATACTATTATTGGACCAATGGAAAATATAAAAATAACAACACCAACTGATTTCTTTATTTTTAGAGCGATGGTGGAGGTGCATGAAAACCAACAAATTTTTGGATTCTAATGACTAAAAATAGATTTATACTTTTATTGAAATCCGATTTGGCGAGAGTTATAGGTAAGAATAAAGGTTTATGCAGTTTGTCAGCATTAAAGTGCTATTATGTATCAGAATCTTTTAAAGTATGCTTTTGGTTTAGATTAGGTTCGTATATAGCAACAAAAAATAATTTTATCTTCAAGACTCTTATAGGTGCTAATGCAGTTGTAACAAGGGACGTTCCTGCAAATACTGTTGTTGCTGGAGTTCCTGCTAAGATTATTTCAACAGATTCAAGTAAGTGTTTTAATAAGGAGTGGGGAAAGTATTTTCATCATAGTTATTCTACTCTATAGTATAAAAAGAAAAGGTAATGAATAAAATTCAACATGAAGATATACAAGACTTCGTGTCTTCGTTCCCTTTAAGGGAATTGTTGCATAATTGTACAATTTTGATAACAGGTGCAACTGGATTAATAGGTTCTAACTTAGTCCATTGTCTTTTAGCGTTAGATTGTAAGATTAAAGTAGTTGCTCCAATTCGAGATTTGAAGAAGGCTGTAAGAATTTTCTCTCAGGATGAATTGGAAAATATACGTTTGATAGAATGCGATATAGTTAGCTATAATTATGATGTGTTGTGCGATATTGATTTTATCATTCATTGTGCTGCACCAACGGCCAGTAAATATTTCATAGAGCATCCTGTAGAAACATTTGATGTCATATATTCTGGCACAAAGGTTCTTCTTAATTATGCACGTAAACGACAGATTAAGGGATTTGTGTATCTTTCTTCATTAGAAGTATATGGAGAAATCTATGATAAGTCGAATCCTGTATTTGAGGAATCACAAGGTTACTTAGATGTTATGGCTGTTAGAAGTAGCTATCCTATGGCTAAGCGAGCAGCAGAGAACTTATGTTGTCTTTATGCAGCAGAATATGGAGTGCCCGTAATGGTTGCAAGGTTAACGCAAACAACAGGTCCTGGAATAGCCTTGAATGATAATCGTGTGATAGCCCAATTTGCTAGATTAGCTGCATATGGTAATGATATAGTGTTGCATACTACAGGTGAATCGGCACGTCCTTATTGCTATACAATAGATGCAATTTCTGCAATTCTCTTTATTCTTTTAAAGGGAAATCCTGGTGAGGCATATAATGTAGCAAATGAAGATACTTACATTTCTGCAAAGGATATGGCGGAATTTGTACGTGTAAATTTTAATCCATCCATTACTGTACGTGTGGAACTTAATGATAATATGGGTTATGCACCTGTAACTAAGTTAAAGCTTTCGACATCCAAACTGAGATCTTTGGGTTGGAAACCAAAATATAATTTGAGTTGTATTTTTTCTAGATTGATTGAATACTTAAGAGAATGAATTGGGCAGAAGTTAATCAGTATTGGAAGAAACACGATTTTAAAGTGTCATACTTGATTTGGAGTTACGTTCCCGTGAGTTTACAGCACAAAATCAGATTATTATTAGGAAAACGTTAAAATATGAATTATAAAGTAGCAGTAGTTATACCTACCTTAAACGAGGAGAAGTTTATAGCCCGTTGTCTTGATTCCGTTATTGCTCAGTCTTATCCGTTTAATGATATGGATGTGATGGTGGTTGATGGTGGAAGTAAGGATAGAACAAAAGAAATAGTAGAAGACTATAAGCGTAAATATCAGAATATACGATTCCTTAATAATCCAGGTAGAATACAATCAATAGCCTTTAATATCGGTGTGAAGTCTTCTGATGCACCTTATATAGTGCGTTTGGACGCTCATGCCACCTATAATCATCGCTATATTGAAAAATGTATTGAAAAATTTTCGGCTAACGCCGAAGTATTAGGCTGTGCTCCTGAATTTGTCGGGAATGTTGGGGGCGTATGTTCCATACGCCCCCAACATTCGGGGCTAATTGCCGAAACGTCTGCTATTTTGAATCAGTCTCGTTTTGGTATTGGTGGTGCTGCATTCCGTGTAGGCGCACCTGCTGGATTTGTTGACACTGTGCCATTTGGTTGCTTTCCTAGAAAGGTTCTGGAGAAGATAGGGGGTATGCGTGAGGATTTGCCTCGTGGAGAGGATAATGAGTTTAATTCAAGGATTCGTAAGGCTGGATACAAGATTTATCTTGACCCAAAAATTGTGTGTAGCTATTTTTCGCGAGACACTTTGAGAACCAATATGAAACAGATGTATGCTAATGGAGAGTCAATAGGTCATCTATTTTATGTGGATAAAGATTCTGTGGAAATTCGCCATTTGATTCCGCTATTATTTGTTGGTAGCATTCTTTGTGGTGTAGCTCTTGCTTTTGTGTGGTTACCATTCTTCTATGCGTTGCTAGCTGAGTTGTGTTTGTATTTCACTTGCGATTTATTGGCTTCCATTTTGGCAGCAAAGGAGCATGGTTGGAAATATCTGTTGCCTCTGTTCGTCATGTTCTTCTGTGTACATATTTCATACGGGTGGGGAACAATTGTAGGTTTGTTTACAGGAAGGAAGTTGAAATAAATATCAAAGCTTATGAATAGCTGTATTCCTACTAATGGATAATCTTATTAAACAAAAATCGCAAATAAATAAAACATACATATTATTATGACAATGAAATTGCGTAATGTGCCTTTTTCTCCGCCGGATATGACGGAGGCTGAGGCTAATGAGGTGCGTGATGCGATTCTGTCTGGTTGGATTACGACTGGACCACGCACAAAGAAGCTGGAAAAAGAAGTTGCAGAATTTGTGGGCGTGGATAAGGCTGTGTGCCTTAATTCACAGACTGCTTGCGCCGAGATGGCTCTGCGACTGCTTGGCATTGGTGAGGGCGACGAGGTGATTGTGCCTGCCTATACCTATACCGCAAGTGTTTCGGTGGTTAAGCATGTGGGTGCTAAGTTGGTGTTTGTTGATGTGCAGAGCGATTGCCTTGAAATGGATTATGATGCCGTGGAGAAGGCTATCACACCGAAGACTAAGGCGATTATCCCAGTGGATTTGGCTGGCATTCCTTGCGATTATGACAGGTTGTTTGCCATTGTAGAGGGTAAGAAGAGCATGTTTTCGCCTAAAACCGACTTGCAGAAGCACATTGGCCGCATAGCCATTTGCTGTGATGCCGCTCATGCTTTTGGCGCTTCACGCAAGGGGCGTATGGTTGGCTCGATTGCCGATTTCTCGTCGTTCTCGTTCCATGCGGTAAAGAATTTCACAACGGCTGAGGGCGGTGCCCTGACTTGGAACTTGCCTTTCGGCAACGATGTGGTGGTGAAAGAGTTGGATAAGAGTGCCGACAACACATTCAGCGGAGTGCCCGAAATTGAGGGTGAGACATGGAATGAAAACCTCTATCGCAAGGCTGAGTTGCTGAGCCTGCATGGGCAGAATAAGGATGCGTTGGCAAAGACGAAGCTTGGCGCTTGGGAATACGACATCATTGGCCCTTGGTATAAGTGCAACATGACCGACGTGGTGGCAGCCATCGGATTGGTGCAGATGACACGCTACGAGGGTATGCTTAAGCATAGGCGCAAGATGATTGAGCGTTACGATGAGGCTTTTAAGTGTCTGAATGTGGCTGTGCTGAATCACTACGATGCAGTGCATTGCTCATCGGGGCACCTGTATTTGGTGCGTCTTTTGGGCAGGACTCGTGAAGAGGTGAATGGTGTGATAGAGAAGATGGCTGAGCGTGGCATAGCCACTAATGTGCACTATAAACCACTGCCTATGATGACTGCATACAAGAAGCTTGGCTTCGACATTGCCGACTATCCAAATGCTTACCACATGTTTGAAAACGAGATTACGCTGCCATTGAACACAAAGATGACAGACGAGGATTTGGAATATGTGATTGAGAATTTCGTGGATATTGTATCTAATTTGTAATACCCAACCACGGCTTGAAGACGATGGCGCAAAATCATTATCTTCAAGCCTTTTTTCTGTTTTAATGGAATGAAAAGATTATTTGATATTGTGGCATCGGGATGTGGGCTGATTGTTTTGAGTCCATTGTTCTTGGTGCTTGCCATTTGGATTAAACTCGACTCGAAATGTCCTGTGTTTTACCGCCAAGTGCGTGTGGGGCGAGGAAATAAAGATTTTCGGATTTTCAAGTTCCGCTCTATGCGAATAGGTGCCGATAAGGGTTCGTTGGTGACTATTGGTGGGCGTGATCCTCGCGTCACACGTTCGGGCTACTATATTCGCAAATATAAGTTTGATGAGTTGCCCCAATTAATCAATGTGTTCGTTGGGGATATGAGTTTGGTGGGCCCCCGTCCCGAAGTGCGTCACTATGTGAATTACTGGACACCGGAGCAGATGCGAGTGTTGGACGTACGCCCAGGCATCACCGACCCTGCAAGTATCATGTTCCGCAACGAGAATGAGTTGATGGAGAATGCTGAAGACCCGGAAGATTTCTACATCAATGTGATTATGCAGGAGAAGATAAAATTGTATTTGGAATATGTCGATCATAGTTCATTCTGGTATGACATTAAGCTGATTTTCCAGACCTTTAAGGTGATTGTCACCGAACGATGAGAAGATTAATGTCTTCCATTTTGCAATTCTTTACATATTTGTTTGTGTCAAGAAAGGCACATCACCTACCAAACGATTAATGACTATGAAATTTGATAAAGACTTTTTAGGAAAGCTCTTTGAGCAAGCCACAATGAATCCAAGATCCAAGATTGCGTCAAAGTTTCGATTTGCGCACATCTTCAGCTGATACCAGCCTGCGTATGTTGATTGCATCGCTTCCTGGAACGGTTGTACCTATCCACAGACATGAAGACACGACAGAAACAGTTGTCTGCTTGTGTGGAAAATTGGATGAAGTGATATATGAGGAGGTTGTGACATACGAGAAGGATGCATCTGAAGCCTTGTCTATGGCTATAGATGCGCAAGATGTAACACGGGAAGTAGAGTATCGCGAGGTACAACGCATTCAACTTTGTCCAGCAGAGGCAAAGTATGGATGCCAGATACAAAAGGTGCATGGCACACGGTGGAAGTGATAGAGCCGAGTGTGATATTTGAACCGAAATAGGAATAATCGACATCAGTTTAGTGAACACATTCAAAAGCAGTCTCATATTCTTATGTGTGGACATGAACACCAGCACGAACGTAAGCAAGTTTCAGATTTAGACAACAGAGACTCTGTACTGTATTTAGAATGTGATTCATTGCAACAAGGCGAAGAACAATCTTTTACCATCATCGTTTTTGATGAGAATGATTTGGCGAACATCAACTTATACACCTTTGTCGTTGATGCCAAAAATGATAATTGTTTGCTGGCAGACGAAAAGAAATTGATTATTACACGTCATGAGCATTCATTTGCATTTTCAAATTCTTTTTATGAGCAGCTTCATAGTATTGATGCACCAATAAAACACCCTCGTAAGGCACCTTTGTTGCTTGACGATGTATTTGTTTATCCTGATTTAGAGCCATTAAATGGGAATGTGGACGATGATAGGGTTTATACCTATATAGACTCAAAAGAACTATTCTCATATAATGATGCAACGAAAGTAATAATCTTAGAAGGTGAAAGTCAATGTGGAAAGACAGCATTAGTAAAGATGCTCATATCCCAGTGTTATCACCGTTCTATTTATCCATTATTACTTCATGGTAAAGATATCTGCAACATAAAAATCAAACCACTTTTAAACAAAGCTTATAATAGCCAGTATGATATTACATTAAAAAACTATCAAGATTATTGTGTTATTGAAAGGCAAAAACGTATCGTTTTCATAGATAACTTAGACAAATCCTCTCTTAACAAATTAGGCGTGAAAGAGATAATTTTATCACTTCTAAATTCTTATGATAAAATTATAATTACAACATCAGAGAGCATTGATATAAGAGGCATTATATCGACAGGAACTGACAAGATGGATGTAATAACCTATTCTGTTCACTCTCTTGGTTATGTAAAACGTAATGCGCTGATAGAGAAGTGGATAATGTTGGGTTCGGATATCTATTGCACCGATAGTAATAAGATAGCAGAAGCTGTAAAAACAGCTTATGATCAAATAACGAATATTTTAGGCAAGCAATTTTTGCCTTCCAATCCCATATTCCTACTAACCTTGCTGCAAAATATTGATACGGGGGTAGACACATTTGATGTCTCACCCACGTCATATGCAGCCTTATACCAGAGTCTATTGTTTGCTTCTCTTATTAGAGCAGGAGTACATCAAAGCAGTTTGGATGGGTATAGTATGTTCTTGTCTGAATTGGCATATAAGATGTATGAAACGAAAGTTAATCTTTTCTCGGAAATAGAAATAGCTAATGCTGTCAACTATAATGAGTTTTATGAAGAATATTCGAGAGAGAGAAATGTTGTTGCCAAAAAAAATATAATATTAGCGAAATTAAAGGAAGCAGGCATAATTAAAGAACAAGAAGATAAAGTCTATCAATTCTCATATAAATATCTGTTCTTTTATCTGACAGCGTTAAAGTTGTCCAGAATAATAAACACCAAGGAAGGTCAAAATGAAGTAAAAAAGCTTTGTAATGCGTTACATAAGGAAAACAATGCTAATATATTATTATTCCTTGCCTATTTGGATAAAAGTGACATATTGCTTGATGAAATAAAGTTTACGAGTTTGTTGCCTTTTGAGAAATTAGAGCCTATAACTCTCAATTCCGATGACAAGTTGTACGGTCGTCTAGCAGATTTAGTCAATTCATTAAAGCAGGATGTTCTTAGAGAAGGTATAGATTATAAAAAAGAAAGATATGAGCGTTTAGCTGCCCATGACAAGGAAGACATGGCTATACGAAAAGCAAGTGCGACAGAAACATTACCAGACAATGAGGAATTTGAACAAAATCAAGACTTAATAGATTTCAGAAATTCCTTATTTGTCACACAAATAATGGGACAAATAGTTAAGAACCAGCGAGACACACTTCGTAAAGATGAATTGACTGGTTTAATTGAAGATGCATACAATGCGACATTTCGTTCCTTGTCCTTTATCACACAAATAATTGAGGATGATCGAAAAATATTTATCGAGGAGATAACCAAAAACCCGAATTTAATAAAAGGTACGGATGAGAAGAAAATACAAGATCGCCTAAATCGCTTACTTCAAATGGTGTTGATGAAATTCTGTTTATTTTCATTTGCGAGATTGTCATTATCAGTAGGAACAAGTGGAACGGGAATGCCAGAGATTTATGATAAGGTTGCTGAAAAAATAGGAACGCCAGCAGCAGCTTTTATATCTTTTACAATTAAGACATATTATGGTACAATGAGAAGCAATGAGTTAAAGGATATGGTAAAAAAATATAAGAACAATTCTGTAATATTAAGGCTGATAAACGCAAGAGTACGTAACTATGTCTATAATCATGAGTTGTCCCATGTGAGATTGGCAGAACTGGGCTCAATTACAGGTATGAAGTTGTTAGATACCCCTGCTTCAGTTATAGCGAAGCGTAATTTTGGTAAATGAATTAGAAAAAATTATGGCATACCTTGTTGAACTAAACATTAAAGAAAATGGGAATGCAATACTTATAAATACGGGAGCTATCGCATTTGTGGAAAATGACGAAGGACAGACTTGAAAGACAGGCGCATTTCTTTGTTCATCGCCTCGGTAAGAATGGTATTGCCCAATTTTCGCGCTTTAGATGCCGGGATAGGCGTTTGGAAAAATATCCACACATGGGCACCATTTCCAGAGCGTGAACGCTCGATGTAACAAGGTACTTTCCATGCCTTGCAAACATTCATGAAGGCAAGCACATCGTTTTTATAGCCATGCTCACAGCTCTTGTCATCAAAATCGGCGCACAGGAAACTGCAAGTGTTATCTTTCCGAATTGGGTAAAGTCCAATTACATCACGCCCCCACTTGTCTTTTCCTGCAAGATGATTGAACAGATGGCTGTAAGACAATGGTGCGAACTGGCGGTTTGGGCAATCGGCGCATTTATATTTCCGTTTGTCGCAAAAATCGGGATTCCATTCCTTTTCGCACACAGGCTGATAGCCCGACTTTTTACTTGTTTCACTATACCATCGTTTAGCAAACACATCGCTCCGACCTTGGAACAGACCTTGAAAAATGGCAACTTTTTCTTCCAAACTATAAGTGACAACAGGGGCAGGGACCGCGTTTTCTTGGAGGTTATTATCTTTGAAGGTGTACGATATGCCATTTTTGTCGAGAATCGCTCTCAACCGGGAATTTTCTCTCTCTAATTCTTGAATCCTGCTGGTCAATGCAGTGATATCTGTTAAGCCCATAGCGTTTGTTTTTGCCATTGTATATCGATTTTGCCAATAAATTTGAATACTATTGTGTCATTTTTCCTTCTGCTCTTAACCGTCTCTTTATGGCAATCTTTATACATTCGGCTATCGTGTGATTTTTTTGCCTCTGTACTTCTTTTTCTTCGTATGATAGATCAGAAACCTCAATTTGTGCCTCGTTCGCTTTTTCAATGCATTCTACAGCCCTATCCACCACGCTCGCAGAAACTTTTAATCCAGAATTAACTGCATCAAGAAGTGCCCAAAAATCATCAATTCTGATTACAGACTCGCCAAACGCAACATTTTGAGGTGGTTCATTAAAATGTTGAGCAGAAAAAACAATCCACAGGTCAGCTGTTATCAGTTGAACAGGATTTAATTGAGACTTGTTTCTCATGTTCTTTTCCATATTTCCTAATTATTTGTAACAAAGATACAAGGGGAGTGGTGCCAAGAATGGCTATTTAGCATAAAGTCCCTCAGTACTAGCTATCTCCTATGGCAAAATTAGAAAATTCCGCACAAACAACCAACACGTTTTAGAAAGAAATTTTAAGAAGCCACTCTCAACCGATAAGAAGTCATACTCATACATAGAACATAAGAAATTAAATAAAAAAAGTCCTGTAAATCTTTCGACTTACAGGACTTTGCGGAGAGAGAGGGATTTTATACCACTCTACCATCTTCTGTAACTCGTTGATATTCAAGTGCCGTCTTTAGGCATTTTCGCTTATTTTGCACGAAAAATGGCGCAGAACTGGCGCAAGACAAAACGTCTTAAAACACTGTGTATGAATGACTTTTGTTACACAATTTAACTATTTTAAGAAATCTATCAACTCTATTTTCTACTCCACCCCTCAAATCTTTGAGGAGATTATGGCATTACGACACTCGCCTCTTACTTTTAAACAAGTCGGTTGCCATTGTTTTATGTTTATCTTCCCATTGTCTTTGTATTATGTTTATGAATTGCCCTTATGAAAGGGGGATAATACTTCATCATGACCACTATCTTACCATAATTATTAAATGCCTATAAGTCAAATATGACTCTGAAAGTTGTATCTTCATGTAGCATCATTGATTTTCAAGATGTTACATAATTTTTATAGGCATTGAAATATGTAGCCTACTTGTAGCGTCTTGTAGCACGATGTAGCGTTATATCCTATTATTGGTACAAAGTTAGTATAAAACAATTAGAATAAAGATAAATTCCTCGTGTTTAACACTAACTTTGCACCAAAATACTGATGTTAGAGGCTACAAACAAAGTCCTTTACCTTTGCTTGGTATTCTTCCTTGGTCATACCTCCAGTCTCTATCATTGAGTCAAGTACATCGCCAAGTTCATCAAAAGCAATATTATGATGATATTCTTTAGTCGTTCCGTCCTTCTCTCCAAAGATACGATAGTAGTCAGAACTTTCATCCAAAGCAATATATACTTCGCCTTGAAATTGGAAGCCATTCACCTGCATTACAAGTGCCGCCATAGTGAAGTTTTCGCCATTGACATTCTTGACAATTCGGGTGGCATACATCTTAGAGATGCCCCAACTATTGATAATGTCTATCGGCGTTGTATGAAGGAAAAACTGCCTTGTAAGAGTTAAAAATGTGACCATTGACTCATTTTCTTGCCTTGAAATTTGCGTGTACATAGGAATAAGGCTAACTTTGCGGTCGTTAATAATGTGTATTTACACAAAATAAACGAATAGAAATATGGAAATCCGTAGAGATAAATATCTGGATCTACTTATCCACAGTTGTGGGAATGGGTTGATAAAAGTGATAACAGGAATGCGCAGATGCGGCAAGTCATACCTGTTGTTCACCCTTTTCAAGAACTACCTCATAAAACAAGGAGTGAAAGAAGACCATATTATAGGGGTAAATTTGGAGAACCGACTGAATAAAAGTTTGAGAGACCCCGACGCATTACTTCAATACATAGATAGCCGTCTTTCATCAGACGGTCAATATTATGTTATGCTGGATGAAGTACAGATGGTCAGCGAGTTTGAGGATGTATTGAACTCATTCCTAAGCATAAGCAATGTGGATGTGTTTGTTACTGGCTCTAATGCAAAATTCCTGTCTAAGGATGTAATCACTGAATTTCGTGGACGAGGGGATGAAATACACGTGCGTCCATTGACCTTCAGAGAAGTAGCAGATTTCCGTGATGACTATTCGCAAGATATGATTCGTGAATATATGCTCTATGGAGGATTGCCACAGGTCGTTTTAGAAAACGATGTCAACAAGAAGGTGAGTTATCTGGAACAGCAGATGGAGCATACTTATTTGCGTGACATAAAAGAGCGATATGAAGTTCGTCAAGATAGCGATTTGTCAGAACTGGTGGACATCATGGCATCATGTGTGGGTGGTCTGACCAATCCTCCAAAGATTGCAGACACTTTTAAAAGTGTAAAGCATAGTAGCATTTCGGTGGATACCATACGTCTCTACTTGGAATATATGGAGGATGCGTTCGTGTTGGAACGTGTTACTCGTTATGACATTAAAGGAAGAAAATATATAGATTCGCCGTTTAAGTATTACTTTGAGGATTTGGGACTGAGAAATGCCAGATTAGGATTTAGGCAAGTAGAACCAACGCATATGATGGAGAATATGCTCTACAACGAGCTTCGTGCTATTGGAATGAAGGTGGATGTAGG
>ERZ857629.417-NODE-417-length-60744-cov-5.884543_pt1 | contig 60744 bp, 48 predicted proteins | sample MGYA00519700_ERZ857629 | MGnify/ENA primary metagenome ERZ857629 (study PRJEB31778, sample SAMEA3449351) | human gut metagenome | biome: human gut; feature: human-associated habitat; material: faeces | place: United Kingdom | collected 2010/2012 ... | reverse complement strand
GGGCTTGTTAGGGACTTGCACCCATTAGAATAAGCTCATGCCGAGCATACCAAAAGAGGACTGCATCTCTGCAGCCCTCTTTATTAATAATAGCGATAAATTTAACTAATTAAACAAACCCTTAAATAATTATTACATTTTTACTTCTTAACTTTAGTCTTAGTCCCATTGCGATTTGCCCTTTGGCCAAGGAGTATCATCGAAGAAATCATCTGTAAATTCATTCTTCTTGGAACAACTACCACCCATATCCCATTCGTCTTTACCTATACCACTACCTCCTGAGCCGGTCATTAAAATGGGTTCTAAGACTGCAAAACTTACTGAAACACTCGGTTTTATATAATTATTTTTCATTTTCTTATGCGTTATCACGTTCTACCATCTTTATCTTACTACAAACTTCTTACCATTGTGGATATAAACACCACTGGTAGTAGGTTTCTCTACCTGCTGACCACTCAGGGTGTAATACTTACCATCATGGTTCTTAACTGTGGTGTTCACCACCTCGTCGATACCTGTTGTACCGCCAATATTGGCAAAGTCGAAGAAGAGTGCTGGAACTTTCTTGGCATGCGTAGTAGTATCGAAGTCTTTATAACTTACGCCCAACCCCATTTTCTCAGCTTTAGCAGCAGGGATATGCAGGTAAGCACTATTGCTATAGAAAGCGCCATTGCCATTAGAAATCCAGAAGCCCAAGAGGTATTCATCAGCATTATATTTTTTGCCAGTAGCTGGATTATCAGCGTTTCCTGTACCTGTGATGGCATGATAGAATCCGAAGAGATAATTATACTCATCGGTAGTCTTATTATAAGTTGGAACTACGCCAGCTTCATCCATTGAAATCAGATGATTCTCACCTGAATAGTCCGTAGAAGTAGAAGCAGTGGTAGGGTTATACTCCTCCATCGGAAGCACCATGGTGTTGTATGATGTCAGCGAAGCACGCTCACGCAATACAGCTCCACCTTCTATCTGGTCAGCAGTCTTCTTGGTAGCGAGGATTACACCCGTGTTAGAAGGAATTACATTATCTACGTTATTAGGATCTGCAGTAATCTTCTTGAGAGAGAACTTCACGCTACCTTCATTCTCTGTCATTCCATTTACCACGAAAATATCTACATCCTTAGAAATCTTCCAAGCCTTAGCAGAGCTCCAAGATCTAAAGAACTTATAGTCACCTCTCAAGAGAATATTACGCTTATTGTCTAAGCTCTTGTAAACCACGTCATCAAAGTCGCGCAACTCCAACTCCTTGTTCTCAGAGATGGTGTAGTAGTAGTCAGTAACAGGGTTATTACCATCACTATAGGTATAGAAGTAGAGACGTACTGTCCAACGACCAGCAGGACGGTTCCAGATGATATTCCAATCAGCTTCTGAATTAGCACTAACACCTTCGGCATTTGGCTGGACATAGTTCACCTTATTAGGATCATAAGAGGTTGCTGCATGGCCTTCGCCACCACCAATATAAGGTGTCTTTGCCATCATGCTGGCATCGGTTTTAGAATCCTCATGCCAGTTGATGCCCGGATTGCGGTTACCCACGAATCTGAACTTATTTGCACCTTCGGCTACTGTAGTAACGAGCGTTACCTTGTAGCACTGCTCTGTTTCATCATAAATCATATCTGCTGCTTTAGATTTATAATCCCAAGTACCATCAGCCTTGACTGTACCAGGAATAGCGTCACCTACCATAGAAACAGAGGTAAGCACTGCACGGTCAGTACGCAGCTGAATCTCACCAATGAAACCATAGTGGTTATTGTCCTTACATCTATTATCATCACCTTTGGAAGGATTATACTCAAAAATCTGTACACCCAAATTATCTTTATTAATCTTTACAGGAGCCTCATTTGGAAGGACCTCGTTTTGAGGTCTATTACCGGTATACTCAACTCCACCATTACCTAACAAGAAAAGTTTTTTAGTCGTCGGACAACTAATAGCATGAAGATTTGGATTAAAAGCACCATAAGATTTTGCCCAATCAGTATATTGCTTATCTCTAACATAATTGGATATTACATAGTACGAACGATTTGCAGCGAGATTGACTGTAGCAAAGAACTTATTGCTAAATTGACCTCCCTGACTATCTGATACAAAAGCATCATAAAGAGGCATGGCTGTAGCATCAGGAGCATCGCTGATGAAGTAAGCAACACGCTTTGTGCCAATATGCTTAAACCACCACTGAGCAGGCTCACCTGTTGTCTTATCCACTGTGATATACACCTCATACATACCATCAGAATATTCTGTTGAGCTCTCATTACGCGAAACCAGATTCCAATAGTTGCTACCCTCCTCAAACTTTTCAGAACCTTTAAGCTCCAACGGCTCTGTAGTCATACCTGTTTTAGGACAAGTAAAGCTAATGCCATACTTACTACCAGGACCAAAAACCTTAACAGGCTTACCAAATTCATTTACACTCATCACCTGAGCATGAGCAGTAAGAGAAGCAGGAATCTCCACCTTATATAGATCATAATCTTTAGAATCATACTTCTGCTGCTGGAACTTAAACACAGCATCATCATAGGTAACTTTATCTCTGTTATCTTTATCTCCGCTAAAGGTAAAGAAGCTACCAGCGAGATAGAATCCCTGAGTATAAACACGAGGTTTTTCTTTGAGACGATTCGTTGTCACTGTATTCCACTCAACGGTTGAGCCACTTTCAGGAGCATCATACTTAATCTGGTTATTTTCTCTATCATAAGTAATGGTATAAGAAGTCTTACCTGAAGTAGGAACAATCTTCAGGGCTTTTGGATCTTTCCATGAAATTTGATAAATCTTCTGATAAGAACTTGTCAGAACCAAGTCTTCTGTTGCATCTTGTTGAGGTCCATACTCTGTTGAACCTATCAAAAGACGGAACCAAATAGCCTGTGTGCCAGAAGGCACATTATCCAATGTACAAGTATAAATCCTACCATCGGTAGTGGTAAAATTAAAATTGTCATTTTCAGTCCAATTACCATTTTGTTTATAATGACTCACAACTTTAACTTCGTCGTAAGCCATCATTTTTAGTGGTATGCTCATCAAGGTGCACAACACCATCATCATTAGTGTAAATCTTTTCATCATATTCTAAGTTTTAAACATTTAGTTTTTAGTTAACTCGTTATTTCTCGTTAGGTTTCTTTCCTTGTTTTCCTAAGCCAAGGAAATACCGTTTGCATGGTAAACTATATTGTTCTTCATTGAAAGAAGAATAAGTTAGTTAGAAACAACCATTTCGTTATGCTCTTTTTTCTACTCTTGAGCTACAGGCCTTTCCTGTAACGCCATAGGGCGATTTTTAGTTAGGTCACTCCTTTATTTTCGCTGCAAATATATGAATATTAAGTAGGTTATACAAAAATGTGAACAAATAATAAAACAATTAGTCGTGCAAACGTTTGCACGCCATCATCCTCGTACTTGAAGCAGAAAAGTAAGCAAACATGCACTGGGAGGGCGTGGCATCTTGCCCGCCCATAAAAAATGTCCCAACCATTCAACACTTAACATTTCCCCACCCCCAAAAAAACACAAAAAGGCTGGGAGCAATATTCTTGCCCCCAGCCGTACCAATCAACTTTTATTCAGAAAAACTTAAATACGATTCTTATTAAGTGAAATATTATTTGAGCGTAAACTTATGCGACTGCAACATCTCTTTAGGATCGAGAGCCTTGTCGAGTTCCTCCTTACTCATGATACCTTCCTCTATCACGATGTCGTAAACCGAGCGTCCTGTAGCATGAGCCTCCTTAGCCACCTTGGTACTTTTCTTATATCCAATGATGGGATTGAGAGCTGTCACGATACCGATGCTGTTCTTTACCATTTCATAGCAACGCTCCTTGTTGACAGTGATACCAAGGATACACTCAGAAGTAAGAGTCTCGATGGCATTCTTCATCCAGGTGAGGCTCTCGAAGAGGCTTTCGGTGATGATAGGCTCCATCACGTTGAGCTCCAACTGACCTGCCTCTGCTGCAAAGCTGATCGTAGTATCGTTACCAATCACCTTGAAGCAAACCTGATTAGTAACCTCAGGGATAACAGGGTTCACCTTACCAGGCATGATAGAAGATCCAGGAGCCTTAGGAGGAAGGTTAATCTCATTGAGACCGCAACGAGGACCAGAAGCCATAAGGCGGAGGTCGTTGCATATCTTAGAGAGCTTCACAGCCAGACGCTTCAGCGCAGAAGAATAGCTTACATAAGCACCAGTATCAGGAGTAGCCTCCACGAGGTCGGTAGCAGTAATAAAGTTCTCGCCAGTGAGCTTACTCAAGTTAGCAGCACAGAGCTTAGCAAAGCCAGGAACAGCATTCAGACCCGTACCAATAGCCGTACCACCCATATTGATTTCGTGCAGCAGCTTCACGTTGCGCTCCAAATTGAGGATTTCCTCCTCCAGGTTGTTAGCATAAGCATTAAACTCCTGACCGAAAGACATCGGCACTGCATCCTGCAACTGAGTACGTCCCATCTTGATAGCGTCAGCATACTCGTCAGCCTTATAGCGGAAGGCACTGATAAGTCCGGTGAGAGCGCCCACAAGATGTGTATTCATACGAATGAGAGCCAAGCGGATACTGGTAGGGTAAACATCGTTGGTACTCTGACCGCAGTTACAGTGGTCGTTAGGTGAACAATATTGATAGTCACCCTTCTCATGACCCATGATTTCGAGCGCACGGTTGGCTATCACCTCATTGGCATTCATATTCACAGAAGTACCGGCACCGCCCTGTACCATATCTATAGGGAAGTTCTCGTGCCACTTGCCCTCGATAATCTCACGACAAGCCTGAGCGATAGCACCAGAAATCTCATCGTTGATAACACCCAAAGAATGATTGGTCTCAATAGCAGCCAACTTCACGTATGCGATAGCAATGATAAAATCAGGATTGTCGCACATCGTCTTACGAGAAATGTGGTAGTTGTTGATACCACGCTGTGTCTGAACACCATAAAGTGCATTTACTGGAACCTTGAGCTCACCGAGAAGATCAGACTCTACTCTGTATTTCTTTTCCTCTACCATAATACTATTATATTAAGCGTTAATATTTTACTTGTTTCATTTTGACGTTGCAAAAGTACTACTTTCTTTCCACTCTCCCTTTATAAATTCAGAACCTTTATTTGTAAAAACCGAACTTTCCTAAAATCACGCTGAAATCATCAGCAAGGCTGTTATTCCTTAACTTCTTTAACTTCCCTAACTCCTCCAACTTCCCTAACTTCTTGAAGATCTTCTCTCGAAGAAAATCTTCTCGAAGAAATACCACTCCATCTCAAAAATTTTTCGTATCTTTGCATCGATGATAGGATTAGCCGATTGTAACAACTTCTACTGTTCGTGTGAGCGTGTGTTCCGCCCCGACCTGAGAGATAAACCCGTTGTCGTATTAAGCAACAACGACGGATGCGTCATTGCCCGTTCCGAAGAGGCCAAAGCATTAGGCTATAAGATGGGCGACCCCTTCTATCAAGTAAAAAACAAGCTCGAGGCTGAAGGCGTAGCCATCTTCTCGAGCAACTACACCCTCTATGGTTCCCTGTCAAACAGGGTGATGTCTATGCTCTCCCATTATTCTCCACATATCGACCAATACTCCATCGACGAGAGCTTCTTCGAGGTAGACGAGTCCATGGCAGAGGCTTTCTTCAAACAGGATTCCGACAACCACAATATGTTGACGACAGACCAAGAAGGCTCCCTCTTGCACCGCTATGGCGCAAGGATTTCTTACGATGTACTCAGAACTGTTGGCATTCCCATTTCGATAGGAATAGCAGAGACCAAGACGCTTGCCAAGATAGGTTCCAAGTTTGCTAAGAAATACAAGGGTTACCAGGGATGCTGCATCATCGACACAGAAGAACGCCGCCACAAAGCCCTTTCTCTCTTCCCTATAGAAGATGTATGGGGAATAGGCAGACAGATAGCCCGCAAACTCGACTATATGGGAATCCATACGGCAGCTCAGTTTGCCGACAAGAAAGAGAGTTGGGTGAGAAGCCACTTCAATATCACCACGGTAAGAACCTGGAAAGAACTGAATGGCGAGAACTGCATCAGCATCGATGAACTGCCCCAGAAGAAGAGCATCTGCACCAGTCGAAGTTTCTCCGACGAAGGCATTTCCGACAAAGACGTGATAGAGGAAGCTGTGGCAAATTTCGCGGTGCGATGTACAGATAAACTACGTCGACAAGGCAGTGTATGTCAAGGCATTACCGTCTTCGCTTGGACTTCTCGTTTCAACGAGCAAGCACCCGAATTTACCATCCACAACTCCCTCACACTCCCCATACCCACACAGGCACAAGACGAGATTGTAGGTGCAGCCCTTACCATTCTGCGAAGTCGCTATCCCCACCCCATAGATAGTCAACCCGACCGTCCTGAGTTGACATTCAGATTTAAGAAAGCTGGTGTCATACTCTGGCAAATATCTCCGAGCAACCCTCGCCAACAAGACCTCTTCGACCCTATAGACCGCAATCGACAGAAGGCCCTCATGGACGCCATCGATGCCATCAACCGCAAGAACGGACATGGCACCATCCGCCAAGCAATACAAGGCACCAACTGCCGCTTCGACCTAAAAAGAGAATATATGTCGCAACGGTTTACAACAGATATCAACGAAATCTTAGAGGTGCAATGTTGAGTGTTGAATGTTAAGTGTTGAATGGTTGGGGCCTTTTTTATGGGCTTAATAAGCAATAAGGCTATTGTCTTAACTCCTCAGCGACCGTAGGGAGCGATAACTCCTTAACTCCTTTAACTTCTCAAAAAGAACTTCTCTAACTCCTCAAACTCCTTAAACTCCACAAAAGAACTACTCAAAAAAAATATGGAAGACAAAATAAGACTAACCATTCACCCTGCCACTATAGGCGAGAAGACACCCATTCCCCTGGCAGGACAAAGTGTGAAAGCAGGATTCCCCTCCCCTGCACAAGACTATATGGAGGGAGACATCGACCTCAACGAGGTACTCATACAGCATCGTGAAGCCACCTTTTACGTCCGCATATCGGGCGACAGCATGACAGAGGCAGGCATCCTCGACGGAGACCTTGCCATTGTAGACCGACAGATAGAACCCTCTAATGGCAACTTCGTCATTGCCTTTGTTGATGGCGAGTTTACCATCAAGCAGTTCAAGATAGACCCTTCGGGAACTTTCGGTTGGCTCATCCCATGGAACAAAGCCTACTCTCCCATTCGTGTCGACGAGAATAACCGTTTCTTGATATGGGGTGTCGTCACCTATGTCATCCATCGCATAGCAGAGTAACTATGCTGCAAATTAGTATCAAACGCATCATAATCAATTAACTAAACTTTCGCATATCAGGAAGTTAGATGAAGTTAAGACGTAGGTCTCTTAGGAGGAGAAGTTAAAGAAGTTAAGACGTAGGTCTTGCTGCTTGAGAACTACGCCCAAAAAGACTATTGTCTTAACTCCTCAGCGACCGTAGGGAGCGATAACTCCTTAACTCCTTTAACTTCTGAATTTGCGGAACTTGAATAAATTATATAAATTATGTCATACAAAGAATTTACCTCTCTACCAACCAACTACCCCGTATGTGAGCTTAGCAACTGCCCCATGGCGGCAACTTGCCTGCATCATGTAGCCTACTCCATCGTGATGGAACAGAACAAAGAGTATCTGCACCTGATCAATCCCAACAGATGCAGCAAGAACGAGTCATGCACCTACTATCGGAATAAAAAACCGATTGTATACGCCCGAGGATTCACCAACTTCCAAAAGCAGATGTTCCCTCAGCAGTACGACAAGTTTATGACAACCCTCGTCCTCCACTTCGGACGCAACCAATACTTCAAGCGTAGACGTGGCGACGTTCTCCTTCCTCCCGAGGAGCAAGAAGTAATAAGACTGATGCTCGAAAAGGCGGGAGCAGACTCCTCGATGGACTTCGATAAATATGAAGAACGCATCAACTGGAGTGACTGATTTATGCCATCTCAGTACCTTATCAGTACCACATAAGTACCACTCCGCTGTCAGCCAACTGAAACTCCAGTACCACCCGACTGAAACTCCAGTACCACTTAAGTAACATCAAATGTGGTACTGGGAGTAGATGTTGGGTATAGTCGCTTAGGAGGAGAAGTTAAGGAGTTAAGGAGTTAAGGAGTTAAGGAGTTAAAGGAGTTAAGACGTATGTATCTTAGGAGGAGAAGTTAAGGAGTTAAAGGAGTTAAGACGTATGTCTTGCTGCTTAAAAACTACGCTCCAAAAAGACTCTTGTCTTAACTCCTCAGCGACCGTAGGGAGCGATAACTCCTTTAACTCCTTAACTCCTCAAAAAAAAAACTTTATAACTCACTCACCTAATGATTGTAACGACAAAGAATGTATTATCGTTGCATATTTATTCGGGATAATACATTATATATATAAATTTTAAGTAAATCACTTGGGATAACAAGAATTTTTTTGTAAATTTGCAGCGTTTTAAATTAACTTAATATTAGCCCAAATCCATTTTTAGGGAAAAATGCGATGAGGGAGGCGAAGAGTCGCTTGAAAAATATAAAAGTAATTGCAAACAAGAATAAAATTGGAAGAAATAATAATTAATATATTTTTAAACAACCAAAAGAAACAAACAAGAATGAGAAGAATTTCCCTATTGCTTGTCTCTCTTATCATGTTGGTTGCTCAATCAGCATTGGCGCAGAACTTCAGCGTCAAGGGTACGATTATCTCTTCGGAAGATAACGAACCACTGATTGGTGCCACCATCCTACAAGAGGGAACAACAAATGGTGTTGCCACCGATGTAGACGGCAACTTCACCATCGAGGTAAAGGGTGCTTCAAAAGCTACGCTGGTAATCTCGTATATCGGCATGGTGACACAGAAGCGTCCTGTCAATGCACAGACAAAAACTCTGAATGTGACACTCGACCCTGACTCTAAGGTGGTAGACGAAGTGGTGGTAGTGGCTTACGGAGTGAGAAAGAAAGGAACCATCGCTGGTTCGGTGTCGGCAGTGAAGGCAGAGAAGATAGAGAACGTGCCTGCTGCCAGCTTCGACCAGGCTCTGCAGGGTCAGAGTACAGGTTTGCAGGTAATCGCCTCTTCAGGTGAGCCCAGCAAAGCAGCCTCGTTCCAGATTCGTGGTACCAACTCTATCAACTCGGGTAAGGCGCCTCTCTTCATCCTCGACGGTGTGCCAATCTCAAGCTCTGACTTCAACACACTGAGCCCTAACGACATTGAGAGCATCTCGGTACTCAAGGACGCTTCTTCTACCTCTATCTATGGTGCTCGTGCTGCCAATGGTGTGGTGGTAATCACATCTAAGCGTGGTCTCTCCATGGATAAGGCTAAGATAACACTGCGCGCACAGTATGGTTTCTCTGAGTTGGCTCAGAACAACTGGAAGATGATGAACACCGCAGAGCGCATCCAGTTTGAGAAGGAAGTGGGACTCGATGCTGGTAAGGACTACAACCTCTTGTCGAAGGTGAACGTAAACTGGCTCGACGAGGTGTTCAACGACCGTGCACCGCTGCAGAGCTATGAGCTCTCTATCAACCGTGCCACCGACCGACTCAACTACTATGTATCTGGAGGTTTCTACGACCAGGACGGTATTGCACAGAACTCTACCTTCCGTCGTTATAACTTGCGTACCAACGCTGACGTGAAGGCAAGCAAGTGGCTCAAAGTGGGAACCAACACCATGGCAGCTTACGAGGAGGCTCAGCAGGCTGACGACGGTAGCTACACCACCGTTACTCCTATCTCGGCTTGTCGATTCATGTTGCCATACTGGAGTCCTTATGCTAAGGACGGAAGCTTGGCTTCGCTGTCTAACAAGAACTGGGCGGGTACTACAGAGAACCCTATCGTGTACATGGCAAACAACCCTATCAAGCACAAGAAGTACAAGGTGCTCTCTACTATGTATGCAGAGATCTACCCTATAGAGAACCTCACCGTACGCACACAGTTTGGTGCTGACTTCACTCACTCGGCTTCTTTCTTGCAGTCGTTCCCAAGCCTTTCGTCTAACAACGGACAGGGTACTGCAGCTCGACTGAGCAACGACATCCTCAACCTCACAGAGACTACTACTGCCAACTACCGCTTCAGCCTGAAGGACATCCATGCCTTCAACGTGATGCTCGGTCAGGAGGCTGTGAGCTACCACTCAGAGGGATTCCAGGTGTACTCAAAGGGACAGACAAGCGACCTGCTCACCAATGTATCATCAGGTACACGTGCCAGCCGCTGGGGTGACTCTTCGTCAGACTACTCTTACCTGTCGTTCTTCATGCGTGGTGAATACAACTACAAGGAACTCTACTATGCCGACTTCTCGCTGCGTACTGATGCTTCGTCAAGATTCGGTAAAGACCACAGATGGGGTACATTCTGGTCGTTGGGATTCATGTGGAACGTGAAGCAGACCAACTGGCTGAAGGATATGAAATGGCTCAGCAATGCACAGATAGCTGTCAGCACAGGTACTTCGGGTAACTCGGAGATTCCTAACTACTATCACCTCGCACTCGTTTCGGGTGATGCCAGCTACGACGATGTGGCAGGTTTCTATCCTTCTCAGAGTGGTAACGAGGACTTAGGATGGGAGGCTACCTGGGCGAACAACTTCGCACTGCGCTTGGGATTCCTCGACCGCATCAACTTCAGCTTCGAAGCTTACTACAAGCGTACATCCAATATGCTCATGCGCGTACCAGAGTCGTATACCGTTACTGGCGAGGGCTATCGCTGGAAGAACGTAGGTGTGATGGCTAACAAGGGTATCGAGCTTAGCGCTGATGGCGACATCATCCGCACACGCGACTTCACATGGAACGTGAGCGCCAACGTATCATACAACCAGAACCGCTTGAAGGAACTCTACAACGGTGTGACTGAATATGTAAACTCTACTACGGGTCTGAAATATGTCGTAGGTCACTCTGTGAGCGAGTTCTTCCTCAACCGCTATGCTGGTGTCAACCCTGCTAACGGTGAGCAGCTATGGTATGACAAGGACGGCAACGTGACCAACGAGTTCCGCGAGAGCGACAAGGTGATGACAGGCAAGACTTACGATGCACCATGGATGGGTGGTTTCGGCACAAGCCTGCGCTGGAAGGGCTTGCAGCTCACAGCGCAGTTTAGCTGGATAGGTACACGCCACGTCATCAACAACGACCGTTTCTTCGAGGAGAGCGGTATCATGTTTGGTACAGCTTACAACCAGTCTAATCGTCTGCTCTACGACCGCTGGAAACAGCCTGGCGATATCACCGATATCCCACGCTGGGGCGAGATAACCCAACTCGACGACCGATTCCTTGAGAATGCAGCGTTCTTGCGTATGAAGAACCTCAGCTTGTCTTACTCGCTGCCACAAACCTGGTTGCGCAAGACTCACTTCTTCAATATGGTGCGCATCTACGGACAGGCTCAGAACCTCTTCACCATCACCAACTTTAATGGTCTTGACCCAGAGGTTTCATCCAATATTTACCAGGCGCAGTATCCTGCTTCACGCCAGTTTACTATGGGTGTGGAACTGCAATTCTAAGCATGAAAGGAGAAATATAATATGAATATTAAAAATATAAAGACATACATCCTGTCGGGCATCATCACCCTGTCGCTGTCTTCATGTCTTGACAAGTACCCAGAGGACTCTATCCCCATGGACAAGGCCATCAACACAACAGAAGACGTCAACAAGTTAGTGATAGGTATCTACGACAGCTTTAAGAGCAGCGCGCTCTATTCGGGCAAACTCACTATCCTGCCCGACCTACAAACAGACCTCGTGTTCTGCGTAAAAGGATACTCGAATACGTATGGCGATATCTACAGATGGAAAGACATCAAGCCTACCAATACTGATATTGAGGCTGTATATGCGTCGCTCTACGGAGTAATCAACAGTTGTAACTACTTGCTCGACAACATCGAGCGCGTAAGAGCTAAAGTAAATAACGATACTGAGCTTGACCAGTTGGAGCAGTATGAAGGCGAGGCTCGCTTCGCTCGCGCCTTGGCTTACTCGGAGCTCATCAAGTGCTTCTGTAAGGCTTACGATAGCGACGAGCAGGCTGCCAATGAGCTTGGTGTAGTCATTACCGAGCATTACAAGGGAGACGAGGCCCAGAAGAGAGCTACCCTGAAGGAATCATACGAGTTCGTATTGAAAGACCTGGATAAGGCTACTGAATACCTGAAAGTAGACGAGGATGAGAAGGGCGACCTCTACGACATGCCTTACTTCACCGAGTTCGCTTGTCATGCCTTGCGTGCGCGCGTATCATTATATATGCACCGCTGGGACGATGCCATCAAGTATGCTTCGAAGGTAATCAGCAGCAAGCGCTACTTCATGGCAAGCTGCACACAGAATATTGGCAGCACCAGCATGTACAACTATCAGTGGACTGAAGGTAAGTCGACAGAAGGTATCTGGAAAGTGGAATTCACACTCAACAGCTACGGAGGAGCCCTCGGCACCATATTTAGCAACTACAACTATGCGACCTATCGTCCAGACTATGTACCTGCTAAGTGGGTGATCAACTCATACGACAACAACGACTTGCGTGCGTCTTCTATCTTCCGCAACGTGACAACAGGCTACGAGCATGCACTGAACTGGCCTATGCTCATCAAGTACATGGGCGACTCAGACTTCAGAAGAAACAACATCCTGCATGTTCACCGCCCCACTGTCTTCCGTCTGTCAGAGCAATACCTCATCCGTGCAGAGGCTTACGCTATGAAAGAAGAATACACTAAGGCAGGTAAAGACATCTCTACACTGAGAACAGCACGCTATTCTACCTATGGTGGTAACACGGCTCTGAGCAAAAGTAACGCCATGGACGTGATAGAGGCTGAACGCGTGAAGGAACTCTATATGGAGGGCTTCCGACTCAACGACCTGAAGCGCTGGCACAAGGGTTTCAAACGAGACATCAAAGACCAGCCTGCTGCAAACTTCGTACAGAGCAGCCTCAAGGTAGAAAAAGACGACCCACTCTTCGTATGGCCTATCCCTCAGCATGAGCTGGAGGCACCAGGTTCAGAGATTGAGCCTAATGAAAGTAACAAATAATAAAAATATAAAGAGACGATCATGAAGAAAATAATGATGGGATGCTTGGCAGCTGCGGCTGCTATCATCACGCTTGCGAGCTGTTCGCAAGACTATACCACCTATTCTGGTCCGAGCCACATCATGTTCTCTGATACGCTCTATCAGTATCCAGTACAGGAAAACAACGAGATATTCAACGTGCCTGTATCTGCTACAGAGAGAGTGGACTACGACCGCACATTCGCTGTGGAGGTGGTAGACAAGCAGAGTAACGCCATCGAGGGTCTGCACTACCGACTCCTGGATAACACCGTCACCATTAAGGCGGGAGAGATTGTGGGCAACGTGCAGGTACAGGGCATCTACGACAACATAGGTAAGACCGACTCGCTGGGCTTCACCCTCAAGTTGGTAGTACCAGAGAAGTACAACTGGACTGAACTTTACAAAGACTATACTCACGTGGTCATGCTGAAGTCTTGTCCTTTCGACATCAATAACTTCACAGGATGGTGCGTAGTGACTTCTACTTTCTACACCCAGTATCTCAACAATGTGAGCCACAGACTCGTAAGAACAGAGTTGGTGGAAGGCGAAGAGAACACGGTTCGCATCAAGGATGTTTACTACGACGGCTACGACATAAAGTTGAAACTCTGTCCTGGTAACCCACTGGAACCCAAGGTGGAGATGGACGAGCAAATAGTAGGTAAAACTGGCGAAGCCTTCGGCACAATCTACGGAGACGGCAAACTGCGCATCAAACAGCTTCCTGCATATAACTCTTATTTCAACACCTGCCAAAACTTCGTGATGCAATATGTATTGATGAGCGTCAACAAGAAGGACGGCACGCTGCTCGATAACGTAAATATGTATATCAACCTCTTCGAGTGGGTGAGCGATGCTGAAGCTGAGAGAATACAAAGAGAAGGCTTTTAAGTAATTGGGGATGTTAGAATAAATAATAAACATCACACAAAAAAGAATACATTCAACAATTAATAAGAATCAAGAAATATGAAATCATATCTTTCTAAATATTGGCTCGTCCTCATGGTGCTGGCTTCTGCCACACTCTTCGCAGCTTGTTCAAGCGACGACGATGCCACATCTAACCCTGTTTTTCCACAGGTACAGACTTTCGCCGGTGCTGCTGGCGATGAGTTCGACTTCACCTTCGAGGCCAACGAGAACTGGAGCCTCGCTTCATCTGCCATCTGGTGCAAGATGGCACAGAACGCAGAGGCGGCTGATGCCTTCGTACTCAACGGTACTGCTGGCAAGCAGACCATCAAGGTAAAGCTTACTGCCGATGATGCGAGCAAGGACAAGACAGTGGCTCAGCTCTTCCTCAACATGGGTGGCCAGAAGGTGGCTATTGCTGAGGTCATCCGTTCTGCTGATGGTTACGAACTTGAGGTGTGCGACGAGAATGGCAACCCTATCGACGAGATCGAGGTGGGTTACCAGGATGTCATCGGTCAGCCTACCTACAACAAGTTCATCGTGAAGGCAAACTATCGTTTCGCCGTTACCAACACTCCTGCATGGGTTGATCTCGAGGGCGGTTACCTCGTAGGAAAGCCTAACGTAGATGTCAAGGGTGGTGTTACCTTCAAGGAGAACCAGGGCTTGAGCGCCAAGTATGCCATCAGCAAGGAAGACAATTACACCATCACATTCTCATCAGAGGACGGCAAGGCTGAAAAGACCATGCCCGTTGTCTTCAAGGGTATGCCAGCTAAGGCCATCAACATTGTTCGCCCCGAATCGTCATCCCTGTGGGCTGTATGGAGCGTATCTACCGATGGTAAGACATTCACACAGAACAGTAGCAGTCTGACTGGCGAGACAACCAGCAGCACGACTTATCACAACTTCGTACCTTTCACGATTTCAGCCCTGAACGATGCTTACCAGTTGGTGGTTTTCGAGAAAAAGAATGGTCATCTCTACGAGGACGACAGCCAGGCGGTTCAGCTCACAGGTGAGAATGGTAATGCAAAGCTCACTGTCAAACCTCTCTCTGGTAGCAGCCGTGAGTTTACCGTCTACGTACTGCCACAGAATGTGTACGAGAGCTTTGAGAATGGTCTCGACGGTATGCTCGACGAAAAATGCACTGAGGTACGCACCGAGTATGACGACTACTTCCTGATGAACATTGAGCAGAAGGAAGAAAAAGGCGACGACAGCGGTATAGTAAAGCCTATCATTACCAGCATGGGTATGCAAGTAGACTGCGCTAAGTCTGACAACGCAGACTACAAGGCTTTCTTGAGAGACAACTTCGGCTACACTGGCGACGATATCTTTGAGGCTACTGTATATGGTGGTTTCGTAGCTATTTATCCTCAGTTGGAGGATTGGAATCCTATGACTGGCGATGGCGTGATGTTCGCCGACGGCACAATGAATCTCATCGAGAACTATTCACTGGAACAGGACGAGACAGGTATCTATGCGGGTGTGTATACCGATAAGCTCACCTTCCCTATCATCGCAGTATTCCAAAACATGACGGGCGAAGTGAAGCGTGTGGTTATTATCAATAACATGGGTTTTAGAAGCAAGAAAAACAGAAAGTAAATGAAAACAATCTATCAATACAGCAAGGCTTGCTTGTGCCTCATGGTGGCTCTGCTCACCATGACATTCACAAGCTGCTCAGACGATGCTACAGAGGGCTGGGACGGCACATACGGATATGTGCAGTTCGTTGTCTCTAAGAAAGTATCGTCGAAGGCTACTCGTGCCGCTGCCGTTGACAAACTTGAGAAATTGGCTGATGCCAAGAAGATCAAGGTGGTGATGGAGCATGATGGTACGACAGTGACGCAGACTTTAAAACTCAATGCCTACGATGAAAACAATGCTGAGTATGGCTTGAGAAGTGATAAACTGCAGCTCGCTTCGGGCGCTTACACCCTCATCGGTTTCTATCTCTACGACAATGTAGACGAGGAACTCTTGGCGTCTTCTGCCACAAACGAATTTGTCGTAGTGGGCGGAGGACTCAACAAGCAGGATCTCACCGTGGCTACTGTGGAGCGTGGTAAGGTGCAGTTCGACCTGGTGAAGGAATGGAAGAAAACACGTGGTGCCAACGAGGAGTATCTCTTCTCTAACATCCGCATGGTAGACGTCAGCGTGACCAACCTCTTCACTCGCGAAACCTTCAACTTCACCGACCTCAAGGTGAAGTACAAGGAGGAAAGCAAGGAGAACCAAGACTCTAACAACTCTGACGACAAGTACATGAGCGTGGGCATGGCGCACTGCGACTCTACCCTATGGTTGCCCGCTGGTACTTATCAGGTGACTTCTTACACCACCTATGGTAAGACGGGTGCGGTGAAGACTACATTCGAGACACAGCCTGTTAAGGGCGAGGCTTTCGTAGTGACAGACAACCATCTCACAGACAATGCACAGGTACCTGTGCTCCTCTCTGAGACCAAAGAATACATCAAGGACTTCAAGGCGCTGAAGGCTCTGTGGGAGTCGCTCGGCGGTAAGGACTGGAGTTTCTATGGCGACGCTACCTTCCACGGTGCTAACTGGAACTTCAACAAGGAACTCGATATGTGGGGACAGCAGCCTGGCGTAACGCTCAACAGCAATGGCCGTGTCATCGGTATCATCATCGCTGGCTTCGGTGCTAAGGGTATTGTACCTGATGCCATCGGTCAGCTCACTGAGTTGCAGGTACTCAACTTCGGTTCACACGACGAAAAGATAGGTGCTAACCTCTTCGATGAGTATGATGCTGCTCATCTCAGTGCCGACCGCAAGATGGCTATGCGTCACGACTATGAGAACAAGTTCCTCAAATATGACGCGCGTGCCAACATGTCGGAGATGATCATCAACAGCTTCAACTCTGACGCTAAGAACGTGAAGAATAAGATTCAGAAGGATTCACGCATTCAGCTCAAGGACGCTCAGATTGGTCTTACCACCAATAAGATTACTGGTATCTCGAAGGCTATCTATCGCCTCACCAAGATGCAACAGTTCTATATCGGTAACTCGCCTATCACTGCTGATGAGGTATGTTCTAAGTTCTACGACGACGAGACCTCAGAGTATCATCGTTTTGCAGAGGAGTTTACAGACGAGTCTTGGGCCGCTATGACAAGCCTCACCGACCTGGAGCTCTACAACTGTCCTAAGCTGACACGCATTCCTGACGTATACTATGAGTTGCCTAATATCCAAGCATTCAACTTGGCTCGCAACAAGGGTATCTCTGCCCGACAGTTGCGCGAAGACTGGGAGAGAATGACTTACAATCCAATCGGTAAGACTATTCAGATTCTATATCTGAGCCACAACAACCTGGAGGAATTCCCTGATACATGGGCACTGCACAACATGGTGAAGCTCGGATTGCTCGACTTGGCATACAACAACATTAAGAAAGTGCATGCCTTCGGCAAGGAGGTGGAACTCGCTTCGCTCTATCTCAACAACAACCAGATAGAGGAAATCCCAGCAGACCTGTGCGGCTTCTCGGACAATACCGAGAGTCTGAACTTCTCATACAATAAGATTAAGAAGATTCCTAACATCTTTGATGCAAGTTCAATACACATCATGGGCTCTGTCAACTTCTCTAACAACGAGATTACAGGAGTAGACAATACAGGCGGTTACAAGGGTATTAACGCCAGCACCGTGACCCTCGCCAACAACAAGCTCACCAAGTTCCCTTCTGAGATTATTGCAGCAGGCTCGCCTATCACTACTCTCGACCTGAGCGGCAACCTGATGACAACAATACCTAAGGGTTCTATCAGAGGTAAGAACGCTTACCTGTTGCAGGTAATCGACTTGAGATTCAACCATCTCACCGAACTCTCTGACGACTTCTTGAGCAACAATATGCCTTACATTACCAACATCGACTTGAGCTACAACCGCTTCAGCCAGGTGCCTCCACAGCCCCTCAACAGCGGTTATCTGAGAGCCTTCGGTATCAATCACCAAACCGATGCACAAGGCAACCGCACGCTGCGTACATGGCCTACTGGCATCACCAAGTGCCCAAGCTTGATACAGTTCCAGATTGCAGACAACGATATTCGCAAGGTAGACGAGGTTCTCACTCCTCACCTCTATATCGTCAACATCAAGGGCAACCCCAACATCTCTATCGATGTAACGAGCGTTTGTCCATATATCAAGGCAAAAGCTTATATGCTCTTCTACGATAAGAACCAGGACATCCGTGGATGTGATGCGCTCGATCTCGAAAATTAAATCTCATAAGGAAGTCAATTTATAAGTATGAAATATAAAAATCAATTCACATGGCTCCTCGCTCTTGGTGCTGCGCTTTTCGCAGCATCCTGCAGCGACAGCGATGATGTGCAAATTCCTGGAGGTATTGCCATCGACAAGGAGCAAATAGAAATAGGTGCTGAGGGCGGAAGTCAGCAGTTTACCATCCAAGCTACACAAAACTGGGTGAGCAGCGTGGCTGGCAACTGGGTGACAATGAACCCCGCCAATGGTGTGGGCTCTACCACAGCTACTATTGATGTGGACACGACGCTGATGACCGGTCGTCGCACCACAGAAATCATTTTGGAAGGCGCCAACCACGAGCGTCGCACTCTTTCCATCGTACAGTTTGGTTTCGGTAAGCAGATTGCTATCAAGGAACCTTTTGTAGAAATCGAAAACTCTGCTGCCTACGACAAGCGCGCTTTCGAGAATGTCATCTCTGCCAACGTGGAGTGCAAGATTGGACAAATCGAATATAGCTTCGAGGGAAACCTCAGCGAAAGCGAGAAGGCTGACTATGAAAGCGAGAGAGAAGGATGGCTTCTCAACGAAAAGAACGAGAACAAGCTCATGGGTGCTAACTTAGGCATCGTCCTCGACCGCAAGGCACGTCCTCGCACTGTAAAGAACAAGATGCGCTGGAATATGAACATCGTGCCTGCAGTGCGCGTGGCTAAGGTGCATCTCGTACCTGTTCACGAAGACGATAAGTTGGTGGACGCTGACGGCAATGAGACTGAGGACGTGATTCTCACCGTGCGCCAGGCTGCTGCTCCTAAGATTGAAGACAACCGTGCAGGTGACTCGCTCTCTATCATCATGATTAATCAGAAGATTAACAGCATGGCTACATTCGACACCAGCGACAATATGCGCAACTGGAGCAATGTGGTGCTGTGGGAACCTACTGATGCTTTCGTGAAGCAGCATCCTGAGGCTGTGGGTCGTGTGAGAAGCGTGAAGTTCAGCATGTTCAACCTCAAGGCTGGTGAAACGCTGCCTAAGGAGGTGAAGAACTTGAAGTATCTCGAAACCTTCTCTATCGCCAGCAACGAGAACAACCAGATTCGCAATATGGAACTGGGAGAAGACATCTGCGAATTGCCTTATCTGAAATATCTCACCGTACAGGCTTATGGTCTTACCAAGCTGCCTGCTAATTTCAAGAAGTTGGGTAGAAGTTTGGTAGCCCTCAACTTGGTGAGCAACAACTTCAATAAGCTCTCTGACATCACCAAGGTGGTGAATGAAGAAAACTTCCCTCACCTACGCACGTTCATATTCTATGCACAGCGACGCACTGATGTCTGCATCAACCTACAGGGTCTGAACCGAGACAACAATGGCAACTTCGTGTACAACAACTACCCTATCGGTCTCTATGGTGACATCAGTAGCGACTACACAGAACGTAAGGCATTCCTCTCTCTCCTCACTTGGGAGAACTTGCGTGCGCTTGAACTGTCTTACTGCTTCTTGGAGGGCGAATTGCCATCCGATGAGGATGTAGACGCTGCACTGCGTGCGGCTGGCAAGCCTACTCGTTACACAGCACAGGACTTCTCTACCAACAAGAAGGAATGGAGTGACAAGCTCGTGGGCGACACCTGTAAGTGGCTACTTTCTAATAGAAGCAACCCTATCACCTGTCGCACAAAGGACGGAAAGACAGTCTACGAGAAAGTTTACCCAACTGACGTGCCTCGCGTGCTGCCTAAGTGCCGCACTCTCTCGCTCAACCTCAACTTCTTCACGGGCGCTGTGCCTAAGTGGATATTATTCCATCCTCGCATGGTGTTGTGGAGTCCTTCTACGATGATCTTCAATCAGCAGGAGCGCGGACACAACAGCCGAGGAGAAGCAGTAGGATTCTCTAATATGGCTGAGGATATATTCAGCTATGAGTACTACTACGGCACCAAGGACCCAGGCAACAAGACTGAAGTTCAGGGTGTGGCTTATCCATTGTACTATCGTGCCTTCGTGGCTGCTGGCGACGTCGATGAGACCGCATTGCTCGCTAAGTACAAGAGAAGCAAGAAATAAATGATCAAACTTGAAAAGTTGAACTTGCAATAGTTCAATAAAAAGATACATCAAATTCAAAGAATATGAAGAAAATATTTTTCTATATCTCGATGTTCGCTATGGCATTGACAGGTTGTACAGACAACCTGTCGGCCATCGACAATGCAGGAGGAAAGACAGATGTCATCATCCCTGCTGATGCCGAGGCTGGAGAGCTGATCATCAAGTTCAGCCCTGCCATGACTGACATCCTTGACCAGACACAGTTGAGCAAGACTCGCGGTGCGCTGGCCACCCGTTCGGGCATTCCTTCTACCGATGAAGTGCTCGACATATTGGGAAGCTACAGTTTCAAGCGTGTGTTCCCCGTTGATCCTAAGAATGAGGCTCGCACTCGCGAGGCTGGACTCCACCTGTGGTACACCGTGAAATTTAACAAGGGCACTGACCTCAAGGCTGCAGCTGAGCGTCTCAAGCAGTTGGGCGAAATCAGTAAGGTGCAGACCAATGGTCGCATCAAACGTGCATACAATTCGGATAACAAGCGCATCTTCCTCAGTGAGAAGGCGCTTCAGCAACGTGCCACACGTGCTACTGCTGGCGAACCTAATGACCCTGGTTTCGGTTTCCAGTGGCATTATCGTAACCTCGGTGAGGGTAACTATGGTTTTGAGAACCTCAACCCTAACGAGGCTAAGGCTATTGCAGGCTGTGATGTCAATGCACTCGAGGCTTGGAAGACTTGCTCTGGCGACCCTTCTATCATCGTCGCTGTGCTCGACGAGGGTGTGATGTATACGCATCCTGACCTCGCTGCTAATATGTGGTGCAATCCTGGCGAGACTAAGCAGGGTGACAAGAACGATGGCGACGGCAATGGTTATGCTGGCGACTTACACGGCTACAACTTCGTAGAGAATAGCGGAAACATCACCTGGGCTGACGCCAACGATTCTGGTCACGGTACACACGTGGCTGGTACCATCGCTGCTGTCAACAACAACGGCGAGGGTGTATGTGGCGTGGCTGGAGGTGACGGAACTCCTAACTCGGGTGTGAAGATCATGACATGCCAGTTGTTCTCGGGTCAGAACTTGGCCACACTGGCTGCCGAGGCAAGAGCTATCAAATATGCTGCCGATAATGGTGCTGTCGTCTTGCAGTGTAGTTGGGGTTACAACTCTTCTGAAAGTAATATCTTGAGTGGCTACACTCCTGGTCCTGCCACAGAGAAGGAATGGGCTGAGACTTATCCACTCGAGAAGGAAGCTCTCGACTACTTCATCACCAATGCAGGCTCACCTAACGGCATCATCGATGGTGGTATCGCTGTCTTCGCTGCTGGCAATGAGTATGCTGCCAATCCAGCCTTCCCTGGCGCTTATTCTAAGTGTGTGTGTGTGGCTTCACTCGCTGCCGACTTCACACCTGCTTGCTATACCGACTTCGGTTCACTCGTGACACTGAGTGCTCCTGGTGGTGACCTCGAATATTATGGTAAGATAGGTCAAGAGGAAGATGAGTACTGGGCAGAAACTGCCGAACAGAAGGGTGCTGTACTCTCTACTATGATCAAGAACGGCAAACCTGCCTATGGCTACATGGAAGGCACATCTATGGCTTGTCCTCATGCTGCAGGCGTAGCTGCCTTGGGATTGTCTTACGCTGTGAAGCAAAACCGCCATTATCGTGCTGCCGACTTCATCGCTCTGATGAAGAAAGCAGTGAAGCCTCTCGACGGCTATTATGAGAATGGTGCTACAAAGACTTATTATCTCAACCACACTACGATGGGTGCTTCGCCTGAGGTAGTAGAACTCTCCAAGTACATCGGCAAAATGGGTACAGGTCTTATCGACGCTGGCAAGCTCCTCGATGGCATTAAGAACAAGGAGTTCAGCTCTGATATGAAATTGCCTAACATCTACGTTGGCGTCGAGAAGACTATCAAGTATAATCTCGCACTCTATTTCGATGGTATTGCAGATGGATACTCTTGCAACATCGCAAACAACGAGATTGCAACTGCTTCTGTAGAGGGTGCCACTCTCACCATCAAAGGTTTGAAAGCTGGTAGTACTTCACTCACCATCACTGCAGGCGGCAAGACCCAAACTGTAACTGTCATGGTAAGACAAGGCGCTAACAGCAACGGATGGATGTAAAAACTCTTAAACAAGTAAGATGAAATTTCCCTTCATAAAAACCATCATAGCATGCTTCTTGGCCTGGCCCATCATGGCTCAGGCTCAAGAAGAGCTATTGAAGTTTGACACGCCACTCATCAACGCTGGCACCATGACAGAGGACGATGCTCCACAAACCTTCACCTTTGTGGGAAAGAATGTGAGCAACAAGGTGATTCACATCACTGAGGTGAGAACCAGTTGCGGATGCACAAAGACTTCTGTCATAGGCGACGTGATGCAGCCTGGCGATAGCTGTCAAATTCTTCTTACCTTTACACCGAATCGCTATCCTGGTACCATCAACACGGGTGCTCTTGTCTATCTCAAAGAGGTGAAAGGACAGCCTGCTGTAAAGTTAGCTCTTGCAGGACAGGTGTTGCCTGGTGCAGATGCGTGGGCTCGCTATCCTCACAAGATGGGAACACTGAGACTGAAACAGTCGCAGATGAGCATCGAGGTGGTAAGACCTGCCACAAGTCCTTCGGGGCGCATCCTCTGCGGTAATAGCGGTGATAAACCGCTACACATAAGCAGTCGTTTTCTACCTCTCTATGCTAAGCTCAAAACAGAGCCTGAAGTAATAGAACCTGGTGGCGAAGCCGATCTCGTCGTTACCATCATGACCGACAAGATACCGACTACCATGCCTGAGACTTTCTCCTTCCCTATCGTTCTCGAAGGAATTGAGACAAGACCTTCTGACAGGACTATAATGGTAAAGGTAAAAAGGATGATAGAAAAGTAAAAAAGGGAAAACTTGGAAAGAGTTAAAATATTAAAAGTAAAAAAGTAAAACTATGGCATATTTAAAGAAAATCTTCACCCTCATGGTGATTGCTCTCTTGGCTTGCAATTTCACAGCTTGCAGCAGCGACGATGACGCACCCGAGGAAAAAGAAATCGAAGTAACACCTGCCAACATACATGGCACATGGAAGTTGGTGGAATGGAACAATGGTGAGCAGGTGCCTGAAGGCGTGTACTGCTACATCGTCTTCGACCGCAAGGAACAGACATTCAAGATGTATCAGAACTATGACAGTATGTATAGTCGTTTCATCTCTGGAACATTCTATATCAAAAACGACCCTTATCAAGGATACATCATCAATGGTTACTACGACAATGGTGTGGGCGACTGGCAGAACAGCTACATTGTAAATCGTCTCCTCCCTTCAGGCACCATGACATGGACCGTACAGGGCGATGCTACCAATGTCTGCCGCTATGAGCGCTGCAGCGAGGTGCCTTCTGAGATTGTCAAAGAGACAGAGGGTAAGGCAGAATAATTCCTCCCCCACTCTTTATCGCTCTGAAGAATATTTAAGTTGAGATTACAACTCTGGGTGAGTACTTCATGACTGTATTCTTCAAAACTTCCTTATCAGAATGATTGGGATTGTTTTTCCTAAAATAACTTCAGAGGACTTTATAACAAACGAAACTGACTCGGTTCCGAACATAGTCTGGAACCGAGTCAGTTTTGTTTTATATGTGCAGTAAACGCGTTAATTTCACTATAAGTTTCACTGCTTCAATAAGATGTAAATCATCACTGAAACAGGAAGAGAATGATGTGATAAAGTTGGGCTATGAGAAGATAGAGAAGAAAAACTCCTCCCAAACGTCCTACACCACTCACTAACGCCTCGTATACTGCAACAATGCTCTTCAAGCGGTCGCTCATCACACCATAGCTCACACTCATCACCATCAAAGAGAAACAACAATAGGGCACTAAACTGGCAGAGAAACTGCTGGGAAAGAGATCACCCATCACATTGAGCAAGATGGCATGAGGCGCCATGACAAGAGCCAACATGAGGAGAATGAAGAAAATGCCCTCAAAAAGAGCCAAACGCATAGCGATGCGCTGACGATACTCGGAAGCTTTGTAATGCAGAATGCCGCTATGGTCCACGACTCCATAGACAAAAGAGAGAAGTAGGAGCCATACCAACAAAGGCGACTCGATGTTGTCGACAAAGCGGCCAAAGAACCAACGAATACCTCCCGCGCTAAGAAGAGAACGGGAAAAACTGTCGGGCATCGCAGCCGTCAATAGCCACGATGCTAAAATGAGCAACACCTGCCCCACAGCGAGCAGGAATGCCAACCAAGCCAACAGATGATTACTCTTCATCGGCCTTCAGATTATCTACATCGAGGATGTGAAGTTCTAAGGCTCTCACCACCAAACGTGTGGCATTGATACCTATACCATTATTGCCATCAGGGAAGAGTTTCTGTACGAGTTCGTTTTGACGCTTCTCTAAGCTCTTCACACCAAAGGGCATTCCGCGTAAACCTGTGATTTGCTCCTTAGTATAACCTAAAGCCAAATGGCGAAGGAATCGTTCGTCGTACTCATCTATTTCGTAATTGACTAACGCTTCCTGGCGCATCAACTGACTATTAACACTTCTCTTGAAGCGCTCAATAATCTTCTGAAGGATGGGTTGATTAAACACCATCTTCTTACCATTCATACAACTGGCTACATCGCCACGAGTAAGGAGTTCACCACTCTTGAGAATAATGCCATCGCAACCAGCATCAAGCACGTCGACCCACAGTTTCTCGTTGAGTATCTCGCCCGTGAAAATAAGAACTTTCACGGATGGGTAAGTCTCCTTGGTATGACGACAAATCTCTACGCCGATGGTGGTAGAACCACCAAGTCCTAAGTCGAGCAATACCAAGTCGGGCACCTGTTGCTTGATGAGACGCCAGTAAGCGGGTTCGCAGTCTGCGGTACCGATAATTTCGGCTTCGGGAATTTCGTTCTTAAATATACCCTCTGTACCTTTTAGCTCTAAGGGTACGTCTTCGACAATGATTACTTTAAATGGATCCATATTGTTTTTTTTATTTTTATCTATTTGAGAAGCTATCTATTTTGAATAGTTAGAGAAGGGTGGGGTTAGCCACCAAATTCCTGTAAATCGTATCAAATCAGATGGAATGATTCACTAATTCCCAAATTCTTGATATTTTTTAGATATCTCGAATCCTTCGTAACTCATATAACTTCCCATAACTTATCATTTATCATTTAACACTTACATTTCTCCTAAACTCCTCTTCATGTGCCAACTTGGTTGGCAACACAATTTCGATCATGAGTTTGCCGGATGCACTTGATTTAGCTGAAATTCCGCAACCACGCAGATAAGTAACCTCACCTATTTCGCGTACAATCTGTCGGCACAGCAGGTACTTCATGTCATGAGTGAGGGGTGTGAAGAGTTGATGATGCAACTGTTCGTCATAAGCCACCTCTAACATTTCTACCCAGCAAACAGCATAAGAAGAATCCTTCAAGTCTTCTACTCTGACTTCCACCTTTCCCACCCCTGCGGTGAGAAGGTCGAAAAGATACTGGCGAAGGAACTTGTCGTTCTTCACATTATACTCCACCTGCTCCATGGCCTGTGCACTAAGCAGTGTATAGAGCGACTTATAATAGTCCACCAACTCATGCAACGACTGTACGTCTTCAGGGTCGTTCTCTATAAGTTGACGGATGCGCGAAGGATAATACATCGTTTCGTGCTTCAGAGTGGAGAGACAATTGTCGAGCACAGAGCAAGATATGTGAAGGCGAGCATTCTCATACTCTGCCTTGTTTATCTCGTCGCGAGTTATTTCCATATCGGCAAACTCAGACGCAGTACGCTGCATACTCACAAGAAGGGCTTCTTCTATCTGCTTCACTAAGTCGCCTAACTGAGCACTGAGACCTTGCAATCGAACGCCACGCTGCTGCCATATCTGACGAATGCGACGCAACTTCTCTTCATCTGTTCCGTCGCTAAGCAAAACGCGGTTGATGTCATTGACTTTCTCTACTGCAAAACGATAACTCAAGACGTGGCGGTAATACAACAAATAGTAAGCCAAAGGCAACTGCAAGAGAAGCAGAATGAGTAGCACAATGGCTACAGTCTTCGAGTTTTCTGAAACTTGCATCGTACGCACATAGGCCGGCAACATGGAGTCAGCACCCATCTCACGATAGAGTTTCGTATACACCGTATTGTTGCTCTGATAGAGTGCCCACTTATGTAGCGCCAAAGCTGCCACTGCACTCTCGTTGCGAATGTCGAGTATCACATAGTAATTGGTAGGAAAACTATCCTTATACCATAACAATTCGGCAGGCATGACGTCGCTCGGACTTGCTGTCATCAATATGCGGCCTCTGGGATGAACAGAGAGATAGTGCTTATTGAGATAACTGCGAGAAGAATCGGCAAACTGAAGCGTGCGCTCATAGTCTCCGCGTATGTTAGCATAATAGGCTGAATCGGCGAAGACATCTGCTCGCTGAAGATTGAGTGATGCCTGAGACGAACGCCCCACTCCATCGTGCTCATGTTGATGATGCGGAGCAGCCTTCACGGGAGCTGCTGCTGTGAGGAATACAGGAGTTGCTTCCATCGGAACACTAACTCCCAGCATCGTGAATACACTGACGAGGATGACCAAAAGCGTCTTGAGATGACCAATACCCTTGGGCAAGCGGAAAGAGAAACGGCTACCTTGTCCCAATCGACTCTCTGCTGTAATGGTGCAGACAGAGAAGATGCTGCTTATCTTTTTATATTTCTCAATGATACCCTTACAGTTGAGCAATCCAAAACCATGTCCTCCGGTGTAGGTGCGGTCGAAGATATGCTCGAGCTGTTGCTGATCCATCCCTTCGCCCGTATCGGTGATACTGATTTCCACATAGTCGTTGCCACAGGTGGCCTGGATAACAACCTGCCCACCGCTTGAAGTGAACTTGCGAGCATTGTCAGCCATCGTATTGATCATAAAAAGTGTGAGGGTACGGTCAGCCTTCACCACAGCTTCTGTGGGTTGCACGATGAGTTGCACACCCTTTAGGTCAAAATTCATCTTTCCCTTCTGTACGATGTCGAAGAGACTCTGCAGCGAGAAACTATTGATGCGAAGACTGAGTGTTCCTTGTCGCATCTGTATCCACTGCGTGAGCACCTGATTGTACTGATGAATCTTGTAGGTAAGTTCAGCGATATACTGGTAACGCTCTTGTTTAACTTCTTCTGAGTCGGAACCTCGTTGCAGTTGGTTTACCTCGTGTATCATGCGGTCGATAAAAGGTGTGATGCTCTGCACCAATGACACTTTGGCACGCTGCTCGAGATGACGCTTCTTGTTTTCCTTGACATGAAGGAGAGTCATCTGAAGGTCTTCGTCAAGTTCTTCTTTTTGTTCCTTCAACTCTCTGAGCGTCTGTCCCTTACTCCTCTTCCACTCTTGCAATGGTTCGAGTAACGAGGTCATTGACTCACGACGCACACTGCGTCGACGCATACGATCGAAAAGATAAAGCAAGAAGACTACTATTACTATCATTCCGATAACAGCAGCAATCATCCAGTTGAGCAAAACAGCATTATTATCAAGTAAGGCTGCTCGAGCTTCAAGCTGTCGGTCTTGGCGGGTACGTTCCTGAAGATCAAGATACTGGTTGCGATAGTAATCACTATGCTGCTTGTCATCCATGGCTGAATAGACCAAGCAGAGGCGCTCGGAGATGGAAGCCACCAAATCGGGGGCGGCAAGGATGGCAGGATGGTCATTGAGAGCGTGCTGCAAACAAGACTCTGCTGAGAGATAGTCGCCAATAGCCCAATAGCACTCTGCCAGCGTACGGTGGGCACCAGCTATCTGATAGACATCGCCATAAGAGGTGAAGAGATTGAGCGACATTTGCGCCAAGTTGCCAGCCAAGAGGCTGTCGGGCACTTGATCGACATTAATATACTTGATATAGGGTTGATTGTTGCGAATGAGGTATCGACGTAAACTCTCGTCTTGCAAATGTTCGCTAAGTGCTTGCAAGGCGTTGGCTTGCCAATAGGGATAGGTAGGCCCCGAACAAGCTAACATGAAGCAGCGCATGAGATAATCGAACTCTGTCTGTGCGATTTCTTCTGCTGTACCATTTACTACAGCGCCACCCGAACCTATATTGTACAAATAGTTGAGATACTGAGCTGTATCAGCTTCCAAGACATCGGCATCTATATCGTTGAGTGCCTGCAACATGGGTTCTTCTTGGCGTACATAATAAAAATAGGTGGCTGCTACAATATCAAACTCGGAACGGGCATAGAGAGCACGCCTGCGCTCTCGCTCGGGCAGATTATCGGCTTCTTCGCCTATGCGATTGAGCAGACGCATCGCTTTTTCACGATAAGCATAGAAGTCCTTATTGCGCGATTCACGCTGGCAGAGCCGCATGTTCTGTATGTGAGCAATGAGAATCTCTATCTGGTTGTCGCTACAACGCTCTACCTCATCCAAATGACTGCGTGCATGCTGATATTGCATCTTGGCTATGGCGACAAAAGCCATATTGTTGTGGGCCTCTGCATAACCAGCAGGATAATCATCGGCAAGCTTCATGGCTCGCTGTGCAAAAACTTGCGTGGAATCAAGGTTGCGATAATGATAGGCATAAGATAGGGAATTCAACTCGTCAACTTCTTGCTTATGCGAGGGTGAACAAGCTGAAAAGAAAAACAGCGCTATCATCAAAAAGGTGATAGCGCTGTTGTATAAACGATAATATGTATTTCTAAAAAAAATCAATATTAGAAACGCATGAAATTAAGCGCGAGCCTTTGCGATGTAACCCAAAGCCTCCTGGCACTTAGCTGTCACAGCAGCCCAATCACCAGCAGCTACAGTCTCCTTAGGGAAGAGCTTAGAGCCCATACCTACACAGAGAACACCAGCCTTAATCCAAGGAGTAAGGTTCTCCTCTGTTGGCTCTACAGCACCTGTTACCATAATGTTGCTCCAACGCAATGGTGCCATCACGTTCTTTACAAATGAAGGACCACCTACGTTACCTGCAGGGAACACCTTTGTAACGTCGCAACCTGCTGCCTGAGCATTGTTGATCTCAGTTACAGAACCGCAACCTGGTGAATAAGGAACGAGGCGACGGTTGCATACAGGAGCTATCTCTGGGTTGAAGTTAGGACCTACGATGAAGTTGGCACCCAACTGGAGATACAAAGAAGCTGTACCAGCGTCTACTACTGTACCTGCACCAAGAATCATCTCAGGACACTCCTTATCGGCCCACTTTACCAACTCACCGAAAATCTCGTGAGCGAAGTCACCACGGTTAGTAAACTCGAATACACGAACACCACCCTCGTAACAAGCCTTGATAACGTTCTTGCAAATCTCGATATCTTTATTAAAGAATACAGGTACCATACCAGTAGCCTTCATAGCTGCCATCACCTGCATTTTGCTAAACTTTGCCATTAGCTATTTAATGTTTAATTTGTAATATTGAATGCGAAGAGCAAAGAAAATTTCTTCACTCTACACTTAATTTATCTCTGAACGCGACCATTAGCGTTGCCACCTGCCAAACTCTCAACCTCATCAACAGATACCAAGTTGAAGTCGCCAGGGATAGTGTGCTTCAATGCAGAAGCTGCTACTGCAAACTCGAGAGCCTCAGCCTGATTAGGCTTAGTAAGCAAACCGTGGATCAAACCACCGGAGAATGAGTCACCACCACCTACACGGTCGATGATAGGATTGATATCGTAGTGCTTGCTCTGATAGAACTCCTCACCATTGTAGATAAGAGCCTTCCAACCGTTGCGAGTTGCAGAGAGTGACTCACGCAAAGTTGAAACAACATACTTGAAGCCAAACTCCTTCATCATACCCTGGAAAATGCCATAGTAGCCCTCAGCATCTGTCTTACCACCTTCTACGTCAGCGTCTGGCTTGAAGCCCAAGCAGAGCTGTGCGTCTTCCTCGTTACCAATGCATACGTCAACATACTGCATCAAAGGACGCATTACAGAGATAGCCTTCTCAGAAGTCCAAAGCTTCTTGCGGAAGTTGAGGTCAACAGAAACTGTTACACCATGACGCTTAGCAGCCTCACATGCCAATTTAGTCAACTCAGCAGCCTTGTCGCTGATGGCAGGAGTAATACCACTCCAGTGGAACCACTGAGCACCTTCCATGATCTTATCAAAATCGAAATCAGATGGATCAGCCTCAGCGATAGAACTGTGAGCACGGTCGTAGATAACCTTAGAAGGACGCATAGAAGCACCTGTCTCAGCATAATAAAGACCTACACGCTCACCACCACGAGCAATGAAATCGGTATTAACACCATAACGACGGAGAGCATTCACTGCAATCTGACCTATCTCGTGCTTAGGCAACTTAGAAACGAAGTAAGCCTCGTGACCATAATTAGCAACGCTTACAGCTACGTTAGCCTCACCACCACCAGGGATGATGCGGAATGAATCACTCTGAATGAAACGATCATTGCCTTCGGGTGATAAACGAAGCATAATCTCACCTAATGTTACAATTTTTGCCATTGTTTTGATAGTTTTTAATTTATTTGTTTGTTATTGTTAGATTAATTCTCCTTAATGGATATTTTCATGGGGCAAAAATAAGCCTTTTTTCTTGAATAAAGAAATAAAAACGACTTTTTTTTTGTTTTTATAGCAAAAAACACGCTGTGCATTCGCACAATTCGATTTTTTATTGTAAATTTGCCCCAAAATAAAGCGTTGTGGTCGCACACAACACAAGACACAGGGATAAGAATAATCATTTTTGTGGTTTTGCACAGCGACTGAATGAACATGCACAGATAACTGCATATAATATAAGGTGCGCGAAGAATCACATAAACAAAAACAAACGGATAAAAACAATGGCCGAAAAAATCAGAATCAAAGACATTGCTGAAAGAGCAGGCGTTTCGGTGGGTACCGTGGACAGAGTACTGCACGACCGACCTAATGTTTCGGAGCCAGCCCGAAAGAAGGTGGAACAAGCCCTCAAGGAGATGAATTACCAGCCCAACATGTATGCAAGTGCCTTGGCATACAACAAGCAGTACACATTCTATATGTTGCTGCCCAAGCATGAGTCAGAAGCTTACTGGGAGGAAATCGAAGAGGGTGCTCGCAAATGTGAAGACATGAGGCGCGACTTCCATATCGACGTAGAAATTAGATTCTTCGAGCGCTCGAATGATGATTCTTTCAGAGAAAGAGCTAACGAGATTCTACAGTCCCAACCAGAAGGAGTCGTTGTTGTACCATCATCTCTTGATGTTACCAGGGAGTTTACCGACCACTTGCACAATAAAAATATCCCCTTTGTCTTACTCGACTCGTATATGCCCGACCTGAAGCCATTGTCATTCTATGGTCAGGATTCATTCTGTAGTGGATTCTTTGCTGCTAAAATGTTGATGATGATCGCCAACAAAGAAACAGAAATCATGCTCATGAGACAAACGCTGAATGGACGCGTGATGAGTAAGCAGCAAGATAACCGTGAAGTGGGATTCCTTCACTACATGCACGATCACTTTCCCCATATTCAGGTCATCGACCTCGACTTGCCTCTTAATGGCTCACGAGCAGAATACAATAAGATGTTGGAGAACTTCTTCTCTACACATCCACAAATACATCACTGCATCACGCTGACATCCAAGGCACACATCGTGGGTGACTTCTTATTGAAAACGAATCGACGCAATGTGCAGATAATGGGATACGACATGGTGGAAAAGAATGCACGCTGCTTGCGTGAGGGAAGCATCTCATTCTTAATAGCTCAACATGCTTATATGCAAGGGTACTCTTGTATCGACACCCTATTCCAGGCCATCGTGCTCAAAAAGAAGGTTAATCCAGTAAACTACATGCCCATCGAACTCCTCATGAAGGAAAACGTGGACTTCTATCGTAGAACGCAGCTGTAATTTAAAGGTAAAAAAGTAAAAAGGTAAAAAAGTAAAAAGGTAAAACAAGAGAATGAGTAAAAAGACATTGTCTGCTTTAAGGTTAATCCTTCAAGCATGAGTCTTGACTACTTTGACAACTTCAACTCCTTTTACTTCTCAAAAAGTACTTTTACTCTAATAATAGAGCATTACTTCGGCGAACAAGACTTTAGATATAAACATTTTACATATAAAAACAACCTACAAAGATGAAACAATCAAGCTTTATCAAAATCAACCCTGCCGACTCGGTAGTGGTTTGCCTTCGTCCCTTCAAACAGGGCGAAACAATCGAGGTAGATGGCAAGACCATCACCTTATTGCAGGACACACCTGCTGGTCACAAGGTGCTTATCAACGATGCCACAGAAGGTACTGACATCTTAAAATACGGCTACCCTATCGGTCACGCAAAGAAGGACCTCAAGCAGGGTGAATGGGTCAACGAGAATAATCTCAAGACCAATCTGGCAGGTACATTGGAATATACTTATAACCCTGTGTCTGAAACACTGAACATCGCCAACGAGAATCGCACCTTTAAGGGCTACGTACGTAAGAATGGTGAAGTAGGTGTGAGAAACGAGATTTGGGTCGTTCCTACTGTGGGATGTGTGAATGGTATTGCCGAAAAACTTGTCGAACTGCTGAAGCAGGAAACTAAGTGTGAGGGCGTGGATGCCATCCATGCTTGGCATCACAACTTTGGTTGTTCACAGCTCTCTGGCGACCACGAAAACACACGCAAGGTGCTGCGCGACATCTGTCTGCACCCTAACGCTGGTGCCGTACTCGTTCTCTCTTTGGGATGTGAGAACAATCAGCCAGATGACTTTATGAAGATGCTCGGCGACTACGACCAAGACCGCATCAAACTCTTGGTGACACAGAAGGTGGAAGGCGACGAACTGGAGGAAGGCATGAAACTGCTGCGTGAACTCTATGCTCAGGCAAAGGAAGACAAGCGCGAGGAAGTATCTGTAAGCAAACTGCGCGTCGGTTTGAAGTGTGGTGGCTCTGATGGATTCAGCGGCATCACTGCCAACCCATTGGTAGGCGAATTCTCCGATTGGCTCGTAGCACAGGGTGGTACATCTATCCTCACCGAGGTGCCTGAGATGTTTGGTGCAGAAACCATACTGATGAACCGTTGTGAGAACAAGGCTCTCTTCGACAAGACTGTGCATCTCATCAACGACTTCAAGGAGTACTTCCTTTCACACGGAGAGCCTGTAGGCGAGAATCCATCTCCAGGCAACAAGGCTGGTGGTATCTCTACTCTCGAAGACAAGGCTCTCGGATGCACCCAGAAGTGCGGTCGTGCTCCCGTCAGCGGCGTACTGCAGTATGGTGACCGTTTAGAGACAACAGGTCTCAACCTGCTCTCTGCTCCAGGAAACGACCTCGTAGCTTCCACAGCTCTTGCCTCTGCTGGTTGCCAGTTGGTACTCTTCACTACCGGACGTGGTACGCCATTTGGTACATTCGTTCCTACAATGAAGATTTCTACCAATAGTACACTCTACCATAACAAGCCCAACTGGATTGACTTCAACGCTGGCGAACTGGTAGAAGGCACAGATATGAAAGAACTGGTCAATAAGTTTATCGACAAGATTATCGCTGTAGCCAATGGTGAAGAAGCTCGCAACGAGCACAATGGCTATCGTGAAATCTCTATCTTTAAGAATGGTGTAACGCTGTAACACTATAGCGCCAAACTCAAATATTCAACTATGAGCAATAAGAAAGGATTACTGGCACTCTCGCCACTGTTTCTACTGATCGTGATGATAACACTCTTCACCGTACACTCGGTGAAGAGTCAGGGAGATGGCGACAATCTGTCGCTCACCGTAGCATTCATGATAGCCAGCATCTACGCCGTGGCTATTTCGGGTGGGCTGCCCATTAAGAAGCGCATCGACACCTATAGCCGAGGGGCAGGAGCCAGCAATCTGATGCTTATGCTCTGGATCTATGTGCTGGCAGGAGCGTTTGCTGCATCCGCCAAGGCTATGGGGGCTGTCGACGCCACCGTCAACTTGGCTCTCAACATACTTCCTGCCAGCATGATTCTACCAGGCTTGTTCTTAGCAGCTTGTTTTATCTCGCTCTCCATCGGAACCAGCGTGGGAACAGTAGTGGCACTCGTGCCTATCGCCGCAGGATTGGCTAACTCTGTAGATGCCAACCTCGGACTCACCGTAGCAGTTATCGTGGGAGGAGCTTATTTTGGAGACAACCTCTCCTTCATCTCCGATACTACCGTAGTAGCTACACAGACGCAAGAATGTCGTATGAGTGACAAATTTCGCATCAACTCGCTCATCGTCATACCTGCTGCTTTCGTGATTCTCATCGTCTATGCCATTATGGGAGCAGGAACCAAGGCACCTACACAGGTAGGAGATGTTGATTTCGTCAAGGTCATTCCTTATCTCTTGGTACTCATCACCGCTATTGCTGGCATGAATGTCATGGCAGTACTCACCATGGGCACACTACTCTGTGGAGCTATCGGTATCATCGAAAACATGCTGGGCATTCCTGGAGCTTACAACCTCTACGGATGGTTCTCTGCCATGGGAAATGGAGTCATCGGTATGGGCGAACTTATCATCATAGCTATGATGGCAGGCGGAATGCTCGAAACCATCAGAGAGAATGGCGGAATCAACTATATTATCAATAAAATTACGGCTCATGTCAACAGTAAGCGAGGAGCCGAATTGTCGATTGCAGCACTCGTCTCGTTTGTCAACATCTGTACTGCCAATAATACCGTTGCTATCCTCACTGTAGGAAATATCTCAAAAAAGATAGGCGACAAGTTCGGCGTTGACAACAGAAAAGCTGCCAGCATCCTCGACACCTTCTCGTGTACAGTGCAAGGTCTCATTCCCTATGGCGTACAGATGCTCTTAGCGGCAGGACTGGCACACATCAGCCCCATCAATATCCTCCCCTACCTCTTTTATCCCATGGCCATCGGCATAGCTGCCCTTCTCGCTATCCTCTTCAGATACCCCAAAAGATATAGCTAAAGGAGTTAATACAAATGACCAGCTAACCAAATACACAAAATAATGAGAATGGACTTTTTGCAGCGCAATCTTTTCGCACAACTTCGAAACGAACATTTCGGAACTAAAGAGCAATTGGAACCAATGACTTCCTTTAAACGAAAAAGGATAGCTCTGATGATGAGAAACCTCAAAGAGGTTCCTGCAGGTGCTGTCTTGATGAACAACGGCTTCTTAAACCGAAGACTCATCAAGATACAGAAACAAGAACGCCATTCCATAGACACCTCGAAAGAAACCATTTATCTCTTAAGACTACTGGTAAGCAACGTAAACGGCATCTTGTCAAACGGCATCAGCATCAGAGGAATCATACAGCTGGGACAATATCTCCGCACACGAGGCGATAAAGTGGACTTTGTGAAGCTCGAATCTTGGCTACGAAAACTACGCATACAGCGTATGGCACAGCTCGAAGGCAGCGTACTCATAACATTCTTCAAATTCGAGAAAGATGAAATACCCTTTGTTCACCATATAGAGAAAGGAGCCTATAAGCTCACGCTGCGATCCTTATTCTACAATACATTAGAGGCAAGGGACATCGAATTCGAACAAACTGCTTCTGGATTTGTTCGTACTACAGGAGGTACGATGCGAAAAAGCCTCAGACGAAGTATGAGATTTCTTAGCTATGCACCTATAGAGACCATCAGCAACTTTACCAACAAGGTTTTTCGCTCGCTTTCTGAAATAGAAGAGTAAAATATATCTAAAAAAACAAGACTTATGTGGCAGATAGCATGATTTTTAGTAACTTTGCAAATATGAAAAAAATCATTATAACTATTATCACCACCATAATCACCCTCTGTAGCCATGCACAAATCGTACAGTGCGAGGACACCTGCCAGCATGTACATGGCATCGACCTAAGCCATTATCAAGGTAATGTGTTTTGGGAAACAGTAGGAGACAACTCCAAGATGGCGTATGTCTATCTAAAGGCCACAGAGGGCGGTACCAATGTAGATAGTAAATACAAACAGAATATTGACCTTGCTCATCGTTATGGACTCAAGGTTGGTTCCTATCATTTCTATCGAGCACGCATCCCTCAACAGACTCAACTTGAAAACTTCATGGCGCAATGCCGACCTGGCGACCAAGACCTGCTCCCCATGATTGACGTAGAGACGAAAAGCGGACTCAACACCGAAGAGTTTTGCGATTCACTCTTTAAGTTTCTGCTACTTGTAGAGAAAGCCTACAGACAGAAACCACTCATCTATACTGGTGCCAATTTCTACGACCATTACCTATTAGGAAAACTCGATAGTTATAAGCTCATGATAGCTCAATACACTAAGCGTGAACCTGTCCTCAAAGACGGGCGCGACTTTGAGATGTGGCAGTATACTGGTAAAGGAAGGCTCAATGGTATCAATGGCTATGTAGATAAAAGCCGATTCATGGGCAATCACCGACTGCGAGAAATACGTTTCCGACATAGATAATATAATATAATACACTAAATCATTAAACATATTATAAAAATGGCAATTATAAAATGTCCTGAGTGCGGACACCCTGTAAGCGACAAAGCACCCACCTGCCCCACTTGTGGCGTAGAGATTGTTGGCAAAACCATAACTTGTGCCAACTGCGGAACTACCTATTTTAAAGACCAGGCTCTATGCCCCAACTGTCATTGTCCGAATCCTCTTAACGCTGCTACATCTCCCCTACCATCAATACAGACTGCTACCCTTTCGCAGGAATCCAATTCCACACAGAGTACTTCTGAGCATGAAAGTAGCACATCTGAGAAGAAAAACAACCGCTTCATTTGGATTATATCATTCGTCATAGCTCTCATCATCTGCGGAACACTGTACTATTTCTACCACAGCGCAAGCCAACAGCAGGAAGAAGAAGCGTATGAATATGCCATGAAGAGCAACGACCCCGATGTATTGCAGAGCTATCTCGAAACCTACAAGGATGCCGACCAAGCACACATCGACTCCATCATGTCGCACCTCAACATGCTCAAGACTTTAGATACCGAATGGACCAATGCTATTGTCAGTGGTTCTAAGGAAGCTATAGAAGCTTATCTGCAAAAATACCCCAACTCGCCTTATCGACAGGAGGCATGGAACAAAATTGACTCCATAGATTGGCAGATTGCAAAGAAGGCTGACACTGCAGAAGCTTACCAGACCTATCTCGACGAACATACCGATGGCTCACACATCGAGGAGGCTGAAAACGCAATGAAGAAAGCCAAGAGCCGCGACCTGCAGCCTGAGGAGAGCCAGATGGTAAGTAGCCTCTTCCGTAAGTTTTTCCAAAGCATCAACACACGAAACGAAGATGGCCTTACTGCTACTTGCGAGGATGTGTTATCATCACTCTTAGGCAAACCCGCAGCCACCAAGAGCGACGTGCTCACCTTCATGAATAAACTATACAAAGAAGACATCACCAACATGATATGGCGCATCAACAATGACTACCAAATCAAGAAACGTGAGGTGGGAGACGAGGAATACGAGTATCAGGTGGTCTTCACCGCTCGACAAGAGGTTAGTCGTAACGATGGAAGCACCCAGGAGGGTAACTTCAAAATCAGCGCTACCGTTTCGCCAGATGGTAAAATCTCAGCTTTCAATATGGCCAGAATTGAGATGTAATAGCATTTTTAATAAATATAGCAACAAAGCAAAAGTTAAGCGTATACCCTGAATACAGAGTATACGCTTACTTTTTATATCATGTATGAAAGTTTAGTTATTAAAATCACCAAAATGACACACAAATTACTTATCTGTAAGCTCTGATAAATCACAAACATCTTACATGCATATAAACGCAAAGGCTTTCTATAACCAATTTTATAACAATAGAAAATGCGCCCTGAAGAACCAAACACACAATAAGTATATTGTGAATTTAGCTCTTCAGGACGCATGTCCTTTGAAATATTTAAAGCAAGGGCGTTATTTCACTTTTGCACCCCAATACTTCACGTATTTGATTTTCTTACTCTTAGTACCTGTTGGCTTATTCCACTTGCCACCCAAGATAAGAATAGAGGTTTTCTTACCTACAGGAACTGCATCTACAGCTTCTTGAAGCGACAGATAATTACCACGACCTTCAGCAGATACTACATAATCAAAGTGTCGAATATGTTTACGCAGAACTGGTACGACACGTCCAATCTCGTCGACCAACGCTCCAGCTACGATGCGTGCTCCGTATACATTGTAATGCGTATTATCCATGCGCCCCTTAGGAATGCATGGCACCTCACCTGGCTTATACCACATATGCAAACTGCGACTACCCTTTATACCGAGTGAAGTCTCTATGTCATGTGTGATTTTTGTGGCATCGACAAAGGGAACCTTCATCTCCAAAGCTACACGACGTGGAGCTACAACATAGGCTCCATGAGTATCTATAAGTGTATCACTGTTCACTTTCTCTTCTCCATCAAAAACAGTCTTGCGAAGCTTCTCATCATCATCATTCTTCAAATTCTCTGCATACCAGCAACGACGAACCACAGAATTGAACAAAACAGGAATGCCACCCTTTTGACGGGTTTCCTCTACAAAACGGCGCAAATTGGCATCAAAGGTAGAACCCGGATCGGTATGACGATTAGGCTTTGGCTTTTCATCATTATGCCCAAATTGGATGAAAACATAGTCACCTGGCTTCAGTTTGTCGAGAACCTTCTGCCAGCGTCCTTGGTCAATAAAACTCTTCGAACTGCGACCATTCACAGCATGATTATCTACCAAGATTTTATCATCAAAAAAGCCCTGCAACACCATTCCCCATCCTCGTTCAGGATTATCCTTAAAGTCAGCTTTCTCTGCTGCTGTAGAGTCACCGATGACAAAAATAGTTGTGGTTTTAGTGCTTGACGTCATAAGACACAACGTCATTACAATGCATAATAAAAGGGATAATTTTTTCTTCATTATTTTTTTTGCTTTGTTTTTATAGTTTCGTTATTAAAAGTCCATGACCTGCTCACGCAGCTCATGGACAAAATACTATTGTCTTCACTCTTGAAAACTATTTATAAAAAAACTTTCTTGTTGAATTATTAAAGCAGAAGTCCTTACTCCTACTTCACGGCAGCAATTAACTCCTCGGTTGTTACGAGAGTCTGCTCTCCGCTTTCCATATTTTTCAGAGTCACCTGTCCTGCAGCCATTTCGTTCTCGCCAGCAAGAACCACATACGGAATATTCTTGGCATTAGCATAACTCATCTGTTTCTTCATCTTTGCCTTGTCTGGGAAGATTTCTGCACGTATACCAGCTTGACGAAGCTTACCTACGATAGGAAGACAATATGCAGTCTCTTTCTCACCAAAATTGATAAACAAAACCTGAGTAGAATTAACTGCCTCCTTAGGATAAAGGTCGAGCGCATTCAGCACATCATAGATACGATCAGCACCAAAACTGATACCAACTCCACTGAGTCCTGGGAGTCCGAAGATTCCTGTTAGATTGTCGTAACGTCCACCACCAGTAATACTTCCCATTGGGGTATCGAGAGCCTTTACCTCAAAAATAGCACCGGTATAATAGTTTAAGCCACGAGCCAAGGTAAGGTCGAGTTCTATCTCGTTGTGCAGACCTACAGTCTTTAATGTGTCAAGGATAAAGCGAGTTTCCTCTACACCCTTCAGTCCTGTTTCAGAACCTGCGAGTACCTGTGAAATGACTTCCAACTTTTCCTCATTAGAACCAGAGAGTGAGATGATAGGTTGCAACTTCTCGATAGCCTCTTCGGAGATACCATCGTTACGCAATTCCTCATTTACCTTATCAAGACCAATCTTGTCGAGCTTATCAATAGCGACTGTAATGTCTACTATCTTTTCAGCCTCACCAATAACCTCTGCTATACCGGTAAGAATCTTACGGTTATTGATCTTGATGCACACACGTACTCCAAACTTGGTAAACACGGTGTCAACAATCTGCATCAACTCTACCTCATTAAGCAAAGAATCTGAACCCACCACGTCGGCATCACACTGATAGAATTCGCGGTAACGTCCCTTCTGTGGACGATCAGCTCGCCATACAGGTTGTATCTGATAACGCTTAAAAGGCAACTGTAATTCCTCACGATGCTGCACCACGTAACGGGCAAAAGGAACAGTAAGATCGTAACGCAATCCCTTCTCACAGAGCTTGGCAGCCAACTTGAGAGAGTTAAGTGAATGAAGGTCCTCATCACTCACCTTATTCATATAGTCACCTGAATTCAATATTTTAAAGAGCAGTTTGTCACCCTCCTCGCCATACTTACCCATCAGTGTCTGAAGGGTTTCCATTGCAGGAGTTTCAATCTGCTGGAATCCATAAAGGGCATAGACTTCCTTGATGGTGTCGAAGATATAGTTGCGTTTCGCCATCTCAACAGGACCGAAGTCGCGTGTACCCTTAGGGATACTTGGTTTCTGAGCCATTTATTATTGTTTAATATTTATAGTTTAATACTCAATGCTTAGTGCTATGTCCACCCTATGAGCAAACGATAACACTAAACATGAAACACTATTAATTAATATATTTACGTACGATGGTCTGAGCACGATCAGGACCAATAGAGATGATACCAATACGTGTCTCGAGGAATTCCTCAACAAAGGCTACATAATCCTTGAACTCCTGTGGGAACTCATCCTCAGAGGTAAACTTTGTCATATCCGTGTTCCAACCTTTAAACTCCTTGTATACAGGCTCCACATCGTCAATCTCGTATGGGAAGTCGGTTGTTACAGTGCCATCCTTCAACTTATAAGCCACACAAGCCTTGATGGTTTCGAAACTGTCGAGCACGTCGCTCTTCATCATAATCAGCTCGGTAACACCATTCACCATAACAGAATATTTCAACTGTACCAAGTCGCACCAGCCACAGCGACGCTCACGACCGGTTACAGCACCATACTCATGACCCAAATCACGAATCTTGGCACCAGTCTCATCGAAGAGTTCTGTAGGGAAAGGACCTGCACCCACACGAGTACAATATGCCTTCATGATACCATAGACATTACCAATCTTGTTAGGTCCGATACCCAAACCTATACAAGCACCAGCACAGATGGTGTTAGAAGAAGTAACAAAAGGATAAGAACCAAAGTCTACGTCAAGCATAGTTCCCTGAGCACCCTCGCAAAGAATATTCTTGCCTGAACGCAACACCTTGTTGATTTCCACCTCACTATCTACGATACGGAACTGCTTAAGGTATTCGACGCCCTCCATCCAAGTCTTTTCTACGTCAGTGATATCGAAGTCGGTATAACCAAGAGATGCGATCTGCTTAAGATGCAAAGCCTTATGTGCTTCATACTTAGCCTCAAAGTTTTCCAAGATATCACCTACACGCAAACCAGTACGGCTCACCTTGTCGGTATAAGTTGGCCCTATACCCTTACCAGTAGTTCCTACCTTGTTCTTACCCTTAGAAGCTTCAATGGCAGCGTCGAGCACACGATGAGTAGGCATAATGAGATGGGCTTTCTTAGAAATGAAAAGACGACTCTTCAAGTCGTGACCGCTTTTTTCAAGATCTTTGGCCTCCAGCATAAAAAGGTCGGGAGCCAATACCACACCATTACCAATGATGTTTACCTTGCCACCCTGGAAAATTCCTGATGGGATGGAGCGGAGAACATACTTCTGTCCTTCAAACTCTAAAGTATGACCAGCGTTGGGACCTCCCTGAAAACGCGCAATGACATCATACTTAGGGGTCAATACGTCAACCACCTTTCCTTTACCTTCATCGCCCCACTGCAAACCGAGCAGGACATCTACTTTACCTGTGTTCATTTTTATATTGTTTTTATTCAAGTTTCTTAAAAAGTTGTTATTACAACAAAGGCCATAGCCAACCTGTAGTTATGCCGCTCTTGTCCGCTACTGGCGCTTTTTCTGACAGGACTGGCATGAAGCACACAATCCATAAATGTAGAGCGCGAACTCATCACAATGGAAATTATGCAACTGTGTATTACTGATAGCCATAGTGACGAGAGGAGCATCAATATCTGTCACTGCGCCACATGCCGTACACACCTGATGTACATGGTTTTCTCGTCCTAAGGACGCTTCGTACTTGGTTCCTTGTGCAAGTCCATGCCGTACCACAAGTCTCAGTTCCACGAATAGATGTATCGTGTTGTAGAGTGTAGCACGGCTTACACGAAAACCGTTATGAGTTAAATACTCACCCAATTCTTCGAGCGTGAAATGCTTGTCAATGCTATACACAGCATCAAGTATGGCATAACGCTCTGGGGTTTTGCGATGCTGACAGGCCTCCAGATATTCGTCTAAGACCTTCTTCACCTTCGCCTTTACGTCGTCTGTCATAATTCTTGTTAGTTACATAAAACGCACAAAGATACTTATTATTTACGACATAGAGCAATAACTTATTTTAAAAAATGTAAATTACTAAAGTTTCGCATAGAGGAAAGACACCTGATGTTCAAATAGTAAAACTATCGCTTCTCTTTTACCACATCAGACTTCTTTCATTTACTTAAGTCATTCTTAACCATAGTAACGGATAACTTATTCAATTCCTCATAAATGCGCTGTACTGGCAACCCCATCACATTGAAGTAACTACCCTTTAGTCCCACACAACCCACATAGCCAATCCACTCTTGAATGCCATAAGCTCCTGCCTTATCAAAGGGTTTGTAATGACTGACATAATACTGAATCTCTTGCTCGCTGAGCGACTTGAAACTCACCTCTGTCACCACCGAAAACTGACGTTGCTGTTCACGAGTGGTAAGACAGACGCCTGTCACAACATGATGGGTCTTGCCACTGAGCATACGAAGCATGCGATGAGCCTCCTCTGCATCGTGTGGCTTACCCAATATAACACCTTGACATTCCTGATCATTCAGATAACCTTCAGTAGGAGCAATAACTACTGTATCAGCAGTGAGAATAAGGAGATTACCATCGCTTTCTTGAAGCATAGAACGATAAACAGATGCTTTCTTACAAGCAATATACTGCGCTGTATCATAAGGATTTAGCGTAGAAGGATAAGACTCATCTACACCTTCCAGCACCTTTACCTCGAAAGGCAGGTCAAGACCAGCCAACAATTCTTTACGGCGAGGCGAATTGCTCGCCAATATAATTTTATACTTCATCGTCTCTTGTCTTGTTTTCTTTACCATCCGAAGGCCTTAGCATCTGCAAGCCATAGGTTCTGTGCACGCAACACTTGTTCTATGACATCACGGCCTACACCCTCGCCTCCCTTGCGAGAAGAAACATAAGTTGCAATACGTTTGATATCAGAGCAGGCATCTGCAGGACAACAGGGACAACCACAACATTTCATTATTTCATAATCAGGAACGTCATCACCGACATAGATTACCTCTTCATCCTGGAAGCCGTAGTTAGCCAAAAACGCATGGTAGGTAGTTAGCTTGACAGCACAGCCCATATAAATATCTTCCACGCCGAGTCCTTGATAGCGTTTACGTACTGCCTCGGTTGTCCCACCTGTGATGATAGCGATGCGCAACCCCAACTTTTGCGCCAGCTGGATGGCATAACCATCCTGTATGTTGACCGTACGCAAAGGTTCGCCATCAGAAGACAGCGTAATGGTCTGTCGGGAAAGTACTCCATCAACATCAAAAATCACAGTTTTTATCTTTGTTAAATCGTAATTGATCATAATACCAATATTTCTCGTCACTCAGTTTTATTTTCTTCACTCATTCGATGTATATTCATACTCATACGCTCGTAAACATCCTTCAACAACGGATTATCACGCAACAGGGCAGATTGGGCGCGAATCACATTCTGATCATAACGCACAGCAGGACCTGTCTGAGCTTCGAGTGGTGTGAGCACATGCACCTTGCGAGCCGTCTCGTCTATGAGCGGAAGCATGACATCAAAAGGAATACCATGTTTCTGCAAAATATCATAGCTTACTGCATAACAATGGTTTACAAAGTTACAGGCAAAAACTGCAGAGAGATGCAGATACTTTCTATCTTCACTCGAAAGCTCATACACTCGCTCGCTAACGCTATGAGCTAACCCCATCACAACGTCATGAGCATAGTCATCATTAGCCTCAACAAAACAAGGTATGTCATGGAAAGAAACTATTTTCTCTTTGGAAAACGACTGCATGGGATAAAAGACTCCGTAATGGAGTGCCATGCCTGCAAAGACATCCATACTCACCGAACCTGCAGTATGAAGAAAGACTTTAGAGCCCCTACCTGTACAAAGTCCCTGAACCAAATCGGGTAACACACTGTCTTTCACTGATATAATATACACATCGGCATCAGTGCGCACCTTATCTATCTCGGTAACAGGAGCCCCTCCAGCAAGCGTTGCCAAAGCACTTGCCGACTCTATTGTTCGACTATAAACCTGCAGAATATCATGTCCTGCTTCTAAAAGAGCCTGCCCCAAATTAGTGGCTAATCGACCGGCTCCAATCAATATTACTTTCATAATAGTGCAAAAATACTAAAAAGATGGGACATGAGAAGCAAGAGTCTTGCTTTTTTAAAAATAATTTATTATTTTTGCGATGTGAACGAATGTTGTATTCATATTTATACGAAATCAAAAGACTTACCTCCACTTCTCGAAGGTAATTTCTTTCATAGCCGAGAGTTGTTCCTCATCTACGAACAAACCCCCGGCTGCAAACCTTTCATGGTTGTAGCTTCAGACCTACAAAACAATACTTTGGCACAGCTACTTGTGGCTGTCAACAGAAAAGGCAACTGGCTTCCACCTTTTATATATACGCACGCACACGCACACGAGGAAGGCATCTATGCTGAAGAAAAAGACAAGGAACTGCTATTTCGGCAAATGCTTCAAGCCATCACACATAGGCTCGATCGCCGTATGTGCCTCTACATCGAACTTTCGGGTGTAAGAAAGAAAATGTTTGGCTATAAGTCATTTCGTAATGCTGGTTACTTCCCCATCACCTGGCAAGAAGTTCACAACTCGCTCCATAGTAAAGATCCCCAAGAGAGACTTTCCGCAAAAACGATACAACGGATACAAAGAATAAAAAACAAAGGTGTCATAACACGCCCTGTTGATAGTCCACAAGACATCCACCATTTTCATCGATTGCTGAAACACTACTATCGCTTCAAACCGCGTCGCCACATCCCCAACGAGCGCTACTTCCAGCAAATGGCAAAGAGCCAACATACCAAGTTTTTCCTTACCTATTATGGAGAGAAGATCATTGGAGGATGTGCCTGCGTCTTCTCGAATGGAAATACATACCTATGGTATTTGGCAGCTAAACGTAAGACCTACCCAATGCTTCACCCTGACCTCATGACCGTATGGCATGCCATTGAGTATGCACACGAGCACAACTACGCCCACATCTATTTTATGGACGTCGGCCTACCTTGGTATAGAAATCCATTCCGTGAATTTATACTTAGTTTTGGCGGAAAACCCGTAACTAAGTACAGATGGTTTCGCTTTTATAGTCACAGTATCAACAAAATTCTATCGTGGCTTTACAAAAACAAATAATAGAAAACTATTCCATCTCGTGCCCCATACCCTTGTTGAGCAGTTCAAGGCCACGCTCTGTACAGATGCCACGCACTATGACCATAAAGAAATTGTCAAAGATGGTCTGCATGGAATATTTGCGATATAGCTGCAGATGCATAATCTCATTCATTGTTATGTGACCTACATCGGAGATAAAAGAATAGTCTATATCACTACGAAACAGTCCTTCTTTCACGCCACACTCATAAAAGCGCATTCTGTCTTCCACCTCATGTTCACGAACAGAGTTTAAATAAGCCACTACACGGGGCAAATGCTGTATCTCTTCATAATACTTCACACCCACTTGCTCGTTAAGTTCCATCTGCACACGATAAAAATAACAAATGATATCGATAACATTATGATTATTCTGAGAAGCAAAACGATCGAGCATACAGCGAAGCTCCTCATTCTGGGCTCTAATACCCGCTAACAGTAGCTCCTCCTTATCACCGAAAATCTCATAAACGGTACGTTTCGATACATGTAATCCACGAGAAATCTCGTCCATTTTCACGGCTTTAATTCCTCGCTGATGAAACTCATCCATGGCATATTCGATGATTTTGCTTTTCAATTCTCGTCTATAATCATTGGTTATGTTCATTGCTTTATCTGAATATTTCTTTTTTTGATTCGATTTTTTCTTCGCAAAGTTACAAAAAAAATCAAAAAAACCTACGATTATTCATTGGTTTTTTATTACCTTTGCACAAAAAATATAAGATTGTGCACAAAAAGCATAATTATTGAAAGAATATAAAACTTTAAACCAATATATTATTATGGTAAAAATTTCAAAAGAGGCAGCTCTCGCCTATCACGAGAACAACCGACCTGGCAAGATTGAGGTAAAGCCTACCAAGCCCTATCACACACAAACCGACTTGAGTTTGGCATACTCACCAGGTGTAGCTTATCCCTGTTTGGAAATACAACAAGACCCCGACTCTGTATATAAGTATACCGACAAGGGCAACCTGGTGGCTGTTATCAGTAACGGTACAGCCGTATTAGGACTTGGCGACATCGGCGCCATGAGCGGCAAACCCGTTATGGAGGGAAAAGGCTTACTCTTTAAGATTTATGGTGGAATTGACGTGTTCGATATCGAAATAGCAGAGAAAGACCCAGAGAAATTCTGCGATGCCGTAGAGAAGATAGCTCCTACATTCGGCGGTATCAACCTTGAGGACATCAAGGCACCACAATGTTTCTATATCGAAGAAAGACTGAAACGCACACTCGACATCCCTGTGATGCACGACGACCAGCACGGAACAGCCATCATTTCGGCTGCCGGTCTGAAGAACGCCCTCGAGGTGGCAGGCAAGAACATTGCCGACGTCAAGATTGTAGTCAACGGAGCTGGTGCTGCAGCCATCAGCTGTACCAAGCTTTACGTAGCCTTGGGTGCACAGGTAAAGAATATCGTAATGCTCGACTCTAAGGGCGTCATTACCAGCGATCGCGAGAATCTGACCGAGCAGAAGAAGCTCTTCGCTACAGATCGCCGCGATGTTCACACACTCGAAGAGGCTGTAAAGGGTGCTGATGTCTTTGTAGGTCTGAGCAAGGGCAACGTGCTTTCACAGGACATGATTCGTTCTATGGCAGACTCTCCTATTGTCTTCGCACTCGCCAACCCTGTACCTGAAATCAGCTACGAGGATGCTATGGCAAGTCGTCCCGATGTTCTCATGTCAACAGGCCGCAGCGACTATCCTAACCAGATTAACAACGTAATCGGTTTCCCATATATCTTCCGTGGTGCTCTTGACGTTCACGCACGTGCCATCAACGAAGAAATGAAGATGGCTGCTGTCCATGCCATTGCTGACCTGGCTAAGCAGCCTGTTCCTGATGTGGTAAATGACGTTTACCACGTTAACGATTTGACATTCGGTCCGAAATACTTCATCCCAAAACCTGTAGACCCACGCCTCATCACAGAAGTGAGTGCTGCTGTAGCAAAGGCAGCTATGGAGAGTGGAGTGGCTCGCACACCTATCACCGATTGGGAGGACTATAAGCAGCGCCTTCGCGAGCTCTTAGGACAAGAGACCAAGCTAACTCGTAAGCTGCACGACACTGCGCGTCTGCACCCACAGCGCGTCGTATTTGCAGAAGGCGGTAACCCCACCATGCTGAAGGCTGCCGTACAGGCCAAAGCTGAAGGCATCTGCCAGCCTATCCTCTTGGGCAACCCCGACCGTCTGAATCGTGTTGCCTCTCGCCTGAAACTCGACCTCAGCAATATCGAAATTATCGACATGAGAGCTGACAATGAGCAGGGTCGACGCGCTACATTCGCTAAGCATCTCGCAGAGAAGCGTGCTCGCGAGGGTTATACCTTCGAAGAGGCATACGATAAGATGTATGAGCGAAACTACTTCGGTATGTCATTGGTGGAACATGGTGATGCTGACGCATTCATCACAGGTCTCTACACCAAATACTCTAACACCATTAAGGTGGCTAAAGAGGTTATTGGTATACGTCCTGAGTTCAAGACATTCGGCACTATGCATATCCTCAACACACAGAAGGGCGTGTACTACATCGCTGATACATTGATCAATCGTCACCCTGACGAGGATGTACTTACCGACATCGCTAAATTATCGGCTCACACCGTGAAGTTCTTTAACGAAGACCCTGTTATCGCCATGTTGAGCTATTCTAACTTCGGCACTGATGCTGCAGGTTCACCTGTGAAAGTACATAAAGCCGTGGCAGAAATGCAAAAGACATATCCAGACCTCGCCATCGATGGTGAGATGCAAGTCAACTATGCGCTTAACAAGCAGTTGCGAGACGAGAAATATCCTTTCTCACGCCTCAAAGGTAAGGATGTCAACACCTTGGTATTCCCCAACTTGAGCAGCGCCAATAGTTCGTATAAACTTCTCCAGGCCCTCAACCCTGAAGCTGAGATTATTGGCCCTATCCAGATGGGACTCAACAAGCCTATCCACTTTACCGACTCAGAAGGTAGTGTACAGGATATCGTCAACATTACTGCTGTTGCTGTTATCGATGCTTACGTAGAGAAAATCAAAAACAACAAGCAGTAATTTGATAGCTATCAGTTAGGAAATTAGTCATTCTAATACATTCAAGTGCAAAAATCGTTTATCACGACTTTTGCACTTTTTTTATCCTACTATCAATTGTTGATTTCACAACAATATGCTTCATTATCTTTGAAAAGGTTATCACTTTCAACCTAAAAGTTACCTCCTTAAAAAATACAAAAAGTAGTAAAATGTAAACGATTGCGCAAATTTTAAAGTTAATATCCGTTAAGTTTTCATCCTGTGCGCCCACACAGAACAACTGCCTAAAAATTAACAAGGAAAATATTTGGTTGTATCAAAAAAAGACTGTATCTTTGTCATCGTTATCCTGAAAACAATCTTTTTACCTTAAAAGGAACTAATACCTATTGAAGATTTGGAGCGGTAGCCTGTGAAGGTCATCGCTTTTTTATCCTTTTTGGGAATACTCTTTTATCTCTGTTTACCCTATCATCTGGCACCTCATCATGATAGTACTTCTATCACTTTCTTTCTGTAAGTACTTCTCTATTTCACAAAAATATTGTATCTTTGCATAAGATATGCTGCATCTCAACATAATACTCAAACAAGCTTGATATTCTGTATTCGATTTGCAATATCTTTGCATAAGATATGCTGTATCTCAACATAATACTCAAACAAGCTTGATATTCTGTATTCGATTTGCAATATCTTTGCATAAGATATGCTGTATCTCAACATAATACTCAAACAAGCTTGATATAAATTATTGTTTACCTCTATGAAGGTAATTCATCAAGACCATATATGACACAAGAAATCATCCATCGCATCAACCAGCTGGGCAAAGAAGGCAATCCCTTCCTATTTATCATCAACTATAAAGGCGATCTGGCTTTCATCAAACGCCTGAGCGACATCCATCCCGAAGAATGTCTTTACGATTTCGAAGGTGTAAGCAATCTAAAAGAAACATACATTCCACTCTCTGCGCCCATTACATGGCAGATAGAAAATCCAAGATACCAAGACTATAAAAGAAGTTTCGACATCGTGAAGAGCAATATCATGGCAGGCAATAGTTATCTTGTCAATCTCACTTGTAAGGTTGCCGTGACATGTAATCTTACGCTCCGCGACGTTTTCTTGCATACAAATGGGAAATATAAGCTATGGCTAAAAAAGCCTAACCAGCTATCGAGTAGCGAGGACACTCCAACACCCCAATGCGAATCCTTCGTATGCTTCTCGCCCGAATCGTTCGTAAAAATCAAGAATGGAAGGATTTACTCTTACCCTATGAAAGGAACACTCGACGCAACGATACCCCATGCAGAAGAGCTCCTGATGAGTGATAAGAAAGAGGCTGCCGAACATGCCACCATCGTCGACCTAATACGCAACGACCTAAGTCGCGTAGCTGAAGACGTCAGAGTAGACCAATACCGATATATGGACCTACTACACACCAACAAGGGCGACATTCTACAAACGAGTTCAGAGATAAGCGGTAGACTTCCCGAGCATTATGCCAACACACTGGGCGACATCTTAACCGAACAATTGCCTGCAGGTTCGATAACTGGTGCGCCCAAAGACAAGACCATGCAAATTATCCACGAGGCAGAAGGTTACGAGCGTGGCTTCTATACGGGTATCATGGGCATCTACCAAAATGGAGAGCTCAACTCGGCAGTCATGATAAGATATATAGAACAAGAGGACAATCAATTATATTTCAAAGCTGGCGGAGGTATCACTTCCAAGAGCGAATGTCTGAAAGAATACGAAGAAGTTTTGCAGAAGATTTATCTTCCAATATAATTAGTCAAACTCATATCATAAATTCATCACGAATATGAACCAATTCGTAGAAACCATCAAGATCAAAGAAGGCAAAATCATAGCACTACCTTATCACCAGATAAGAATGGAGCAAACTATCCACCACTTCTTCCCCACCCTGGCTACCTCTACTATGCCTTGCCTCGCAAGCCTCATCACCCCCCAGGACGATATGAAACTCTTTAAGTGTAGAGTGGTGTATGGAAGTCAGGGAGTGGAAACGATAGAATATGCGCCCTATGTCATGCGCTCCATACGGACATTAAAACTTGTGACAGCCAACCATATCGACTATCGTTACAAGAGTACAGACCGTTCAGAACTGAATCGTCTGACTGCACAAAAAGGCAACTGCGATGATATCGTCATTGTAAAGAATGGTTTCATAACAGACACTTCCTTTACCAACTTGGCCCTTTTCGATGGGCACCAGTGGCTAACTCCAGCCCATCCACTACTTGCTGGCACCCAGCGAGCCTTACTCTTAGAGCAAGGCAAGATAAAAGAAAAAAACATCACGCCCGAAGAATTGAGAAAAGCAAAAAAGGTAAGACTCTTCAATGCCATGATTGACTTCGGAGAGATGGAACCGAAGATAAGCGAAGAGTAATGTAATATTTAAAGAAAAGAAAGAGTGAATTCCCCCAATCACTAAGCAATACACCAAGCTCATTCAAAAAAAACAAGAAATCAGCATTCCTTTCACGCCCTACTGCAGTTCTATAGGACTAACTTCTCTGCCATGGCAGTATTTCCCTTGGCTTATAGGCATCCTACTCTCTTATTGTGTACTCACCCAATGGCTTAAAACACTAAACATCCATGTATTCAAACGCTGGCTGCAAGAAAGAACTGTTATTTAGATTCCGTCTAATACCAACTAATGGGGATTAGGCGGAATCTTCTGAAAAGAAGGAAAAGAAAGAATACCAATTTCTAAGTATAGTAAAAAAAAAAAATCGTATCTTTGCAGACACAAATAAAAAGAACAATATACCTGTCATTTCAGGAATACGATCAAGCACCCCTACCATGAAAACAAGAAATAGATATAATAAGACAAGAAACAATACAAAAACATTAAGAATGAAGCGAATTTATTTAATTATTTTAGGATGTATCACCGCATATCAGTTACAAGCACAAGAGTTGAGCGGACAATTTATTTCAGAATGGCAATGGGACGCAAACAAGAACACCAATTGGGTAAACCAACTGCGCCTCAACTTGAGTGTTCCTTTAGGTAGCGATAAGAACTCATTGGAAGCTGCTACACTCCATCTGGCAAAGTCCGGAGAAGGGATCATCGACGACAGGCAAGGCTTCTCTAATATCGACGCAGACAAGATGTTTGCGGCTATAGCTGTATTAGGATTCATGCATCAGTGGAACGCTGGCCACCTTTTTGTGGGCGTAAGAAACGTGAACGAAGACTTCTTCACCTCCGACCTCACGGCACTCTTTACCAATAGTTCCTGTGGTATCTTCCCCACTATCGCTGCCAGCTATCCGATAGCTAACTATCCTTATTCAGGGCTTACTATTTATTTCGACGTAAGCAAAAAGGGATGGACATTCAGAAACAGCCTCTATAATGGAGCTGGATATAACGGTTGGACTGCACACGACAACCCTTTCTTGATAAAGCCTAAGAAAGATGGTATCTTCAACATGTCGCAGTTGGAATATGCCCACTCTGGTGGAGCATATTACGCAGGCATAGCCGTACACACTCGTCAATACCCCATAGATGAAGAAGGAGAGATGGGTGATGCCGAAACATCATCTGCACGTGCTACCTGTGCCTGGTGGGTCTATGGGGAACAAAAACTATGGAAATCGGGCGAAAAGAACATTTCATGCATGGTGCAATATTCTGAGAATACAAGCCGCAAAAATGCCTGTTATCGTTACGCAGAGATAGGTGGTGCATATAGCGATGATAAAAACGAGTGCGGTCTCTCAGGACAATATGCTCATTTCATACAAGGAGAAGAATACTCTGTCGAACTGACATGGAAAAGACAAATTTCAAAAGTCATAACTCTACAACCCTCCTTTCAATACATCAGCAACAACAATGGGCATTTCACTGCATTGAGCGCTCGCTTCTACTGTTACTTCTAATAGCTTCTAAACATGTATTCATAGATGATAGGGGCAGATAAAATGCAGACATATCACATCTATAAGCTGAAATGGGCTAAGAAGGTAATGTGTAATGACACTATACAGAAATAACAGACAGCAGGAAACAAAAAGTCTTGTTTGACAATACTACCCGGTGAGGGCAGGCTTAAAGCCTGCCCTCACCCATTTTTTTATCGGTTGTTTAGAGCTGCTTTAAGGGGAGTAACGGATATAAAGTTCTTTCTTTTCAGACTTACAAAGCTATATGCTTAATCCCCCTGGTTTATCGGATGAGCCGTTGTTCCGGACTTGCACCCATTAGAATAAGCTCATGCCGAGCATACCAAAAAAGCCTTCAAGAAAATCTTGAAGGCTTATGCGGTGCGTACGAGACTCGAACTCGTGACCTCCTGCGTGACAGGCAGGCATTCTAACCAACTGAACTAACGCACCTTTTTTGGTTGCGATGACAAATGAACTGAAGCGGTGCGTACGAGACTCGAACTCGTGACCTCCTGCGTGACAGGCAGGCATTCTAACCAACTGAACTAACGCACCAAAAGAAGTTTAAAACTTAACCGCTTGAGGTTCATTTCTCATTTGCGAGTGCAAAGGTACTGCTTTTATTTGATTCTACCAAATTTTTCTGCAACTTTTTTACAAAATTTTTTGCAAGAAATACGCATCTCCATACTCTTCATCCTTCAAAACCCAGTCTTTCAAACATATATCTCCCTGAAAGCCAAACATTTTCAAAAGAGACAGGCAATTTGTATTCTCGCAACTCACGATGGCATAAATTTGATGCAAATGAATGACCTGACGAGCATATTGGCAAATTTCATATAAGATAGACTTGCCAAAACCTTTTCCTCGATAAGCACGTTTGATGACAATTCCCAGTTCTGCTCTGCGATGTTGAGGATCAAAACTGGTCAAGTCAACAATACCAACAGTCTCACCCTCCTCATTATCCACCATCAACCGCACCTGTCCATCGGCATAGATATCACAACGAGAAGAGGTGATATACTCGATGAGCACCTTGCGCGAATAAGGCACATTGGTGGCACTAACATCCCATACCGATGGATCATTCTCTAAATCATAGAGCATCTCCAGGTCTTCTGGCTCCATGGCTCGTAGGCGAACATGAGGTAAAAGGGAGTCTGTATTATTGGTGTCCATTATATATATATGTATGTGAATCAACTAATGACATCGTGTTCTGTCACCACCTTGCGAGTGGCAGCATGATATGTACCTATCCTCCACTGCTGATGAGGGTCCTTCTTGAAAAGTTCCATGAGCTGTTGATAGTGATATGCTCCCATATCGTAGACAATGTAAACAATCGACTTACCCATGGTTTGCAAAAGTGCTTGCACAGTAGCCGACAGATGTCCTTCGGGCATACGTGCTGCATCAGCAAGTACGAACTGAGCATCGAGTCCGTTCTCAAAGCTGATGTTACGACAGACATCTAACATCTCCTGACCACCTAAGAAGATATAGTGCGGAGAAGCCTTACGACGTGGGGTGAAACCTAAACTCTTGCGCATCTTAGAGACCAACATACTAAACGCAGCTATGCTGGCTCGTGCGTAGATGGCTGCACTGATGGGAACTGTAAGAAGCAGCGACATCCCTGAATTGTGCTTGCGGAAGAAAATCAGCATGGCTTCATAAAAGACATGCACATAACGGAAACTGGATTTCTGCGTGCTCTCGCCCTTATAGTGAAGAATGAGAGAAGGGAGATAGTAGTTGCGATAGCCACCCTTCAACACACGATATGACAAATCGATATCTTCGCCATACATGAAGAAATCTTCATCGAGTAGTCCCACCTTATCCAACGCCTCACGTCTAAGAAGACAAAAAGCACCACTCACCACCTCTATGGATGCAGGAACATCCCAGTCGAGATATCCCATATAATAATGCCCAAAACGACGATGTGATGGCATCCTGTCGCACAATCCCATCATCTTCCAGAAAGCCACCATAGGGGTTGGAACACCACGACGACTTTCTCGTGCTGACTCTCCACAGGCATTGAGCATACGTACTCCCAAAGAGCCGGCATCGGCATGACTGTCCATCCACGCCACTACCTCATGCAATGTGTTCTCTGCCACAAGGGTGTCGGGATTGAGCAAGAGCACATAATCGCTCTTACTCATGCGGATGGCCAAATTATTGGCACGTGCAAAACCCAAGTTATGCCGGCTCGCCACAAAATGCACCCAGTGAAAGCGTTCGCGAAGATACTCTACCGACCCATCACTCGAATGATTGTCGACCACCAACACTTCGGCATCAATCCCCTCAAGCGCCTTGCGGAGCGAGAGAAGGCATTGTTCTACATAGTGCTTTACATTATAGTTGACGATTACTACTGATAGTTTCACGTTCTATTGCTCATTTATAGGTTCGGAAGTCTCGTCTATACATCTACCCATGGAAGGATAAACAAAGAAGAGACACAACAGCAGGATAATACCTAAATAACCAAAACCCGCCCACATCGTCTGATAATACAACAGGGTATCGACAAGCATGGGGACACAGAGCAACTGTATGCGAGCTGTACCCCAGCGAAGCAATGCTGTACCCTTGTTTTCCAACAGTCGTCTGCGCACAGGCTTGAAGGCAAAAAGCTTTAACGCTACTGGTATGACTATAATAGACGCAAACTCCATCACAATCTGCAAGAAGAACACCAACTGCGTGTTGTTGGACAAATCACTTGATACAAGAATTTCGCACTCATAGAGAACGACTATCAGCAAACAGAGTGCTATCATCAGCACAAAATTGAGCATCAGATAACGCTGTGCTATTTTTAAATCTAACATTCTTTACGCTTATTTTTATAGGTTATAAGTAGAGAGAATCTGCCAAAAGAGATAGAAAGAGAGGCTTAAAAGCCTTGCTACTGGGCAAAAGGTGTACGGTTAAGAATGGAGCGACCCAAAGTTACCTCATCAGTATATTCCAGTTCATCACCCACAGAGATTCCACGGGCTATCACCGACAGTTTAACAGGATACTGAGCCAACTTACGCGATATGAAAAAGTTGGTCGTATCTCCCTCCATAGTACTGCTCAATGCCAAGATAACTTCCTTTACCCCACCCTGACTTACACGCTCTACAAGTGAGTCGATTTCCAAGTCAGCAGGTCCTACACCATCCATAGGAGAAATGACACCCCCTAAGACATGATAGAGACCATGAAATTGCTGGGTATTCTCTACAGCCATCACGTCTTGCACGTTTTCTACCACACAGATGACAGAACCATCACGGCGAGAATCGCTGCAAATAGAACACACATCGGTATCGCTGATGTTGTGACACACCTTACAATACTTGACTTCCCTTTTCAGACGAGAGAGAGCATCGGCAAAAGTCATCACATCCTCATCGGTCTGACGCAACATGTGAAGAACCAAGCGCAAGGCCGTCTTGCGCCCGATTCCTGGAAGTTTGGCAAACTCGCCTACAGCCTTGTCAAGCAAAATCGACGGATACTGACGCATCATAGCTTACAGGTAAATGCCTACACCTACCTTGAGACCGATGGTAGAGAAATTGGAATGATCCTTAAAACTCTGGTCGTAATATACGGCAGGCTCTATAGTCACCGTCTTGCTCACAAAAAAAGCATAGCCCACTTCCAGTCCTGGCATCACATCATTATAGCTACCCGAATGGATGTATTTTGCGCCCAAACCCAAATAGAGTCCGTTCTGGATGATATAATAACGTCCCTGAACACCCACCGACACATAATCTGACACATCTGAAGAACCTACGTGATTATAACCCACAGTTCCTACTGCCATCAGATTGTCGGCAAAAAGATAACCAGCCTGAGCATTAAGACCTAACTTCAGCTCAGAACTGCCACTATAACTCAAACCGAGGTTTGAGAGCGATGCACCGCAATATACTTTACCTTTCTCGAATTGTGCGTTAGCAGCTACTGTCATAAACAGAGCTACCAACATTACTGCTAATTTTTTCATGTAAATAATCGTTATTCTTTTAAATATTTAATGATTACGCTGATACTTGGTGTACCAAGCAAAAAACCACACTAAAGCCAAAACCAAAATAATCACACTACCTGTATAAGCTACAACTGACTGCAATCCTAAGGCCTGCTTAGAAACAAGCAAGAAGGTAGAACAAACGACCGTCATAAACAAGGCTGGCAACAGAGTAACAAAGAAAGGTTTTTGCTTCTGCACAAGATAAACGGTGAGAGTCCAAAGTGTAAAGACAGAGAGCGTCTGGTTGGCCCAACCGAAATACTGCCAGATGACATTAAAACCATCGGGATTACCCATCTGCCATACTAACAACAGGATGGCTATAACAAACATTGGAATACAGATGAAGAGGCGACGATGCATCGTGCGCTGCTCCATGCCTAAAGCCTCCGCTATGATAAGACGAGCACTACGAAATGCGGTATCACCACTGGTGATAGGAGCTGCCACAACACCTAAGAGGGCAAGAACTCCACCTGCCACTCCCAGCCAAGAAGAGCATACCAACTTGACTACCGTGGGAGCATCATAATACTGAATCAAAGTCTGGCCATCTGCAGACTGAGCAATAAACTGCTGGGCTACTTCGGAAGAAACAACCTCACGCCAACCTCCATAATAAAAGAAATACATAGAGACTGTTGCCCAAATGAGTGCCACTATACCCTCGGTAATCATCGAACCATAAAAGATAGGACGTCCCATCTTCTCTGACTTGATACAGCGAGCCATCAGCGGACTCTGCGTGGCATGAAAACCACTAATCGCACCACAGGCTATCGTGATAAACAGACAAGGGAATAACGGATTCTTGGTCATGAACGAATCGGTACCCAACCAAGCTGGATAAGCGTCAAGATGACTCGAGCCCAACTGATCCCAAAGCTCTGGTATGGCAGGCATCTTAACAAATAAGCCTATCATCAAAGCTGCAGCCATGAAAAGTAGCGAAATAGCAAAGAGAGGGTAAACCTTACCTATTATCTTATCTATAGGCAGCAAGGTGGCTATGATGTAATAAATAAAGATGACTATTATCCAAAACATCTTGGAACCACACATCGACTCAAGAATAATAGCAGGACTATAAACAAAAACAACACCTACCATCATGAGCAAAAGAACGGAGAAGACCAGCATGACCTTGCGAGTAGTATTACCCAAATACCGTCCCACTAACTCCGGGAGACCTGCACCGCCATGACGCATACTAAGCATTCCGCTAATATAATCGTGCATGGCTCCTGCAAAAATGCATCCAAATACAATCCACAAATATGCCACTGGACCATACCAAGCACCCATAATAGCACCAAAGATAGGACCCGTGCCGGCAATATTAAGGAATTGAATCATGAAGATTTTCCAACTGGGCAGTACAATGAAATCTACCCCATCCGCCTTAGTCACTGCGGGCGTAGGACGGTCGTCTGGCCCAAACACGTGAACCACAAACTTTCCATAAAAAAGATAGCCTAAAACAAGGGCTACCAAACTCAGTAAAAAGCTAACCATTTCTTCTTGTTTCGTTTAAAATTCTTGGCAAAAGTAACATTTTTATTTGATATAAGAAAAAATATCAGTATCTTTGTTGCCAAATTGAAAGATTATGCGCATTTTATATATAATATTTATACTTTTTTATCTCTCTACGACCGCAGATGGTAAGAGTTTCTTCACCGTTACCCCCAATCCTAAATATGAAGTAAGAGCTGTATGGCTAACCACCATAGGTGGCATAGACTGGCCTCACTGTTACGCACAGTCGGAAAGATCGGCAGAAAAACAGAAAGATGAACTAAGAAAAATTCTCGACCAACTGCAGAAAGCCAACATCAACACGGTGCTTTTACAAACTCGCATCCGCGCCACTACCATCTATCCCTCACTATACGAGCCGTGGGATGGATGTCTGTCGGGATTCCCTGGCAAGTCGCCAGGATACGATGCTCTACAGTATGCCATAGAGGAATGTCACAAACGAGGGATGGAAATCCATGCCTGGGTGGTAACAATACCCATTGGCAAATGGAACACCTACGGATGCAAACAGCTCAGGAAGCGACACCCCAATCTGATAAAACGTATCGACCAAGAAGGATTCATGAACCCAGAAGCGCCACAAACGGCTACGTATCTTGCCAATATGTGTCGTGAAATCGTACAACGATATGACATCGACGGTATTCACCTCGACTACATACGCTATCCCGAAACCTGGAAAATAAAAATCAGTAGACAACAAGCCAGAGAAAATATCACGCGCATCGTAAAACAAATATACCAAGCCGTAAAACAAGAAAAACCCTGGGTAAAGATGAGCTGTGCCCCCATTGGCAAGTTCGACGACCTAACTCGATACTGGAGCCATGGATGGAACGCATACACCAAAGTGGCACAAGACGCACAGGCGTGGTTGAAAGACGGACTGATGGACGAACTCTTCCCAATGATGTACTTTAGAGGTGACCAATTCTTTCCTTTCGCTATCGATTGGCAAGAGAACAGCCATGGAAGAATCATCGCACCAGGGTTAGGCATCTACTTCCTTGACCCCAAAGAGGGAAAATGGAACATCAATGATGTAACCAGCGAATTATACCATCTACGAAATATCGGTGAAGGCCATGCTTTCTTTCGCAATAAATTCTTACTCGACAACCATCAGGGCATCTACGACTTCGTAACGAATAACTTTAATCGCTTCCCTGCATTAGTGCCACCAATGACTTGGCATAGCGACAAACTGCCACAAAGTCCACATACTCTTACCATGGAAGTGAAAAATGGTATCACAACACTAAGATGGAGCAATAGCAAACTTTACGAGGACGGAACTCACATCAGTACACCGCATATATATTATAATGTATATGCAAGCAACAAATACCCTGTAGACACACAAGATGCCCGCAACCTCTTACTGACCAGAATCAAGAAGATGCAACTGGAAACAAGAACAAGCCCACAACCCACTTACTACGCCGTAACCTGCATGGACGACTATGGCAACGAGAGTAAAGCACTACAACTCAATCAGGCAGAACTTCCAAAGTATACTGCAAGAAGATATGGCAAAGCAAATAAACTAACTGTAACCGACGGATACGTGCTCCTACCTCACTTCAGTAAGGAAACCGACTGCAAATTTATCGTTGTAAAAAATATGCAAGGACAGGCTGTATACATCACGAAGCCCATGAATGATAAAATAAACATCAAAAAAATGAACGATGGCGTATACACACTCAACTGCGTGACTTACAAGAACATAGAACATACTTTAGGTACTTTCTTCAAGAGAAAGCAACAAAAAAGTTAGAAAAAAGTTGATAAAAAATTTGGTGGAATCAAATAAAAGCAGTACCTTTGCACTCGCAATTCAGAAATGAGGCTTAACGTTGCACCCTTAGCTCAGTTGGTAGAGCAACTGACTCTTAATCAGTGGGTCTAGG
>ERZ857629.406-NODE-406-length-62372-cov-10.380570_pt1 | contig 62372 bp, 57 predicted proteins | sample MGYA00519700_ERZ857629 | MGnify/ENA primary metagenome ERZ857629 (study PRJEB31778, sample SAMEA3449351) | human gut metagenome | biome: human gut; feature: human-associated habitat; material: faeces | place: United Kingdom | collected 2010/2012 ... | reverse complement strand
GTGGACAAAACATATTATTTTAACAAGATGTTATCTGAAACTGCTTCTTATGATAGCAAAACTATGAGTAGCATTTCACAATTTTATTCTCAATCAGGTGAATCGACAAAAAGAAAAATGTTTAATATGGTTGCAACAGGAAATGATGTTGCTTTAGTTCTAGAAAAAAAAGAAAAGGCAAGTATTACAATTAAACCATAACAAAAGATTCGGCTATTTTATTACCGAGTCTTTTGTTTTACCACATAACCAATCAACAGAAACATTGCAATACTTTGCGAAGTCTACAAGAAGATATGTTTATATTAAAAATTTTTCTAATTCATATATTAATAGTGATTATTCTGAGTTCTAATTTGTTACTTTTAAACTTATCATTATCTTTTATATGTATTATTCTTATTATTTTTTCTATATATTTTTAGGTGTAAATGATAAATTAGTAAAGTCTTTATTTGGTTTAACTTCATAATAATTAACATCATACATTTCTTTTAATTTATTAACATAATTTTCTATTTCAATTCTAGTTCTAAAACCATTATGTGCTACAGGTATGGGAAATTTATCCTCATCCATAAACATAAATAAATCAAGCGGCGTGTCATAATTATTATGATAATCAATTAAGTCATAATAAAATGCATTTCTTAAATTTAATTTTTTTATTTCTATTTTTGTACCTAACTTTTCTATTTCTATGTCATCAATATATTATAGAATAACTTTTAAGTAGAGGTAAATATTCTACTTTTTCTTTATTCCTTTGATTATTTATGCTATACTAAATAAGTAATGATGATAAGGTTGTGATAGAATGTACATTAAAGAAATTAAATTAAATGGATTCAAAAGCTTTGCTGATAAAACAGTAATTGAACTAAATAAAAGCTTTACTGGAATAGTAGGACCTAATGGTAGTGGTAAAAGTAATATAGTTGATGCTGTTAAATGGGTACTTGGAGAACAAAGTATTAAATCTTTAAGAGGTGAAAATAACATGAGTGATGTTATTTTTTGTGGTAGTGCTTCCCGTAATCCATCTAATAGTGCATATGTATCAATTCTATTTGATAATACAGATAGAACCTTAGCTACAGATTATGAAGAAGTTGAAATCAAAAGAGTAGTCTATAAAACAGGTGAAAATGAATACTATATCAATAATAATCAATGTAGACTTAAAGATATAATAAATCTATTAATAGATCAAATGAGTTCAAAAGAATCACTTAATATAGTTCCTCAAAAGAAAGTAGACCAAATATTAAGTGAAAAAAGTGAAGATAGACGTGTTATATTTGAAGATGCAGCAGGTGTATTAAAATATAAAAATAGAAAAATGGAATGTCTTAGAAAACTCGATAGAACTCATGATAACATGTCAAGAGTCGATATGATTATAGATGAAATAAGTAAAAACCTAGTTCCTCTTGAAAGAGATAGTATAAAAGCACGTGAATATAAAAATACTTTAAATGAACTTGAAAATGTAGAAGTTGCTTTAATAGTTAAAGATGTAACAACTGCTAGTAGTGAAGTAGAAATCAAAAATAAAAAGAAAGATGAATTAGAAAGCAAACTTATAAAAGTAAACTCCTCTATTGCTAGTGAAGAAGTAAATAATGAAAAAATAAAAAATAAAATATATGCTCTTGATGAAGACATAAGAAAAACAACTGAAGAACTTATAAGTATAAATAATGAACTTACAAGTTTGTCTAATAAAAAGATACTTATGAGTGAAAGAAACAAATACGATAAAAATAGTAGTGAAGTAATAAATAATATAGCATCCCTAAAAGACAAAATCGCAGCATATAACTCAGAATATAAAGTACTAGAAGAAGATATTAATTCACTAAATAATATAAAAAGTGATATTACAAGTAAACTAAATACTTTAAATATAGAACTAAATAACTTAGAAATTACTACTAACACAATAAGATCAAAATATAATAATCTATGTACAAGAAAAATAGAAATAACATCTAAAATAGAAATACTTACTAATAATATTAATAATAGTAGTAAAGTTCCATATGCAGTTAGAAATGTAGTTGGAAATCCTACTTTAAGAGGAATACATAATATTATTTGTAATCTAATAGAAACTAAAAGCGAATATAGTACTATGCTTGAAGTAGCTCTTGGAGCAAGTGCATTTAATATAGTTGTAGAAGATGAAACATGTGCTAAAGAAGCAATAGAACACTTAAAGAAATATAATAAAGGTAGATGTACATTCTTCCCACTTAATGTTATTAAACCTAAAAGTATTGACCCATCATATATAAAAGAAATAAAAGATATAGATGGCTTTATAGGTATAGCAAGTGATTTAGTTACATATGATAATAAATACTATAATATAGTTATGAATACTTTAGGTAATATAATCGTAGCACGTGACATTAATAGTGCTACATATATATCTAAAAAAGTGAATAGATTATATAGAGTAGTAAGTCTTGATGGAGAACTAATACATATAGGAGGTTCACTTACTGGTGGAAGCCTTAAATCAAATAATAGTTATATAACAGATAAATATGAAAAAGATAAACTAGAAATAGAACTAGAAAATATAGTAAAAGAAATAAAAGAAACACTAGATAATCTAAATAAAAGTAATAATGAATTAAATCTATATAAAGATAACATATTTAAACTAAATATAAAATCATCAAATATAAACGAAACAATAAACTCTAAGAAAAATACACTAAATAATATAAATAATGAAATAGAATCACTAACTCTAGAAGTAAATAACTTAAGTAAAAATGATAATATTGATAGTGAACTTGATGAATTAATTAAAGAATATCATGATAAAGATAGTATTAAAGTAATACATGAAAATAAAATGAAAATGCTTAATGACAATAAAATTGAACTTAATAAAGATTTAGAAGTATCATCAAGTACTATAAAGAAACTAAATACAGAAAGTTATGCTCTTCAAAGTGAAATAAATACTCTTGGTATAGAAACAACTAAACTTAATACTATGCTAGATAATTTACTTAATAGATTAAATGAAGATTATAGTTTAACTTATGAAAGAGCTAAAAGTACTTATACTTTAGAAGTACCAATTCTAGAAGCACGTGATATGGTTACTAATCTAAGACGTAAAATTAAATCTCTAGGAGAAGTAAATCTTGGTAGTATTGAAGAATATGAAAGACTTAGTACAAGAGTTAATTTCTTAAATAAGCAAAAAGAAGATTTAGAAAAGAGTGAAAAAGATATACTTCTTATAATAAACGATCTAGATAATATTATGAGAGAAAAGTTCACTGAAACATTTAATAATGTAAATGTTGAGTTTAATAAAGTATTTAAAAGTTTATTCCATGGAGGAGAAGCACATCTTAAACTTACTAATCCAGATGATATGTTAAATACTGGTGTTGATATTATAGCTGTACCAAGTGGGAAGAGTTTAAAACCATTATCATTATTATCAGGAGGAGAAAGAACTCTAACAGCAATCAGTTTATTATTTGCTATTATGAATCTTAAAAATGTACCATTTGTAATACTAGATGAAGTAGAAAGTGATCTTGATGATAATAATGTATCAGTATTCTGTGAATACTTAAAGAACTATAGAAATAAAACACAATTATTAATAATTACACATAAAAAGAAAACAATGGAATATTTAGATACACTATATGGTGTAACTATGCAAGAAAGTGGAGTAAGTAAACTAGTTAGTGTTAAACTTGAAGACAATTAAAAAGAGGTTATAAATCAAATATAACTTCTTTTTATATATTATTTTATAACAACTTCTATAACATTATCAAGACCAGCAAACTCTTCATCACTTATCTTACCAAGATTTCTAATACTAAATAATTCTGATGAATAATCTTCTTTACTTATTTCTTTATATTCATTTATAAAACTTTCATATTTATCATTATATAATATTTCAATTATATTACTAATAAGTCTATAAAGTTTATTTTCATTTTCATCTATGCTTGATACTAAAATCAAATTAATATTTTTATTTATCTTAAATGTTACATTCAAATCACTATATTTAATAGTTGATTTATCTTCACTTAATATTTCTATAAGTTTATCTTTTTCTATATAATCACTAATAACTATCTCAGGTTTCTTATAATTATCTACTATATATTTATCTATATTAATTAAAAAAGCAGTTTCATTTCCATTCTTTTTAATACTTATTCCTTCATTAATAGTAGTATCTTTAAAATCATCAAGAGTAAACTTCTTAAATACATCTCCTTCATTATGACCATTAATAATACTTACACTATCTATCATAAACTTAGAAATTAAATTATTAATATTATCATTCTTACTATTATCATAACTCATACTAAGAACTCTAACACTACCATTACTAATATAATCAAAATTATATTCAAGTAATATATTTTCAAGTTTATATACAACATTTATTTTATCCTTAGAAAACTTAGCTTTAATATTTATACCAGACTCACTAAGACTCTTAACAGCATCTAAATTATTAAAAGCATTAACTATAGGATTTAATTCTTTTCTAATCTTACCATATTTACCATAACCATTATAATAAGATATCATACCAATTATAAAAGATATAAATAATAATAATGACACAATACCCCAAAATACAAATCTATTTTTATTTGCTTTATCCATATATTCTCACCTAGTATAATAATAGCATTTATTTACTAAAAGTGCAAACGAATATTAAATAGAAAATAAAATATAATTTAATATAAATATTCTCTTTACAATAAAAAGAAGTATGTTAAAATGATAATAGAAAGAATAAGACCTAATCATGCGCGCGAAGTATTTTTATACGGAGCTACGGATCAAAAAGATTATGTTTTAGAGCATCTTCCTAAATATAAAGGTATGACATGGAGAGTTATATGTGGAAGTCATGACCAAACTCATTTATTTAACTATGGAATGGATTTTGGCAAAACACTAGCAGAAGAAAGAAATGATATTATATATTTAGGTCAAGATAAAGCAACGATAAACTATGGAAACTGTGAAGTAGAGTTATTTCACCCAGGAGGTGGATGCGCAAGAATATTATCAAGTACCACTTTAGCACTAGTAGAAAAACATAGTAAAGCCAAGTTTATGGCGGTGGATAATCCTGGTGAAGAGAGTTTTTATTCACCAGCTATTATAATTGTTGGAAACAAAGATATTTCTTACAATAAAATAAGATCAGCTAGTTTTGCTGGAGACTGTTTTGATACTGAGATTGAAATAAGACCGGTTGTATACTTATCCTTAAATGTAGAATACGAAAGCGGAAACGGAACATCTTCAAATCCATTTGTAATAAAATAAAAATGGCTATCGCACTAAAAAGAATATGCAAAAAAATGCGTATTCTTTTTAATTAAAATATATTTTAATTTTGATATTAATATGATATTATATTTATGATAGGTGAGATATGAAACGAGTATTTAAATTAATTGGTTTTTTATTTATATTTATGTTTATTAGTAATATTAATGCTTATAGTTTTGATGAAGGTAAAGATATAAGTAATAACTATATCAATAATAATAGAAAAAATATAGCGTATCTAATAAACACTTCTAGAATACCATTTGTATATAACAATAAAACTATATCATATGGAAATGGATTTAATACTGGTGGACTTATAAATATATATGAAGTGAACTCATCTAAAACAGATGATTCTTCATATCTAGTTACATCTTTACCTTATTTTAGTATTGATGGTAAAGTAATAAATGATGAATCAAGTACTGATAGTAATATTAGAGTAACAGAGTATATTAAGAAAGAAGTTAAAATTATAGGAAGAGGTACTTATAAAGATCCTTGGAAGTTTGTGCCTTATAATTTACTTGAAGTATCAAGTAGTGATGAAAATAAAGGAACAGTAAGTCCATCATATGCATTTGTTTATGATGGTGAAGATGCTATATTTACAGTTACTCCTAAAACTGGGTATAAATACTATAATAGTACTTGTACAAATATAATAGTTAATAATGATAAGATTACATTTAAAAATATTAATAAAGATGAAAAATGTACTATCAATTTTATAGAAAATAAAGTTAAGCTAACTTATGATAATAATGGAGGATCAGGCTGTAGTTCTAAAGATGTATCATATGGATTAAATTATGGAGAATTATGTACTCCAGTTAAGAGTGGATATAATTTTGATGGCTGGTATACTTCTTTAAATGGTGGAGTAAAAGTTAATGAAAATACTAAAGTTACAACTAATACTAATCATACTTTGCATGCACACTGGAAAAGTACTCTTGAAAGTATATGTACTGGTAAAACGTTAGCTAATTGTTTAAAAGATAATTATGCACTATTTGGTCTAACCAAAATATCACAAACGGCGGCAGAAAATCAGAATTATGCTACAACAGAATATAGATACCAAGGAAAAAATCCAAATAACTATATAACATTTAACGGAGAAACAGGAGTATGGAGAATAATAGGTGTATTTGAAGTAGAAACACCGAATAGAAGTGGATATACAAAAGAATATAAAGTAAAATTACTAAGAAACTCTAATGATATCATTGAGCCTTGGAATCTAAATAATAACAATGATTGGGTAAATGCAACACTTAAGATAACATTAAATAGTGGAGCATACTATAATAGAACTAATGCTTATAGAAGTATAGGCTTAACAAGCAAATCAAGAAGTCAAATTAGCACAACAAAATGGTATCTAGGAAATGTAGGCGCTAAAAAAGATAGTTATGGCACATATAAAGAGGAAAGAAGTAAAAATGTATGGAGTGGAAACAGTCAAACATGGGATGGAAATGTAGCACTAATGTATCCTAGTGATTATATGTTTGGTAGCAGCAGTTGCTATAATAATGGTACTGATGTACTAGGACATAATAATTCTACATGTGAAAACACTAACTGGTTTGTTACAGGCAGTCCTTGGACAATTTCTCCATATACTGTTAGCAGTGATTTAGTAATATGGATGAATGACTGGAGTGATGTACTACGAATTACAGTTTTAAATCCAGATACATTTTCAGCAAAACCTTCTGTATATTTAAATGCAAATATAAAATACACAGGAGGAGAAGGAACTATCAGTAATCCATTTACAATAGAATAAATAAGAAAAGAATATATAAATCCTGTATATTCTTTTAAATTATATTTTAATTTTGATATTAATATGATATTATATTTATGATAGGTGAGAATATGGAACGAGTATTTAAATTAATTGGTTTTTTATTTATATTTATGTTTATCAGTAATGTCAATGCTTATAGTTTTGATGAAGGTAAAGATATAAGCAATAACTATATCAATAATAATAGAAAAAATATAGCGTATCTAATAAATACATCTAAAATACCATTTGGATATAATAATAAAACTATATCATATATAGATGGATTTAATACTGGTGGATTTATAAATATATATGAAGTAAATACATCTAAATTAAATAATGCTACTTATCTAACAACATCGCTTCCATATTTTAGTATTGATGGAAAAGTAATAAATGATGAATCAAGTAATAATAGTAATATTAGAGTAACAGAATATGTTAAAAGAAAAACAAAAATTATAGGAAGTGGTTCATATAAAGATCCTTGGAAGTTTGTACCATATAATTTACTTGAAGTATCAAGTAGTGATGAAAATAAAGGAACTGTAAGTCCATCATATGCATTTGCTTATGATGGAGGAGACGCTATATTTACAGTTACTCCTAAAACTGGATATAAATACTATAGTAGTACTTGCACAAATATAATAGTTAATAATGATAAGATTACATTTAAAAATATTAATAAAGATGAAAAATGTACTATCAATTTTATAGAAAATAAAGTTAAGCTAACTTATGATAATAATGGAGGGTCAGGCTGTAGTTCTAAAGATGTATCTTATGGATTAAATTATGGAGAATTATGTACTCCAGTTAAGAGCGGATATGATTTTATGGGCTGGTACACTTCTTTAAATGGAGGAGAAAAAATAAGTCCATCTTCTGTAGTTACAAGTACTACTGATCATACTATATATGCAAGATGGGAAGGAAGAGTAATTAATAAAGATACTATTTTAAGTGGCTATAAATGTAACAATATAACTGTTGGTAATGCTCCATACATAATGACATATACTGGTAATTGTGAAGTTACTGGTGAAGTAAATGGAGAGTTTAAAATTAAACTTTTAACAAGTGGAACTTTTAGACTTAACGGAGAAATTAATGTTGATATATTCGCTGTAGGAGGCGGAGGAGGTGGTTCTTCTACTACAGGTGGTGGTGGAGGATACACTGATTATAAACAAAGTGTAACTAATATAGTAAACCAAGACTTTAATGTAACTATCGGTGATGGTGGCGGCATTGGTGGTAATGGTGGCAATACTGATTTTCCAGGTATAATAAGTGCTTCTGGTGGTGGTGCCGGTGGAACCAATGGAGGAAATGGTGGTTCTGGCGGTGGTGGTCATGGTGGTACAACTAAAGAATGGGGATGTGTTTCAAGATGGGATCAAGGTGGCTGCGCAGTAGATGATCAAGGATGGCCAATAGTTGGATGGATTTATTCAAGAGGAAATGGCGGAAATGGAGGAAGCTTCGGAAATAGTGGAACTTCAGGCCAAAATGTAGAGATAACTTCTGGCGGCTACGGTCAAGGAAGAACAACATGCGAGTTTAATGAAGGTACGCTAGGCGGCTGCTATAATGGAAATGACTACGCATATTCAGCAGGTGGCCTTGGCTGTGGAGATAACGTTAACGGATACACTGGTACTGGTAAAACAGGAAACAATTCTGGTAGAGGTGGAAACTGTGGTAGTGCTGGGAACTCAGGAGTAATTGTTATAAGAAGCAGAAATAATAAAGATATAATTGTAGGTTCTAAAGTAATTGGTACTTACGATGGTAAGTTTACTACTGAGGGAGATGAGAATAACTGGATAGTTAGATTCTTAACAGATGGAACATTAAGATTTAAAGAAAATATGGCTATAGATGCATTCGCTGTAGGAGGCGGAGGAGGTGGCTCTTCTACTTCTGGTGGTGGAGGTGGATATACAAATTATATCCCTGCCGCAAACGTAACTGCTAATATAGCATACTCTATTACTGTAGGAAGAGGAGGAGAAACGTCATCTAAAGGTGGAGATAGTACTCTTTCATCTATTATAACAGCTTCTGGAGGCGGTGGTGCTTCTAGTAGCGGAGGAAACGGTGGTTCTGGAGGTGGCGGCTATGGTGGCACTCATTCAGAATATGGCTGTACATTATATTGGGATCAAGGAGGCTGCGCTGTAGACTTTGACGGTAACCCAGTATACGGATTTATATACACATATGGAAACGGCGGTAATGGTGGTGCTTTCGGCAACGCAGGTACTATGGGAACAGTAGTACCAACAAACGGAGGAAACGGTCAAGGAACAACAACATGTGAGTTTAACGAAGGAAATACTTCAGCTTGTACAAGAGGAAACAATTACGCATATTCAGCAGGTGGATATGGATGTGGAACTAAAGATAATGGAAAAAATGGAACAGGGAAAACAGGAAGCAATTCAGGCGGCGGTGGAGAATGTTCTTCAGCTGGATACACTGGAATTATAGCTATTCGAAATAAAAGGTAACCTAATTAAATAAGTTACCTTTTTTTAAATCTCTATATAATTATGAGAACAAGATCTAATCAATCTATTCATAATAGCAAGTCCAAGTTCAGAGGAATCAACACCTTCAATAATAATTAAATCTTTATTAAGTTTATCTACTTTTCTTAAAATACTAAATATATTATGTGATATTTCTTCAAGGGTACTACCATAATATAATGCATCTTTAATGATATCTTTATTATTTGTATTTGTTATTATTAAAGAGTTTTCATTTTCATTTTTTAATTCTAACAATTTATTAATTAATTTATTTTTATCTTTACTATAAACAAGAATACATTTAGTATTAGGAGCATAATGTTTATATTTCATTCCAGGAGATAATACTTTTTCATCTTTTTTAACTTCTCCTAGTACATGAGAATCTATAACTACAGGAGCAATCTTCTCTAAATCATTTTTAGTTATTTTACCTGGTCTCAATATTTTAATTTCATCATTAATAACTCTAACTACTGTAGATTCAACTCCTATTAATGTTTGTCCTCCATCTATAATATAATCAACTTTACTATTTAATTCATCAAAAATATCTTCAATATTAGTACCACTTGGTTTACCAGAAATATTAGCACTAGGTGCTGCGATAGGAGTAGCTGATAATTCTATTAAATCATGAGCTATTTTACTACTAGGCATTCTTATACCAACTGTATCAAGACCTGCACTTACATTACTTGGAACAATATCTTTTTTATCAAGTATTAATGTAATTGGACCAGGGAAGAATGTATCTATAATTTCTTTTTCTATTTTATTAATATTTTTTGCTATAGAAAGTATCATATCATAAGAAGAAACATGAAGTATAAGAGGATTATCTTGAGCACGACCTTTAGCAATAAAAATATTTTTAACAGCATCACTATTAAGTCCATCAGCTCCAATACCATATACTGTTTCAGTAGGAAATAAAACAAGTCCACCATTTTTAATACACTCAGCAGCATCTTTTATCATATCTTTATTATAATTATCTTTAGCATCTATATATATAGCCATTTTAATCACCCACGCTAGATTATACTCTTTTATTTAATTTTTTCAAGAAAAAACTAGCTTATTTGCTAGATTTATTCTTCTTTTTAGAACTTTTAAGTTCATCTCTTATTTCTTTTAATATATCAATTTCATTCTCAGTTTTAACTTCTTCTTTCTTAGTTTCTTCTTTTTTCTTTTTATTTCCAAGAGTATTTAATTTATTTATAGCTTTTACAAATAAGAATATAGAAAACGCAATTATTAAAAAGTTAACTATATTACCTATAAACATACCATAATTTATTTTAGCATTTTCTATTGTAATAGATAAACCACTAAAATCAATACCACCTATTAATATACCTATTATTGGCATTAATATATCATTTACTAAAGATGTTACTATATTTCCAAAAGCACTTCCTATAATAACACCAACAGCAAGGTCTACTACATTACCTCTACTAATAAACTTTTTAAACTCTTCAAACATAATACTTCCTCCTATGGAAGTATTATATCATATCTTTTAATTATATATTATTATTTTTTATAAACTCTCTAAGCATTTTAATTAATGCTCTTTTTTCTATTCTAGATACATAACTTCTAGATATATGCAATTTCTTAGCTATTTGTTTTTGAGTTAATTCTTCACTATCAAATAATCCATATCTATCTTTTATAATTTCATATTCTCTTTTAGTTAATATTTTTAAATATTTATTTATATTCTTAATTGAATCTTTATCATAAATATCTTTTTCTATATCTTTTGTTTGTTCTTTAAGTACATCTATAAGTGTTATTTCATCTCCATCTTTATCATACCCAATTACATCATTCAAACTAATATCGGCTTGATGTTTCTTATTACTTCTAAAATACATTAATATTTCATTTTCTGCACACTTAGCAGCATAAGTAGTAAGTTTAACAGATTTTTCTATCTTATAACTATCTATACCTTTTATAAGACCAATAGTACCTATAGATATTAAATCATCTTGTGAAGCATTAATATTATCATACTTTTTAACTATATGAGCAACTAATCTTAAATTATGTTCTATAAGTTTATTACGAGCATCTTTATCACCATTCAAATGTCTTTCTAAATAATATTTTTCTTCTTTTTCGCTAAGAGGCTCCTCAAAAGCACCTATTGAATAACTAGTGGTAAACATCATAATTTCTTTAAATAATTTTTTAATATAATCTATCATATTAAATTATATTATATTTGTGGTAAAATATTAAAGGAGGTAAAATATGAAATATAATTATCATACACATACATATAGATGCGGTCACGCAGAAAATATAAAAGATGAAGAAATGCTACTTAAGTATATATATAAAGGTTTTGATGTAGTATGTTTTACTGATCATGCACCTTTAAAAAATAGAGTAGATAAAAGAAATAATATGAGAATGAGATATGAAGAACTTGAAGAATATCTTATGAGTATAAATAATCTTAAAGAAAAATATAAAGATAATATTAAAATATATAGTGGCTTTGAATGTGAATATTTACCATGTTTATATGATGAAATAATAAATCTTAAAAATAAAAGTGATTATATATTATTAGGTCAGCACTTTATTATTGATAATAATGGAAACTTAAAGATATTTAGATGCCATGATTTTACAGATGAAGATTTATTTATATATGCTAGTTTAATAGAAGAAGCAGTTAGTAAGGGATTATGTAGTGCTGTAGTTCATCCTGATATATTTATGCTTTCAAGAAAAAACTTTGGTGTTACTGAAAAGAAAATAGCAAATATTATATGTGATGTATGCTCTAAATATAATATACCAATAGAAATTAATCTAGGAGAAATATATTGGTATTTAAAAGGAGTTAAAAATAAGATTAGTTATCCATCGAAAGAATTCTTTAAAGAAGCAAGTAAATATGACGTTAAAGTAATATATGGAATAGATGCACATTTTAAAGAACAAATAGAAATGTTTGAAGAAGAAAAAGCATTAGCTGACAGTATAATAGGAGAAGATATTTTAAATAAGCTTAATATAGTAGATAGATTATAATGTAAAATATTTGTAAAAGTTCTTTGTAAAGCGAACAAATTAAGAAAAAATTAAAACATACCATTTGATATTAGGTAAAACCTGAGGTATGTTTTTTAATTGAACTTTTCAGAAAATAATAATTTCAAAAAAATGTAAAATATAAAAAAATAGTTCAAAAAAACATTTACAAAGATTGATGAAAATTGTATGATTAATTTGATGATATGAGTCATCAAGGTGAGGAGTAAAAAAATGGAAAAAGATAAGGAAAAAGATTTTCTTGATAATTTAACTGTGGTTAAAAGAAGTGGACAAAGAGTGAGTTTCAATGATACTAAAGTCGCTTTAGCTATTAAAAAAGGTTTTGATAGCGTATATGATGAGTATGATGAGAAACAAGTTAATAAGGTAAAAGAAAAGGTTCTTTCTTATATTGAAAAGAATTATAAAGATAGAAAAACTATTGGTGTTGAAGATGTAAGTGATATTATCGAACAAGTATTAAAAAGTATGAAGTTTGAAGAAGTTTATGAATCATTTAAAGGATATAGAGAAAGAAGAACTGCATCAAGAGAAGCATTTGTAGTAAAGCAACAACATAAGTTTGTTAAAGCAATTGAGTCATTAGGTTTAAAAAGTGCAACCGAAGAAAATGCTAAAAGAGAAAATGCTAATGTTGATGGAGATGGGCCTATGGGAACAATGCTTCACTTTGGTTCTACAATATCAAAAGAATTTGCTAAAGCATATTTAATGGATAACAAGTACGCTAAAGCACATGACGAAGGATATATTCATATACATGATTTGGACTTTTGGGCAATGGGGACGACAACATGTACGCAAATAGATTTAAATAAATTATTTAAAAATGGATTTTCTACAGGACATGGTTACCTTAGAACACCAAATAGTATATCAAGCTATACAGCACTAGCTGCAATCGCAGTACAAGCAAATCAAAACGAACAACACGGAGGACAAAGTATACCAGCATTTGATTATTATATGGCTCCAGGTGTACTTAAAACATTTAAAAAAGAGTTTAAACAAGCACTTCATGATATGTTAAGTTTTGAAGGATTTATAGATTTAATTAATTTTAATAAAGTAATAGATATAGTAGATAAACTAGATAGTATTGAGTTTGAAATGGGTATATTTAGTGAGTTTACATCTAAAAGCAAAAAGATAGATGAAATATTTAATGAAGCATATAGACGCGCTATGAGTAAAACAGACAGACAAACATATCAAGCTATGGAAGCATTTATACATAATTTAAATACAATGCATAGTAGAGCAGGAGCACAAGTACCATTTAGTTCTGTTAACTTTGGAACAGATACATCTGCAGAAGGAAGAATGGTTATTAAAAACTATTTGCTAGCAGTAGATGCAGGACTTGGGCATGGAGAAACGCCAATATTCCCAATCTCAATATTTAAAGTAAAAGAAGGAGTAAATTATTTTAAAGAAGATCCAAATTATGATTTATTTAGATTATCATGTAGAGTATCAGCAAAAAGATTATTCCCTAATTTCTCATTCTTAGATTCAAGTTTTAATAAACCATATTTAGTAGAAGGAGATTATAATACTGAAGTAGGATATATGGGATGCAGAACAAGAGTTATGGCAAATGTATGCGGACCAAGCGTTACTCCAGGAAGAGGAAACTTAAGTTTTACATCAATTAATCTTCCAAGATTAGGAATTAAACATGGTATCGCATTAGGTGAAAGAACTAAAGCAGATATGGAAGGATTCTATAAAGAATTAGATGAACTAATGGATCTTGTTAAAGGACAACTACTTCAAAGATTTGAATGTCAATGTTCAAAAACAAGAGCAAACTTTAAATTCTTACTAGGTAGTCATGTATGGATAAACAGTGAAAAATTGGATAACAATTCAAAACTAAGAACAGTACTAAAACATGGTACTTTATCAATCGGATTTATAGGTCTTGCAGAAACATTAAAAGCATTAATCGGAGAACATCATGGTGAGAGTGCTAAAGCACAAAAACTAGGAGAAGAAATCATTAAACACATGAGAGAAAAATGTGATGCATACTGTGAAGAATATAATCTAAACTTCACACTACTTGCAACTCCTGCCGAAGGATTAAGTGGAAGATTTACAGCAATAGATAGAAGTATTTATGGAAAAATAAAAGGAGTTACTGATAGAGAATATTATACTAATTCATTCCATGTACCAGTTTATTATAAAACAAGTGTAGCACACAAACTTGAAACAGAAGGAATATATCACAAATATACGAACGCAGGACACATTTCATATATAGAACTTGATGGTGATACAGTAAATAATGTAGATGCATTTGAACAAGTAGTAAGAATTATGCATGATAATGATATAGGATACGGTGCTATTAATCACCCAGTTGATAGAGACCCAGTATGTGGTTATGTAGGTGTAATTAAAGATGTTTGCCCAAGATGTGGAAGACACGAAAATGAAGGCGTAGAAATGGAAAAAATCACAAACTTTAATTGTGGATGTTAAGAAAGGAAGTTTATTATGGATAATAAAGAAGTTAAAAAAGTTAAAACAGTAGGTGAGGGTGTTGGTTTTGAAAGAATTAGAAGAATTACAGGATATTTAGTAGGAACTCTTGATAGATTTAATAACGCTAAGAAAAGTGAAGTTAATGATAGAGTGACTCACGGGATTAAATAAAAATGCAAATAAGATTAGCTGCAGACCTTCAAAGTGATAGTGTGGTTGATGGGCCAGGATTAAGAGCTGTAGTGTGGACTCAAGGATGTGCTCATCACTGCAAAGGCTGTCAAAACCCTTGTACATGGGATTTTAATGGTGGAGGACTTGTGGATGTAAGTGAAGTATGTAAAGCCATTAGCGAACTAAAATATCACACAGGTATTACTTTTAGCGGAGGAGATCCAATGTACCAGCCCAAAGCATGTAATGAAATTGCAAAGTATGCTAAAAGCTTGGGATTTGATATATGGGTATATACAGGTTTCACATTCGAAGAAATAATGAAAATGAGCAAAAAAGATGAAATATACCTAGAGTTTCTATCAAATATAGATGTACTAGTTGATGGAAGATTCATATTAGAAAAAAGAAATCTAGGACTTCTATTTAGAGGAAGTGAAAACCAAAGACTAATAGATATAAAAGAAACATTTAGATGTGGTAAAGTAGTTACACTAAATGAACATAATTACTTTGAAGAAGAAAGTTTTAAAAGAGAAGAAATGTTTATATAAGGCATTAAATTAATGCCTTTTTAAATACACAATTTATTTATTTACCTTGCAAAGTAAGGTGATATATGCTATTATGATTATGGTGGAATAATATGAAGTCAAGAATGGAAAAATATAATGATCCTACATATTCTACTATGAGTAGAACCAAAAGAAACTCTAGTATTTATAGTAATATGGATATGGAAGATATTAAAATTAAAACTGAAAATAATGCTAGAGTAATTGCAGATGCTAGCAAAGAAATTGATATGGATAAAATTCTTAAATATATTAATTCTATGGAAGAAAAGAAAGAAAGAGTAAATATTACTCTTGATGACTATAAAGATAATGAAATAAGTCCTATCAAAAAAGAAACAAAAGATTATGATATTAATTCCGTACTTTCAAGAGCTAGAGATAATAGAAATAAAGATTATAGCGATGAAAAATATAAAAAACTTGATAATAGTGAATATAATATACTTAAAAATATAAAAGTAGAAAAAGATAAAAACGAAGAAGAAACTAATGATATAGATTTAAATACAAGCGAAAAAACAATTGTCAAATTAATTGATGACTTATCAAAAACAAAGAAAATGGAAAAAAGCGAATTGCTTGGTGAGTTAATGGGAGATAACGAAAATACAGTAGTACTAGGAGCAAAAGACCTTGAAGAAGAAGTAAATGACTTATCAAATAAAATAGATGAAGCAAAAAGACCACTAGAAGAATTAACAAGAGACCTTATGATGGAAAACGAAAAATTAAAAGAAATGATAAGTGAAAATAAAACAGAAGAAAATGACGAGCCTAGTATAAAACAAATAAAAATAGAAGAAGAACCAGAAGAAAAAAGAAATGAAGTGGACAAATCATTCTTTACAAACTCTCTTACATTCAGTAAAAAAGACTTCGAAGAAACAGATGATTTTCTTGATGAAGAAGAAGGAAGTAGTTTCTATACAAAGTTCGCTATATTAATGATTATAATAGTACTAATCGCAACACTTGTTATAATAGCTAACTATGTATTTGATTTAAACTTATTTTAAGTATTAATATTCTTTAATACTTTTCATTTGCTATAAAATATTGTAAAATTAAGAAGGGTGAAGTGAATGGATTTTAAAACATTAGACGAATTAAAACAAAGAGTAAAACCAGCTTTATATTCTAAGCTTAAAGAAATACACGCTTTAGGATATAAAATAGTAAGTACTAAAGATATATGGGATTATTTAGTAAAATATAAATGGAATAATAAAAAAGATATAGAATTAAATGAACTTGTAAGTGATATATTATATGAAAATAATTATTCAATATATAATTATGTACTTGAAGAATTAAAGAAAAAGAAAGACAGTTTTGATAAAGAAACTGACGTTTTATAGGAGAAAATTATGAAAAAATTATATAAAAGTATTATAGTTACATTATTAGTGTTAGTTTTAACATGTTTATTAGTAAAACCAGCACTAAATAATATTAATTTTGGTATAGACCTTCAAGGAGGATTTGAAGTTCTTTACAAAATAAGTCCTTTAAAAGAAGGAGAAGAAATCACTAAAGATGATTTAGACAATACATATAAAGCAATAGTAAATAGAATAGATAGTATTGGTGTAAGTGAACCAGTAATAGAGTTTGAAGGTAATAATTTATTACGTGTACAATTACCAGGAGTTTCAAACGAAGAAGAAGCAAGAAATAGAATTAGTACAACTGCAGTACTATCATTTAGAGATGTAAATGATAATTTGCTTATGAATAGTGATATTCTTGGAAGAAATGGAGCAAGAGTTAGTCAAAATAGTAAAACTTTAGCATACCAAGTAGCACTTGATATAAAAGATACATCTACTTTTTATGATGTAACAAAAGATATATCAAATAGAAGTAATGGGGAGAATAGAATAGTAATATGGCTTGATTTTGATAAAGATAATGATAGTTTTAAAGAAGAAGAAAGTAAATGTGGACAAGATGGAAACATGAAATGTATAAGTTCCGCATATGTAAATGAAGCATTTAGTAGTGATGTAGTTATTGAAGGAGGATTTAGTAAAGAACAAGCAGAATACCTTGCAAGTTTAATAAATAGTGGTAGTCTTCCAACAAAATTAACTGAAGAAGCAACACCACGTAGTGTAAGTGCATCATTTGGAGAAGGCACAATATATAAAACAAGTATGGCAGGAATAATAGCTTTTGTATTAATATCATTAATACTAATAGTTAAATATAGATTCTCAGGTGTAATTGGAAGTATTTGTTTATTTGTATATGCAACACTTGTATTTGTATTATTTAATTCAGTAGGAGGTGTACTTACTCTAACAGGAATAGCAGCCCTAATACTAGGAGTAGGTATGGCAGTTGATAGTATTATTATAAGTAATGATAGAGTTAAAGATGAACTTAGAAATGGTAAAAGTTTAATAAACGCATACAAAGAAGGATCTAAAAGCAGCTTAGTTGCTATAATAGATGCTAATATAACAACATTTATCGCAGCAATAATTCTATATATCTTTGGAGAATCAACAGTACGTGGATTTGCAACTATGCTTATGATAACAATATTTGTAACTATTATGTGTAGTGTAATATTATATAGAATACTTACAAGTATGTTTGTTAAATCTAGATATTTTGATAATAAAGAAGTATTATTTATAGGTAAAATACATAACAAAACTAATTATGACTTTATGAAATTATCTAAAAAAGCTATATTTACTAGTTTAAGTGTACTATTAATAGGAATAATATTCTTATTCATAAATGGAATTAATTTTGGAGTAGACTTCACCGGAGGAACAAACATAACTATATCAAGTGAAAATGCATTAGATTTAGATAGTGTAAAAAAAGAATTATCATCTTACGATATAACAGATAGTGGTAAATACATAGGAAGTAAAAATGAAGGATACATTAAACTAAATAATGTACTTTCAAATAGTGAAATAATAAAAATTAAAGAAAACCTTGGAAACAAAGGATATGATGTAAGTGTAAATGAAATAAGTAATTTAGTTACTAAAAACTTAACAACAAACGCAGTTAAATCACTAATATATTCTATAGTTGCAATAATACTATATATGATTATAAGATTTGACTTTAGTTATGCAGTAAGCGGTATATTAATGTTACTTCATGATGTCTTAATAACATTAGCAGTATTTATAATATTTAATATAAGAGTAGAGTTCATATTAGTAGCAGCTATTCTTACAATAATAGGTTACTCAATAAATGATACAATAGTAGTATTTGATAGAATAAGAGAAAACACTAAGAAATTATTTAAAAATAAAAAGAAACTTACAAAAGAAGATCTTATAACTCTTGTAAATACTTCATCAAATGAAACAATAAGTAGAAACTTATGGACAAGTATTACAACAATAGTATCAATCGTAACATTATTATTTGTTAACTTAAACTCTATATTTACATTCAATATTGCTATATTAATAGGTTTAATCGCAGGAACAATATCATCATTATTAATTGCTCCAAGAGTATGGTTATTCTTTAAAAATAAAAGTTTAAATAAAAAAGAAGAAGATGATAATGAAGCACATGAATTACTAGTTAAAGGAGTAAACTCATAAGGAGAAAATATGAAAGATTATACTTATGAAGATTTAATAAAATCTTTAAATACTTATATGGATGAAGACTATATAGACTTTGTAAATAAATATTATAATAAGGCATTAGAAATATATAGCGGACTTAAAAGAACTACAGGAGAAGACTATATATCTCATCCTATAAACGTAGCATACATACTATCAGAACTTAAAATGGATCCAGTCACTATAGGATGTGCATTAATACATGAAGCAATAACATTAAATAAAATGACATACGAAGAAATAGAAAGTGAGTTTGGTACATTAAGTGCAAATATAGTATTATCAATAACTAAAATAAGTAATTTAAGACAAACATTCAAAGTTAATTCAAAAGAAAAATATAGAAGGATCATAGTGGGACTTTGTGACAATGCTTCAACATTATTTATTAAACTAGCAGATAGATTACATAATCTAAGAACACTTGATATGAATGATAAAGAGCATGTAAAATCAATAGTCTCTGATACTCAAAATATCTATATACCAATAGCTCATAGACTTGGTCTTAAATATATAAAAAGTGAAATGGAAGATTTATGCTTAAGAGCTACAGTAAAAGATGAATATAATAAGATTCTAAATAGAATAAATGCTTCAAGTAATGAATTAAATGCTTCACTTGAAAAAATGAAAAATAGTATTTGTGAAATATTAGATGCACATAACATTAAATATGAAATAGTGTATAGAGTTAAATCAGTAAGAGGTATTTATAACAAACTAGCAGCCGGTAGAAAATGGGAAGATATATATGATCTTTTAGGACTTAGAGTACTTACAAATAGTGTAGAAGATTGCTATAGAGTAATCGGACTCGTTCAAGCAAAATATCAACCAATCGCAAATAGATTCAAAGATTACATAGCAAATCCAAAAGCAAATAACTACCAAAGTCTTCATACAACAGTTTTTGGAGAAGATGGAAGGGTTTATGAAGTTCAAGTAAGAACATACGAAATGAATGAGATAGCCGAAAAAGGAATCGCATCACACTATAGTTATAAAGAACATACAAACGGAAGCGTTAAAAACAGTTTTGACACAGTACTTGAAAGTCTAAGAACACTAATAGAATTAAATGATATAGAATCAAATATGGAGTTCTTTGGCAATATAAAAGAAGAACTAAAGAAAAATCAAATATATGTATTTACTCCAAAAGGAGACATAATAGAGCTTCCAAGTGGTAGTACACCTATAGATTTTGCATATAAAATACATAGTGAAGTAGGAAACACAACCACCGGAGCACTAGTTAACTCTAAAATGGTTAAACTAAACTACGAACTACAAGATGGCGATTTAGTAGAACTAATAACTCAAAAAGGACACGCTCCATCAAAAGGATGGCTTAAAATAGTTAAAACAGAAGGAGCTAGAAGCAGGATAAAATCTTATTTCTATAAGAATGAAAGAGATAAATATATTCTTATGGGAAAAGAAATGTTAATGAATGAATGTAAAAAGAAAAACATTGATTTTAACGAACTAATTAAAGAAGAAAATATAGAAAAAATAAAAACTAGTTTAAACTTAGAAACACTTGACGATATATATTTTTCTATATCAACTCTAAGATACCTTCCATCAACTATAATAAGTAAAATAGATAATAAAAATGTACACAAAGTACATAATACAATATTAGAAAAAAAGAAAAGTAATAATGGTATTTTAGTCGCAGGACAAAGTGATATATTATGTAGTATAGCAGACTGCTGTAAACCGGTATATGGTGAAGATATAGTTGGATACATAACACGTGGTTATGGAGTTAAAATACATAGTAAAACATGTAGTAATATAGATTTAAATAGTGATAGAATAATAGATGTAGCATGGTCAAGTGAAAGTAACAATAAATATAATAGTATGTTACGTGTATATATAGATAAAGTAGGGGATGTTATAATGAACATTCTATCTATATCTAAAAAATATGATATTAATATAGATGGATTTAATCTAATTAATAGAAATAATGAATTATTCTACGATATTAATCTTAAAGTAAATGATATAAAAAAACTATATTCATTTATGGATGAAATTAAAGGTATAAATGAAGTGATTAAACTAGAAAGGATTTATTTATGAAACTAGTAGTACAAAGATGCAAGATGGGTAATGTTGTTATTAATAATAAAGTAAATGGTAAAGTGGATGTAGGCTTTGTTATATTAGTAGGTTTTACTCATGGTGATAACGAATTAATAATAGATAAAATGATAGACAAACTAATTCATTTAAGAATATTTGAAGATGAAAATGAAAAAATGAATAAAAGTATTTTAGATGTAAACGGAACAATACTAAGTATTTCACAGTTTACACTATATGCAAATTGTAAAGAGGGAAGAAGACCATCATTTAATCTAGCAATGAAAGCAGATGAAGCATCTAAATTATATGATATATTTAATGAAAAACTAAATAAATATGTTCATACTGAAACAGGTATATTTGGAAGTGATATGCAAGTAACACTTCAAAACGATGGACCAGTTACAATAATATTAGATAGCGAGGAGTTATTTAAATAAAAAAGACATTTTATAGATTAATCTCTATATTAATGTCTTTTTAATTACTTAACTGTAAGTATTCTGCTTTCACTTTTAATACATCTTGAATCTCTATCAGCTATAATTCCGTCTTCTTTCTTTTCTAAATAAATACCATCTTTTAACGCAAGCCATAAGTGTAAACGATAATCACCCGTATTCTCAGTAACATCCACCCATTCAGCTATAATTCCATCTTCATCTTCACATATTTGCATTCCATGTTTCTTCATAATACCCTCAGAATTAGAATTAGTAAGATCAGTTCTAGCATATACAAAATCAAATCCATTATAATAAGCATACTCAATAGCAAAAGATACAAGTTCACTACATGCTCCTTTACCACGAAAACTTCTTATAGTAGATAAACCATAAAAATATGCACAATTTAAATCTCTATCATCATTAGACTTAAAATCAACTGAAATATTATCTTCATTATATATTACACCATTCATAGAAACAGGTCTCATATTTTCATCTAAATAAATAAACAATTTACCTCTATTTTCATATAAAGCAAGTTCACTTTTTGCAGCTTCATATGTAATTTCTTCACCATATTGTTCCTCAAATGATTTAAGTAATTTCATTAATATTAAAGCATTCTCATCACTATATCCCATAGTCGCAACATAACAACCATTACTTAATTTCTTCCATATTTTAAATGTATCTTTATTATTATATATTTTATTATAATATTCTTTCTTATTCATAATCTTCCTCCAATAACTTTTCATATATTTTATATAATGTATATAAACTATCTTTATTTACATATTCATTCTCACAATGTGGATTACCTCCAGTAGGATTCATAATAACAGTAGCAATCCCTTTATCATGAAAATATATAGCATCAGATGTAGTTTCACATCCCTTAATAACAATATCTCTTTTTAAAACATCCCTGCAAACATCTAAATACTTCTTAACATATTTATTATCTAAATCAGTAGTAAATGCACTACCAATAGTAAGTACTTTAACAGAAATATCTTTATATATATTTTTAATATAATTTAATATCTCATCTTTATCTTTACTTACATATCTTATATCAAGTACCATAGATGCATAATCAGGAACTTGATTATTTGATTTACCACCATTTAATTTAGATAAATTAACACTTGTTATATATTCACTACTAGACTTAGGAATAGGGTAGTTACTAATAATTTTTTCATACACATTCATAAGCTTAACAATAGCATTCTCTCCATCATATAGTTTAGCAGCATGAGCAGGTTTAGTTTTAGTACTAATTTCTAATTGTATAAGTCCTTTTTCATCACTAATTAACTCAAAATCACTACCACCATCAGGTATAACAGCAAGTTTAGCATCATACATTTTAGATAACATAGATGCACAATACCCATCAATCTCTTCATCACTAGTTATAAATACAGCTATTTTTTTATTAGTCTTAACATTTTTAATAATCTCAAGAAGTACAGCGACACTTCCTTTCATATCAATAGTGCCTCTTCCATAAATATTATCATTATCCTCAGTATAATCATAAGTATCATGATGTACTACATCAACATGACCACAAAATATAATATCAAAACTCTTACTATCAGTATTAGAAAGTACTATTGACTTCTTACCATTAAACTCATATTCACTAATATATAAGTTATTATATTTACTTTTAATATATTCGAATATACCATCAAATTCCTTTTTATTTTCTTCATAAGTTTTATAACTTAACAAATCTTTTAATGTATTAATAATTTCTTCTTTCATATTCTCTCCTTAAATAAATAAAAATCTATATGCTTGTACACATATAGATTCTTAATATATAAATTATTAATCAATCACATGGACACAAGCATAGCCAAAATACACTTGCATCCAAACGTATAATTACCGTTCTTCTTCAAGTGTAAATACTATGCGGCGTCTTATTGATAGATTAATAATTGTATTCATCTTTATCCCTCTTTTCGTAAAAAAATAATATCATATTATTTTATACTTGTCAACACATTTTTATAACTGCATATTATCCCATTCATTAAGCATTTCTTCTTCTAATGTAAAATCACTTTCTTTTTCCTGTCTTTCCAAAAAACTAATCTGATCATTTACTTTCTTAATTTCATCATTATTTTCTTCATTATATCCAAATGGAGTAGAGTACCTTTTTTCTTTAGTATCATATGATTTTAAAAATAATCCAATATCTCTAATTCTTCTATAACTTTTAACATAATCTGTACCATCAAAAACTTTATTTCCATTTTTATCTCTTTCAAATTTTAAAGCATCATAAAGTTTAATAGCACTATCATATAATCTATCAATACTCTTTAAACCAAACTCAGCTTCATTTGCTTCCATAAATAATTTCTCAGTAAGCTCAGGAACTATTTTAGTTTTGTAAGTACAAAATCTATTAGCAAGAGAAACAAAGAAATTAATATCTTTGTTTTGTATCATAGAGGTAATATAATCTTTATAAAACTTAGGATCTAAATACTTAACATCATCTTTGAATAAAGCAGGAATATATTTTAATGATAAATCAACTCTACTATCTTTATTAGACTGAAAATACGCAATATTTATATCAGGAAGCATATTATTTCTAGTCATAAAACTATCTTTATTTTCATAAATATATTCACCCTTAGTATATTTGCTTGTAATCTTATCAAGTTCTTTAAGTGAAGACTTTTTAGATAGTTTATGATACACATGAATAGTTACATTTAATCTACCACTAGGAAGAGTAACATAAGATACATTAGCATAATATTCACTGCTATCGCTCTTATCATTTAACTTTTTAAGTTTACGCACTAATTCTTCATACTCAGAAACACTATCTAAAGTTTTAATCACTTTGCACTTATATTCAACTAAAGTATATCTATTTTTTTCTTTCATAGTTTTCACCTAAACTAATTATATCATGTATATAGACTTTTTTGCTATTTTTTAGTAAAATAATTTATAGTATGGTGGTATTAATATGGATGTAGATAAATTTAGTCAAATAATTAAACAAATAAGAAAAGATAATCATTTAACACAAAAAGCTTTAGCAAATAAATATAATATTACATATCAAGCAGTAAGTAAGTGGGAAAATGGTATTAATTTACCAGATATATCTTTAATAAAACAAATAAGTGAAGATTTTAATATAGATATAGTAGAATTAATCGGAGGTAAAAAGAAAAAAAGATATACTTTTTATATAATTCTAGGTATTATTTTATTAACTATAATTGGTTTTTGTGTATATCACTGTGTATTTCAAAATGATGACTTTACACTTAATTCTATTTATAGTGACTGTAAAGACTTTAATATAAGTGGAAGTATAGCATATAACAATAATAAATCATCAATATATATATCAAATATAGAATACTGTGGAGATAAAATAGATGAACGCCTATATAATAAGTTAGAATGCAAATTATATGAAAGTAATAATAAAACAGATACTATAATAGATGAATATATATTTGAAGATGAAAATGGAATCAAAATAGAGGACTTTATAGGAAAAATAAGCTTCAAAATAGATAATTATAATGCTGCATGTAATTCATTTAAACACAGTACATTATATTTATTAATAGATGCATCAAATAATGAAAATAATATTACATATAAAGTACCACTTACTATAAAAGAACTATGTGATTAGTATTTACTTTAATATCTAACTATAGTATAATTGTTAATGTTTGAAAGGATGGTCAAAGATATTTTATGATAGAATATCCTAGAGATTTCATTGCGAAACTTAGAAGTGTTTATGCTTTAGATAATGATGTTATGTCACTTGTATTCCGTAATGATGAAGAAAGTTTTAAAAAATTAGGTAAATTACTTAAAACAAAAGCATGCAATAGTAACATATATAACATTGATATTATTAACGCTTATAAAAGTGGTAACATGGAATCTTTATATAAAACAGCATGTGATAATGTTGTAAAAGAAGAATTGTATAGTGATTGGATAATACTTTATTCAAAATATTTATCAGATCAATGCAATTTTACAGGTTCAAAATTAATAAAAAGATTTGGTTCTATGACAAAATAGTGTAGGTAAATCTAAGAACTAAATGATTAAAGCCCTAAAGAGAACTAAAAATGTTCTCATTTTTTATTATATAAAATTAAAACTTCCTATTTACTAGAAAGTTTTAATACCAAAGTGAAGTTAAATTACCATCTTCTTTATAATAATCATCCATAAGCATAACCCAATAATATCTATTAAATATAGTCTTCTTAGGATATCCAATTATTACAACAGCAACATTAGGGCTAGTCCATAAAGATTCAGCAACATAATATGTATTATCATCTTCACCAACAATAATAGCTATATGTCCACCAGATGGTCCTTCAGAACTTAATAAATCCCCAACTTTAATCTTCTTTTGTTTAATTAAATCAGTACTTGTTTTTGTCCTTTTACCATAATCAGTTAAATCAAGATGAGATGCAAGCCCAGCACCAATATCACCAACATCAAAGCCACCATTTAAAAGTACCCAAGATACAAATCCACTGCAGTCAAGACCATTACTTCTTTTACCATGAGAAGGTCCACTATATAACTGACATCCCCAAGTTTGAGGTCCATATTTTGATTTCTTAATATCTTTAAATCTACTTTCATCTAGATAAAGCCCAGTATGATAATATCTTCCTTCACCATCAACCCCATTAGTAGCAAGTCTACCATTTTCAGAAAAATATCTAATTTTATATGGAAACTCAAGAGCCAAAAACCTAGCAGCTTCAACAACTCCAGCTCTAGTTTTATATCCAGCATCATTAATCCTATCTTTTAATATTTCATCAAGCAAATCATTTTCTTCTTTATTATATTTACCACAAGGTAAGTAAGATTTCTTTTTATTAAATGTTTTAGGTCTAGTAGTTATTAAATCAGTAACAACAACATCTATAGTAGTACTTTTACCATCAATACTAGCAGTAACACTGGTATTACCTTTAGATATACCTTTAATTTCACCATTATCACTAACGCTAGCTATTTTTTCATTTTCACTTGACCATTTAGTATTATTAGTAAAATGTCCAACATTCTTAATAGTTAATCTAGGAGTAAATGATCCTCCAATAGCTAAATATATCTTATCTTTGTTAGATCTAATCTCAAGTACTTTACCATAATTCTCACTATTTTCTACATATATAATATCATTCTTTTCATTTTTTAAATATATTTTATATTTAGCACTTTGAAATAATTCTATATTACATTCATTATTATCAGCTAAAGTCCATTTTATTTCTTTTTTCTCTTCATTTATACTATAACCACAATAAATTTTATCATTTTTCATAGGCTTTTTATCAGTTTCAAACTTAATAGTCATTTTTCCAGTTTCATCAATAAGTACTTCTTTAACAAGTGGGGTAGGATATATAGTATTATATTTATAAACAAAATAAAAACCAATAGAAATTAGTGCTAAAACAATTAAAAATAATATGTACTTTACTGCTTTATTCTTCATAATTATATGATATCATAGTATAACTATTTATACAAGTTAAAACTCTCAAGTTTGTCATGAGAGTTTTAATTTTTTTAAACTAGCGACTTCTTGAAGAAGCGTTTGTATTTTTACATCTTGAACTATTAGTATTTCTTGCTGTATTTTTTCTAGCTCTTGATGTGTTTCTAGAATTATTTCTAGCACTTGCCAATTTCATCACCACCTACATTATTATTATGGTTATATTTAAATAAATAATGTATATAATTTTAATATGAAAATGGAAATATTTGGTCCTTTAATTTTATCACTAATCGCGGGTTTATCTACAGTAATTGGTGCTTTATTAATATTTATTAAGTTTAAAAAAATAGATAATTTTATTGTATTTTGTTTATCTTTTTCGATAGGTATAATGTTCTTTGTATCAGTATTTGACTTACTACCAGAATCATTTAATACATTAATAGATAAATATAAAGGCTTTGGTATAATAATCTCAATATTAGTATTTTTACTAGGATTTTTAAGTGTAAGTAAGATAAATAACGCATTAGAGAAGGGGAGCAATAAAAATAATAGTTTATATAAAATAGGTATACTTAGCATGATATCACTTATGCTTCATAACTTTCCAGAAGGAATAGCCGTTTTTGTAAGTGCATATACAGATATAAGTTTAGGGTTAAAAATATGTATAGCAATCATGCTTCATAATATACCAGAAGGTATCGCAATTGCTGTTCCAATGTATTATAGTGGAGCAAGCAAAAAGAAAAGCATAATTTATACTTTAATATCAGGATTATCCGAGCCACTAGGTGCAATTATTACATTTATATTTTTACGTAGCTATATAAGTAAATTAATGCTTTCATATGTATTAATGTTTGTAGCAGGTTTAATGGTAAGTTTATCGTTAGATGACATGCTAAAAGAAGTATTAAAATACAAGAAATATAAAATAATGATTATAAGTATATTATTAAGTTTAATTATATTTTTACTAAGTATAGTTCTATGATAGTGAAGAGTAGAGGAATACATTCAGAAGAACACTATTAACTTTTAAAAAAATATTATATATAATTGTTATAGAAATCATTATTGGTTCAGGCTTGTTATTATTACTTTTAATATATTTTTTAATATATTTATTTAGAATTGTTATATAGTTTTATTAACACAAGATAAGTATAATGAAAAAGTAGATTATAATGATTATGATTAATATTATGTATTGACATCTATTATTAGTGTGTTATAGTTGTATTAGAAAAAGAAGTGTAATATAGAACTTAACATAATATATATTATTTGCAGTTAAATATTATATAAAAAATAGTATAAAAATTAATAAAAATATCTAATATTATTTAATATAATATGTAATAATTATATAACTTTTAAGCATAAGTTATTGAATTACAACACATCAATCGTTATTAAATTCATATATATGTATTATAACAGATTGATATTATTTATAGTTGTTTCATTTTGCATCGATGGTACATTAAACGTATATTTATATGTTTTCATACAATTCAGTATATTCTATTTTGCATCGAGATATTAAAAGATGAATAATTATACGTCTGGATTAAGAAATAGATAATCTGCAAAAGAATTATTTTACATTTATCACTCCTCTATTTTGAATTATTTAAAGTAGGGGGCTACAATCAAAAAATATAGTAAATAAATACTATACTTTTCTTGATTGTATTTCAGCAATCTTAGCAAATACTTCTGAAGCATTATCTTTGTTAATTTCAGTATATCCGAGTTCTTTTAATGCTTGTATTTTAACGGTATTAAGTTGTTGCGTTCTACTTAATTTATCTTCCTTCTCCTGCTCTATTTCTTGAACAAATCTTTTATGAGATTCAGCAAGTTTAGATTTTGAAGCTCCCCCATTATTATATAAATTAAATGCAGTAAATATTATACTTTCTAATATAAATTGTTTGTTTTCATCAAACTTAAATTCATTAGGATCTGTAAATCCAGTTTTCTTTGATAAATACGCAAATATATATTTAATCTCAGGAACATTATCCAAAGACTGTAATACATGATATAAGTATAAAAATGTATTATAAGTATATTTCTTTTTATCTTCAGTAAACTTTTCTTTAATTAAGAATATTAAATCATTTAACAATTCTTGCTCTTCCCTATTTAATAATTTGTAATTAAAGTTAGTACTATTAATATCTTTAACGTTTTGATTTAATCTAACTTCTAATTCTTCTAAATATTCACTATCAACTTTAATTGCTTTAATTGTTTTAGGTTCACCATTTTCAATATCTAATAGTTTAAATAACATTAATCTCTTTTCTTGTGGCCATTTATCAAGACTATCAAGCTGTAAATAATTATATATCATTTGTCTTGATACACCTAAATATTTGGCTAATTTTACTTTTGAAATTCCTATTGTATTTAATAATTTGTTTAATTCTTCCATAATATCACTCCTACTCTTGCCTATCTATTATGACAATTCAATTGTATAACACTTTACATTTAGTTGTCAATAGTTTAAATAAATCTTTTGCATGTTTTTAATCATACAAAAATAGGCACGAAGTCCTATTTTAAATACCATATATCTTTTCCATCTTTAAATACTTGTTTAATAATACCACCTATAATACACTCTTCTCCATCATATATAACGCACGCTTGCCCTGGAGTTACAGCCTTACCATCTTTATATTTAACTTTTAAATGATTATCATCTATATATTCAATACTAACAGGCACATCTTCACTTCTATATCTAAACTTTGCACTAGCTTTTACCGGTCTTTCATCAGTTAAAAAGTTTAAATCTTCAATTATCGCTTCATCAGATAAAAGATATTTTGAATCTTCTCCATAAGCAACATATAAAACATTCTTTTTAGAATCTTTACCACAAACATAATGTCTTTTTTGATCTCCAGATAATCCAACATTTCTTCTTTGTCCAATAGTATAGTTCATAAGCCCATTATGTTCTCCTACCTTCTTAAGAGTATCAACATCAATTATATCTCCCTTTTGTCCCTTTAAATAATTAGAAACAAATTGTTGATAGTGTCTTTCTCCTATAAAACATATTCCAGTAGAATCTTTCTTATCATAAACAGGTATAAAATTATCTTCAGCAATTTTTCTAACTTCACTTTTAGTTAAATCTCCAACTGGAAATAATACATTTTCAAGTTGTTTTCTAGATACTTGTGATAAGAAATAAGTCTGATCTTTATTAGAATCAATTCCTCTTAATAGTTTACCATCTTTTATTCTAGCATAATGTCCAGTTGCTATCATGTCAGCCCCAAGTTTCTCAGCTTCTTTTTTAAATCTATCAAACTTTATATATTTGTTACACATTATATCTGGATTAGGTGTTCTACCTTTTTCAAGTTCATTTAAGAAATATTTAAATACATCATCCCAATATTCTTTTATAAAATCAACTCTATATAAAGGTATTGATAATTCATCACATACTTTTTTAGCATCTATATAATCCATTTCTTGTGGGCAAATACCATCTGTTATTCCTTCTTTATCATTATTAATATTTGAATCCCAGTTTTTCATAAATAAGCCTACAACCTCATAACCTTGCTTTTTAAGTAAGTAAGCTGATACTGCTGAATCAACCCCACCACTCATTCCTACTACTACTTTCATATGTACTACTCCTTTTCTTCTCTATAATTATACTACAAGTTTAACTATAAAGGAAATAAAAAATATCTCAAGAATACTTAATATTACAAGTAATAAAGACAATATTAAATATATAAGTACATAATTCTTAATATATTTCTTTAAAGAAATCATTTTTTCGCTCTTAAGTAACTTATAAGTCCTAATACTTTGATTAATAGCGTAATAACTTACAAATAATAGTAATATATTTATTACAATAGACGGAAATACATATAAAAACGATAATATAAAGCCTTTAAATCCATATGCATAAATTATACTTATTACATCAAAAGAAAGTATTATTCCTTTATAAACTACTATAAATGGCACTATAAATGAAGCTAAACATAATAATCCAAGTATCCATATTATACTAATTATTTTTAAATTATTAGATACATCTAAAAATACAGTATTAGGATATTTAACACTACCAAGTTTAATATTATCAATTAAAGATATAATATTATCTTTAACAATAAACTTATCAGACTTATTTAATATAAAAAACGATATTATTCCAAGAATTATACCAATCAAAAAAATATAAAACAACATTTTAAATATTTTTGTTTTTATTATTTTCATACTAAATGATATGATTAAATATTGCTTTTTATTCAAAATATTATATAATTAATGTTGAGGTTTTTATGGCAAAAAAGAAAACTAAAAATCTAGGTAGAAAAATAGTTGTATGGGTAATGCTTGTCGCTATGGTACTTAGTTTATTCACTACTGTTTTCTACGGATTATTTACAAATTAAAAGGTAACTTATTAGTTACTTTTTAATTTTATCTATAATTTTATTATTAATTTCTTTTATTTTTTTAATTATTATCATTACTTCACCTACTATATTATATTATTAAATCTTTATATGAATTATTATGTTTTATCTAATTTATTTTACTTAATACTTCTCCATTCTTAAGAGTTATATTATTTTTTTCAAGTAACTTAGATACACTTACCACTTCATAATTCATATCATTAAGCATAGGTATTACTTCATAAACAGCATCTACAGTTGATTTAACACTATCATGCATTAATATAATGCTTCCATCCTCCACATTTTTAATTATATTATTTATAGTTTTATCTTTATCACCATGTTTCCAATCTTTAGTATCTATGCTCCATAATATAACCGGATATGCTGAATATGATAATACTTTCTTATTATATTTTCCATAAGGTGGCCTTATATATTTTAAATTATCTTTAGTTATACTATTATATATTATGGAAGAAGTATTTATTTCACTTAATAAAGAACTTGTCTTTAACGTAGTTAAATCTTTATGAGAATATGAATGAGTTCCAACTTCACTATTAGATAAATATATTTTCTTAACTATTTTTTCATTATTTATCATATTTTTTCCAATTTCAAAAAACGTAGCGCTACTTCCATTACTCTCTAATATATCAAGTATTTCACTAGTATATAAACTAGGTCCATCATCAAATGTAAATGCTACATATTTAATTTTAGATATATCTTTAAAAACCATTTTACTTTCAAGATTAATCTTAATAAAAGGTTTTTCTTTAGTATCTATATTATTAAAATAAACAAGTAAAGTATTATTTTTAAAAATATAAGTAAAATCATTTATATTACTTTTCTCAACTTTTTTACTTATATCATCATCATATTTATTATTTACTTCTTTTACAATTTCACTTTCAAGTTCTTCTTTATTTATCAAATCAGTTATTTTAATTTTTTCTTTTTTATTTATATCAATTAGTATATTATGATTCTTTATATTTGATAAACTATTATCTATATAAAATACTATATTTACATAGTTATCAAAATTATTAATTTCATAGTTTATATTAAGTTTCTTATTATTTGAAGTAGTTAATTTATATTTTTTCACATAATCAAATACATAAGATTTAACTATCTTATTAACTTTATCATCTTTAAAATAAGGGTAATATACTATAGTATTTTGTTTCTTATCTATTATAGATGTCTTTTTATGACTTGAATACATCTTAATATTATATTTACCACTATAATTATTTATAACTATGCTAATAACTCCAAATAATATTATTAATGTAATTATATATAGTAATATCATTTTACGTTTTGATTTCATAAGTACTCCTATATATTATATTGTCATTAAATAGTAGTTTTTACTCATTTTTTTAAAATATTTGAAAATATTTAAAAAACATATTGATTTTATTACTTTATTATGCTAATATTAAGTAGTCGTTAGTCATGGACCTTTAGCTCAATTGGTTAGAGCATCCGGCTCATAACCGGGCGGTTGTAGGTTCGAGTCCTACAAGGTCCACCACTAATATTTTTAATTGATGCAGGTGTGGCGAAATTGGCAGACGCACTAGACTTAGGATCTAGCGGAGAAATCCATGGGGGTTCAAGTCCCTTCACCTGCACCAGATTGATAGGAAACTCGAACTTTTCGAGATAATATAAAAACTACTTTCAATTTAACTTGAGTGTAGTTTTATTTTGACAATTTAGTAACATACTACGCTATTGGCAAATTCAATAACGTTGTGCAAAGGTAAATCCCTTTTGCAACCCTTTTAAGCATAATTTTAGCAAGGTATAAAGCAAAGCAAAATTATGTTTTTATTTTCAAAACTTCGTAATGAAAATAAAATAGAAAGCCTAATGCTAATTTAATTGAAACATGTCACGACTTTTATCTATGCATTCCTTTTTCATCAAATTTAGGATAATAATAGTCATTATATTCTTTACTTCCTATAACAAATTTAGTAGTTGGGTCTATTTTTGCTTTTGCAGCTTCTTTTATAAGCTCATCTACTTTTTTATTGATTTTATCAAGAAGTGATAGACTAACCATATTAAAACAGTTAGTACAAATAATACATTGATTTATTCCACGGGATGTTTGAACATCTGAAATTATTCCTAGTGTTTCTTTATTACAACTATAACAATAAAATTTTTGTGAGTGATTATTGCTCATAACATTTTTTCTCCTTTTTTATACTCTAATTATACTACATTTTTTTGGTTTTTTAAATTTTTTTCTACAAATTTATAAATAAATGTAGTATAATTTAATTAGTTAGTAGTTATTACTACCTATAAATTTATGCCTAGTGGTTGTTATACTTCCACCAAAAGGGCACCATTGGGAAATCTGTCTAGACTTTTTAAAGTATTGGACTTAATATAGAAAATATCAATTTCTAAAAGAAGTTGGTATTTTTTTGTAAATTAAAGAAAGGACAGGTTTAAATGATTATTATTGTTAAGAAAGAATTAGAGTTTATGATGAATTAAAAAAAATCACTACTCGTGAAGATAGAATTAGTGATTTAGAAAATAGATTAGATTTTGCAAATGATACTATTAATATGTTAGAAGATAAATTATCATCACTAGAAGAAAATTTAAATTATTTCAAAGAATTATGAGATAAACTTGTTAAATTCTTACAAGATAAATTTTTCTCTACCAATAAATATGATGATATAATTGATGAATTATATGAAGAAGAGATTTTAGATAATGATGATATAGATACAATTAAAAATGAATATAGCAAAGATGATGAATTAGAACGATAAAAAATAATTATGATTTCATAGATTATATATAGAATAAAAGGAAATAAGAGCAAAATAAAGGAGTATATATTGACTTTTATTGAGAAAGCACTATAATAATAGTAGACTTTTTGAGAGGGAGAAAATATAATGAAAGATTATTCATTAAATTATGATGATTCTAAAAAATTTATATTATCCTATAAAATAGAAAATGGAAAAATTGTTACAAAATTAGCAAGTGGAGAATCATACACAGTTCCATATTCAGAGGAAAATGAAAATAAAATAATATCTAGAATGGAAGAACAAGCTAGGTATGCACAACCAAAACCACTTCAAATGCTAGATAAAATATTAACGATAAGCCAACCATTGATCTTACCGATAGCTATTATGAATTTTGTAAATAATGGTGGATGGTTTTATGGTATACTTCTTGCTATTATTGCTGAAGGCGCAATTTATTATCCTGCTAAAACAATAATAAATGCAATAAAGAAAAGAGATATAAAAAAATTAAATTATTTTTTAGATCATAAAGAAGAATTAAATGAAAATATTGAAAAAAGTGAAGATATAAAATTGGGTGTTAGTAAAAAAGCCATTAAACAAATTGAGTTACAGAAGAGTAAAAACAAGCAACCATTTAATATTAATAATATTGATAACTATTCGTTAAGTGATTTAAAGGCATTAAGAAAGAATATCGAAAGAATCTCAACATTTGGATTTAATGAAGAAGAAACTATTTTAGAAGATACAATAGAAGAAAAAGGCCCAGTATTAAAAATGACATTAGACAACAAAAGAAAATAGTTTATAAAGTAGCACAAATTATTGCTACTTTTTCTATTATTTGGTAAAATGTTATTAGAAATTGATATAAAACTATGAAATTTCTAATTTGCGAGTAAAAGTTTGAAATAACTTAACCACTCGCACCAGATTGATAGGAAACTCGAACTTTTAATGTTCGAGAGTAATAAATTGCTAACAGAAATGTTAGTTTTTTGTTATTTAAGAAAGTGAGAGTGATTATATGTTAACAATAGAAACTAAAGAATTAGAGATAAGTAAAGACTTATTAAAGAAAGTTGAGATGATATGTAAGTTTGCTTGTGTTAAACCTACTATTACAAATGGAAATATTAAGAATATTAAAGGAACTAATATTGCTTATGTAAAACCACATATTATTAAAATTAATAAGATAAATCATTATAAAAGACAAGCAGTTTGCTTGTCATATAAGACTCTATTTCCAATAGAGTAACACACTTCCTATTTGACAGAGTCAAAAGGGTGTGTGCAAAGGGAAAGTTCCCTTTTGAAACCATAAAACATAATTAAGCAAGAACTAATCGTTCAAGCAAAATTATGTTTTTTTAAATTGCAATAAATTGCATTATATATTGTAATTTCATAACGTACCACGGCTTTTATTTTGTTTTAACTAATTTTGGACCATTAGAAAGATTTTCTTGATTTATTGGAACTAAATCATAAAAATCGATACCACTTTTGCTGTAGATTTCTTTAACTTTTTTAAAGGTTACACCTTCAGTATACCATTCAAAATATTTTTTGTATTGTTTACTTTGCTTGAATAAAAGTACCCTCCCTTTTATTGTAAATAAATCTATAACTTCGTCAGAATCATCATCTAAATTCATATCTAGTCTTTTAAACCCAAGTCTTTCCAAATCAATAACCTTATCTAATGCTGCTACGCTTTTATAAGAGCAAGGTTCCAAATTCGCATCTTTCTCTATGAAATCGTTTAAATAAGATAAGACTTTAAATGCGTCATCACGACTCATACCTTCTGGAAGCATAAAAGGTTTAAATGGCCAATTAATAATTCCTATGTTGTTTGGACGATTCATTCCATAATTTTCACCAATTCTATGATAATCAATAAAATATAATCTATATATTTTTTGATTCCCAAGTGGATGATTTTCTAATTCTGCATCAAATTCATAATCTCTATTACGAAGTACAGCATGGTGAAGATCGTTTCTTAATTTTTGTAATTTTTCTTTTAACTCCATGAATAGAACCTCCTTTGTGTGTAATATTTTACCACATAATTATATTTTTTGATACTTATTTGTTTTTTTTTCTTAAAAATGTAGTATACTTGTACTAGTTAGTAAGTTATTACTACCTATTAATGTTTGTAAGAAACGTTATTTGACTTCTTCTTCACATGTACCAAATTGATATGAAACTAGGATTATTTTCTAGTTTTTTTGTATGAATAAGCAAATATAAAAAAGAATACTACCGCCCAGATTAGCTATGCTCTTGTACCACTAATAAATATCTTCAAACTATTTAAATATCCAAAAACTTCAGCCTAAAATATAACTGATTTTTTACACAAGAAAACATTATAAATATGATAAAATATACATATGAACTTTTATTTTAGGAGGATTTTTAATGAACTATATATTATTTCATATTCCACATTCATCTTTAAAAATACCAAAGCAATATTGGAATATATGTATAAAAGATAAGCAATATATAAAAACAACAAACTTATTTTTAAGTGATTACTTAACTGATAAATTAATTCCGTGCAAAAGCCATAAACTAGTTTTTAAATATTCAAGATTATTTTGTGATGCAGAAAAATTTAAAGATGATTCAAAAGAAATCATGTCAAAAAAAGGAATGGGAGTAATTTATACAAAAGATTGCGATAATACTATTGCTACTCCAAGTAAAAAGTATAAAAGAAAAATTATAAAGTCATATTATGATAAACATCATAATAAGTTAGATAAAACAGTTGTTAACATACTAAAAAAATACAACAAATGTATTATTATAGATTTTCATAGTTTTTCAGATGAGATGGTTAAAAAATTATTTAATATAGCAAGTACACCTGATATATGTATTGGTACTGATAGTACTTATGTTAATGAAAGGTTAGCTAATTTTACATTCGAACATTTTAAAAAATATGGTTATTCCGTTGAGTTTAATCATCCATATAAAGGAACAATAATACCAAATAAATATTTTAACAAGAAAGAAAACAGATTATCATCAATTATGTTAGAAATAAATAAACGAATATATTTAAATAATAAAAATGATTTTTATAAACTTAAAGAGTGTATAGACGATTATTACAATATAATTCAAAAAGAATTATAGATGCCTATCTCATTCGCATATATACCCCATTTTTTACTACCTTTCTACTGAAAATATTCGTTTCACAATTTCTGATATAAATATTATTGAAAAAACAAAAAATATATATTAAAATAAGTAAACAATAGGAGAAACTATTACTGCAGATGTAGACAATAAGGTGCAAGCAAACATAATGCAATCTAACGAAATTGTTATGCCACAAGCAACTGAAGAGACTACTATGGAAGAAGGTCCAAAGTTAACAATGACAATGAATACTAAAAAGAAATAATTAAAATTATGCGTTTCAAAAAAGAAACGTATTTTTTTAACTTCAAATACTCTTCCCTACTTTAAAAAATTAAAAAAAACAAATTATAGTGATTTTTCAAAAAACTATGTTATAATTGACTTAAGGATAAAAGGTAAAAAGGAAAATACTAATTAGGAGGAAAAATGGAAAAGTCAAAAATTAAAGTTGGTATTTTGCCTAACCAATTTTTAAAGTCAGATGGAACATTTGACAAAGATGAGGCAATTAAATTATCAGGAAAAATCGCAGGTGTATGTTACGATCAAGAAGGATTTTCACACTTAGTAAATGAACCTGAAGAAAAAACAATTAAAAGAATAAATAGAACATTAAACGATGGGCATCATAGTGTTTATGACCACATTACGATAAACTTTAACTTACAAAACATACCAAAAATCTTAGCAATGGTATTAAATAACGAACACCAATATACAACAAGTGAAAAATCAGGAAGATATACATCAGTCAAAAGAAAAAGCGATGGAATTATAACTGAAAACGAAGAAAAATTATATAATAAATGGGTAGATATATTTAAAGCAAAAATTAAATCAGAATATCCAGGCGTTTATAGTGATTTTAAAATACGTACACTAGCGCAAGAAAATGCAAGATACTTAGTCACAGTATTCGCACCAGCAGAAATGATTTACTCTACTTCACTAAGACAAATTAATTATATAGTTTCATGGATGATGGAATATATCAAAAATGCAGATATGAATAACACATTCGAAAAAAAACTATCTATTTCTATGCAAGAATTAATAGACGCTCTTCTAAAATTAAATGTTTTAGAAGAAAGACTTCAAACAAATGAAAAACATAGAAGTTTATCACTATTCGGTAAAGACTTAGATAAAAAAGAAGAGCATTTTGGAGATGTTTATTGTACACTATATAAAGGCTCATTTACACAACTAGCGCAAGCTCAAAGACATAGAACAATAGATTACCAAATGCAAATGCAAGACGAAAAAGAATATTTTATACCACCAATAATTATGGACGACCAAGTATTAGTAGAAGAATGGCTAAATGACATGCAAACAGTTAAAGATGTGACACCACAAGGAGAACTTATAAAAATTAATGAAATCGGAAAGTATGAAGACTTTATTTTGAAATGTAAAGAAAGATTATGTTCAGCAGCACAACTTGAAACAATGATGCAAACAAGAAATACATTATTAAAATATAAGAAAGCATTAGAAGAAACAAATAGTCCACTTAAAGATGATATAGAAAAATATACTCATGGAGCTAGATGTACTTTCCCAGACTTTGATTGTTCTTCAAAATGTAATTTTAAAGATGGAATAATGTTAACTAGAAAAATATAAAATATACTATAGGCATATTATATATTCCCTATTTTTAAAAAAAATTAAACAAAATTACTAAAAACTCTTTATTTTTAAAATTAATGTGCTATAATTAAATAGCACTAGCAATGGACCGTTAGCTCAGTTGGTAGAGCAATCGACTCTTAATCGATGGGTCTAGGGTTCGAGTCCCTAACGGTCCACCAAATAAGTAATTTAGCCTTTTTAGGCTTTTTATTTTCCAAAATATATGATAAAATTAATTAAGGAGAAAAAATTATGAAATATTTTTTTATAGGCATTAAAGGTTCAGGAATGAGTGCTCTTGCGCAAGTTTTACATGGACTTGGTTACAAAGTAACTGGTAGTGACAAATCAGAACATTTCTTTACAGAGAATGCCTTACTAGAAAAAGGAATAAAGATTCATAGGTTTAATAAGAACAATATTAAAAAACGTATGATAGTAATTAAGGGTAATGCTTTTGGTGATGACCATGAAGAAGTAGTTCGTGCAAAAGAACTTGGTCTTAAAATATATACATACCAAGAAATGATCGCAGAACTTACAAATAATACTAAATTAATTGCTATATCAGGTTGTCATGGTAAAACAACTACTACAACTATGATGAGTAAAGTATTTGAAAATGCAGGTATAAACTATCTAATTGGTGATGGCAGTGGATATGCAGATCCTAAAAACAAATATTTCGCACTAGAGGCATGTGAATGGAAAAGACACTTTTTAGAATATAGTCCATACTATGCAGTAGTTACAAATATAGAATTAGACCATACAGACTACTATAAAGATTTAGATGATGTTATCGATGCTTTTAATTCATTTGTAAATAAAGCAAGATACGCTGTTGTTATGTGTGGTGATGATGAAAATGTAAGAAAATTAAAACCACAAAAGAAAACATTATACTACGGATTTAAAACAACAAATGATGTGTATATAAAAGATATAGAAATATATAATGGTAAAACATATGCAAGTGTATATATTAATGGTATATATTTTGATAACTATGTTTTCCCTTTTGTAGGAGATCACTTATTACTTAATGCTCTTGCAGTTATTACAGTTTGTTACTTAGAACATATACCTCAAGATGAAATTAGAAATCAAATACCAATGATAGAGCATGCTAAACGTAGATTTATAGAAGAAAAAGCAGGAGATAACATAATAATAGACGATTATGCACATCACCCTACTGAAGTTAGAGTAACAATCGAAGCAGCTCGTAAAAAATATCCAGGTAAACAAATAATAGCCATATTTAAAGCACACACTAAATCACGTGTAAAAGCATTCTCACAAGAGTTTGCAGATGCATTAAATCTAGCAGATAAATGCTATATTATGGATATTGGTGAAGATAGAAAAGAAACTGGATATGATGATGTTACATGTTATGATATAATTAATAAAACACGTAATGGTGAAAAGATTACAAACATGGGAGCAAGAAAACTACTTAAATATCACGATAGTGTACTAGTATTTATGAGTAGTAAAGATATATATATTCTTGAAGAAAAATATAAAAAGATGGTTAAATACTACTAATCATCTTTTTTAAATACACAAAATTATACAAAAAAAAGGAACTATTCCTTTCCTTCTAACTTACATAATAAATCAATTTTAAACATTTCTTTTTGAGCATTGGCTTTAGAAATCATAATACCTTTATAAGCAGTTAATTCACTTTTATGACCATCAAGTAATATTTCTTTAGGTTCTAAATTATTAAGCATAACTACTCTACCATCTTTATACACAGTATAATTAAGTTTAACTTCTCCATACACTTTAACAAATAATGAATCAGTTGGTAATCTTAAATCATAAGTTTCAGTTTGTTCATGTTTATTAATTGAAACTAATTCTCCAACAAAATTACCACTTCTAAGTTTAGGATAGAAATCAAACATTAATCTTTTATAAGCTACCATGTTATATTTTTTAAGACTTCTTTCTAACTTCTTAAAATTATTTTCATCCATATAATCTAAAATATATCTATTATTCATATCATCAAAACCCCCTTCAATGATTTGTGTATACATTATAGCATGTTTTAAGGCATTTGTCAAGCGCCTAATATATTTGATATAGATATTTATATAACTATAGCATTTTAATGTAAAATAACCATATAAAAATAGATTTATAATGAATAATATTTTATAATAATATTGAAAGAAGGAAATAATGAATAACAATTTTAATAATTTAGGAAATAGTTTTAGTAATAATTATGGAGGAAACAATTCTATTAATCAAAGTTCTAATATCAATAGAATTAATAATGGATTTAATAGAAATAACAATTTTAATGAAAACAAATTTAGTAAAGAACACTATGGTTTTTCTAGTTCAAATAATAAAGTAAATGAAGTAAACTCTTCTAGTGAAACAGAACTTAGATATACTAGTTTAGATGGAAGAAAATGGGAAAACTATGAAAGTATGGTAAGAGCTAACATGGAAATATATAATAAGGAAAACAAATAATTTATACTCTTTAAATAATATTTTCTATACACAAAAAGCCCTATAAAATAGAGCTTGTTTTTTATTGGTTGCCCTAGTAGGATTCGAACCTACGCATAATGGAGTCAGAGTCCACCGCCTTACCACTTGGCCACAGGGCAATGTAATAATATTATAACACATTATAATATTATTTTATATAGTTTATTATTTCTTTTATAGATTTATTTATATTATTATAATCTATATCAATAATTATTTTATCATTCATTTGATGAGTAAACCAAGTAATTTGTCTTTTAGCATAATGTCTACTATCTTTCTTAATATCTTCTTTTGCTTCATCTAAAGTAATCAAATTATTAAAATAAGGCATTAATTCTTTATAACCAATTATATCTTTAAAATGCTTATATTCTTTTAAACTAACAGCCTCTTCTAGTAGTCCATTTTTAAACATATCTTCTACTCTATCATTAATTCTTTTGTATAATGCTTCTCTTTCTACATTTAAATAAAATGTAATAAAATCATATTTCTTATTAAATACATCATTATTTTCTAATTCTTTATTACCATTCTCAATATATTTAGATATATATCTTTCAAGTCTTTGTCTATTATTTACATGTATATCATTATTAGAATTAATTTTATTAGCCCATACTTTAAGTTCATCATTACTATATTTACTAAAATCTATATTTACTTTATTATTTTCTTCAAGTTTATAATCATATAGTAATGCTTTTATATAAAGCCCAGAACCACCCACAATTATAGCATTCTTATTTTCTTTAATTAATCTATCAAGTACACTTCTAGCATCCCTTTGATAATTAAATATAGAATAATCTTCATTAAGTGATATAGTATCCATCATATTATGAATAACTCCATCCATTTCTTCACCACTTACCTTAGCAGTAGCTATATTTGCCTCTTTATATAAATATCTAGAATCAGCATTAATAATCTGCGCATTTAAATACTTAGCGACTTCAACAGATATTTTAGTTTTACCACTAGCTGTCGGACCTGTTATAACTATTATCTTCATCTTTGCTCCTTGTAAGTTTAACTTCTTTTTCTATTAAACAACCATTATCATCAAGCATATACCCCATACTATCAATATATTCCATAAACCCTCTTATACTATTTATAAGTTCTTTATATTCTAAAGACTCTTTATATTCATTAAACCTCTTCTCATCCATTAGTCTACCCTCTTAAATATCTTTTCAAACTCATACTTAGGATACTTAATAATAGTTGGTCTTCCATGAGGACACACATATGGAAATTCACATTTAAATAACCTATTTATAAGTGTTTCCTGTTCTAAAACAGTAATACTAGTATTAGCTTTAACACTCATCTTACACGATAAATTAATAGCTGTCTTCTCACAAAACTTAATTCTATCAAACTTACCATTCATTTCACATATAATATCAAATATCATTCTAATACTTTCTTCTTCAAATCCACTTTTAAGCCAATTAGGATGCGTAGTTATTCTAAATGTATTAATACCAAACTCTTCTATTTTAAATCCAAGAGAAGTTAACACATCAAGATTTTCTTTAATAGTAATATATTCATTCTTAGTAAGTTCAATAGTTATAGGAAATAACATATCCACTGTATATACTTCTTTTTCTTTTAATGCTTTTAAATATCTTTCAAAATTAATTCTTTCATTCGCAGCATGTATATCTATTATATATACTATATCTTCATCTTGTGCTATTAAATATGTTCCAAGCGCAAGCCCTACTGGTTTTATAAATGTAGTTTCATTTTTAGGCATTAAAGTAACTTCTTCATCATCAAAATTAAGTCTTAAACTTTCATATTTTACTGGTTCTTCTTTTACCACTCCATCACTTATATTAACTTTTTCTTCTTCATATCCATATTTACTTTCAATTTGTTTATCACTTTTTTTTATATATCCTTCAAAAGTATTATCGCTTTCATTAAGTTTATCTCTTATTGTTTTAAATACTAAATCTAAAAGTGAATCTATTTTAGAAAACTTTATATCTTGTTTAGTAGGATGAATATTAACATCTACCATCGCAAGATCTACTTCTATATTAAGTACTACGATAGGATATCTATTCTCAGCAAGTATAGTATGATATGCATCTTTAATACTTCTATTTAATAAATTATTACTAACAACTCTTCCATTAACTAATGTAATCATAGATGATCTTGTAGATTTACTTATATTTATATTACTTATATATCCATCTATCTTATAATCATAGTTTTCTGCTTCTATATGTATCATATTTTTAGATACATTATATCCATATATTTCATGTATTGTTTTATATAAGTTTCCTTCACTAGAAGTCTTAATTAATTCTTTACCATCATTTATTAGTGTAAAAGATATTTCAGGATGAGATAATGCTATTTTCTCTATCATACTTACAGTATTTGCAAGTTCTGTATATATGCTTTTTAAAAACTTAAGTCTAGCAGGAGTATTATAAAAAAGTTTTTTAACTTCCATTATAGTACCTTCTCTTTTACTTCCTTCACTTACACTTTTAATTTTTCCGCCTTCTATTATAACTTTAGTTGATTCATTCTTATCATAAGTATCAAGAGTAACTTCACTAACAGCACTAATAGCCGCTAAAGCTTCACCTCTAAATCCTAAAGTTCCTATAAAGTATAAATCATTTTCATTTCTAATTTTACTAGTTGCATGTCTACTAAAGCATAATATTGCATCATTCTTAGACATACCACATCCATCATCAACTATTTTAATACTTCTAGTACCTGCTTCTATAAGTTCTATCTTAATATTCTTACTTCCAGCATCTATACTATTTTCAGTTAATTCTTTAACAACGCTACTTATTCTCTCAACAACTTCACCAGCCGCAATCTTATTAGCAAGTATATCATCCATTACATGGATTTTTTCCATTTATATCAGCTTCTTTCTTTTATATATCATTCTAGTATCTAAAGTATATATTTTAACAGTACCCGGCTTATTTATTTTAATAAAACCAAGTCCACTAACTACTATATCTTCATTCCCATTAACATCCATAACTACACTTTGTAATATAGTTAATTTAGTATTACTTATCTTAACTTTTTCATATCTAAGTTTATCATTCATATAAAAACTAAAACTATTATTTAAGGATAAATTATCTATTCTAAGTATATCATTTATTACTATACTATATCCACTTCTCATTTGAAATGTCTTTATTTTAATTTCTTTTTTAGGATATAATGATGATATTTTTTTATATGGAGTAAAATTATATATAGCATTTTCATCTATAAATCCCGGAGTATCTACTAAAGTTAATCTTTCATTTATTTTAATAGTTATATAACTTGCTGTTGTATTAGGTATTGAACTAGTAGTAAGAACTGGTTTCATACTAATACTTGATAATATATGATTTATAAAAGTACTTTTTCCACTATTAGTAAATCCAACTATATAAAGTCTTCTAACATCATCATTTTTAAGTTTATCTAAGAAAGCATCTATATTATAATTCTTAACTGAACTTATACACATTATATTATCTGTATTATATATATTTTCTTTAAAATAAGATATTAATTTCTTTTCTTTAATACTTTTAGGTAATATATCTTTTTTAGTAAGTAATATGTATTTATTATTTCTAAACTTATTTAAGTAAGTTATAGTATTTTTAGATAAATTAATTATATCTATTAAAAAAACTATACTAGCTTTAACATCACTATTTATATTTTTTACTATTCCATCAAAATCTATTTTTTTATCAAGAACACTATATTCTCCATAGTATTTTATTTTAAAACATCTTTCACAATAATCTGCTTTATCTATAACACTAGATTTAACAAATCCATCATTATCTATATTTTCACTTTGTAATATGCTTCCGCATCCTAAACATTTCTTATTCATAGTATTTTCCTTTTTTTAATAAATCTTTTTTAGATAAATTATTATATATTATTTTTTCTAGTAATCTATTTATTATAGTTACAGAGTTATCTTTATTTGTAAGTGGGTTTACTAGTATGCTTTTAAAGTCCATTCTGTTAGCTCCCCATATATCTGTTAGGAGTTGATCTCCTATGCACGCTATTTCAGATGTTTTATATTTATATAGATTCATTATTTCAAGATATTTATCTTTCTTTGGTTTAAGAGCAAAAAAACATGCATCTACTAGTAATATATTTTTAAAAGGTTCTACTTTCCACTTAGGTGAGTTAGACATAATAATTATTTTAAAGCCTTTATCTTTAAGTTCATCAAATAATAATTTAAGTCTTTTAGTAGGCACTTTTACATGCCATGGTGTTAATGTATTATCTAAATCAAAAATAAGACACTTAATCCCACTCTTAAGTAAATTATCATAATTAATATAATATATACTCTTAACATAAATATCAGGAATAAATCTTTCAAACATACTTACCCTCCATAAACATTATACAATATTTAACACTATTAAAAAAGACCTAATTTAGGTCTATTTAATAACAAATGGATTATCTATAGTTCCATCGCCACTTATATAGTTTACGTTAGCACTAAGATATACAGAAGTACGTAAGCCACCGGAGCTGTTATACGTAAAGTTATGGCTCACACCACCAGAACCGCTCACAAACATCGCATAGCCCGAACGGTAAGAACTAGGCGACACGGTCCAAAACCAATTACTTGTATCTAATAACCAGTTAGTACTTTTACACGTTATACTTCTATAATCTGTATCCCACGGTGAAGAGCCGCTAGAATCATACCCCTTTTTAGTATCATCATTATAACATGCACTACTTGCATACATATAATCACTTGGATATATTAACGCTACTTTTCCATCCCATGTTTGCTTGTTTCCACTCCATACACTAGTACTTCTTTCTTGAGTATATATTTCTTTTGTAGTTCCATATCCAATATTATTTGTCCTCACTACGTTTCCTAAGTACCATTTTGTACTACTTATCTGATTTTTTGCATTATCTGTTAAACCGTTGCTTTCATAATTACATATCGCTGTTTCACTTGTTGTAGTATCGTATCCTGTTGAACAAGCAAGTTTAGTATAAGCTGAAGTTCTGTTATAGTATGGTCCGGTATTTAACATTGTCATTAATGTTGATGCTGTCCAGTCATTGTTATAACTCGATGAGCTTTTATAATCAAACGATACTTCTCCTATTGAATCTCTTACTATTTTGACTTTATTTTCTTTGGAATATGTTCCTTCACTTTGTGGTGTTTCCACTTCAAATACTCCAATTATTCTCCACACCCCCGTTTCTCCATTAAATGTTATATAGTTATTTGGAGTTTTGCCTTGATATCTATATTCACTTGTTGCATAACTTTGATTACCTGTTGCTGATTGGTCAATTTCAGTTAGACCTGCAAGTTCATAATTATCTTTTAAACACGAAGCAAAAGTTGTATTTTGACATACATCACTTATTGTAAGTTTCTTAGTACTTTCTGCTGCTCCAAGAACTCCATAAAATCTTTTACCTTGATTATAGTTTTGTGCTTTATCATCATAATTTATAAACTCTATAGTTACAGTATAAGTGTGTTTCTCACCAGGTAATATTAATACATTTTCTTTATATGGATATAAAACTGTATTCGTTTCTGCTGTTACTTCTAATGTTTGAGGAATAACTACATTGTCTGTACTTGAGCAAGTTCCTCCTGTTGCTCCACTACTTGTACATGTACTTCTTATAACAAGTTCTTCTTTCTGAATCTCATTATATAATTTCTGCCATCCTAAAGCATAATATGTTTCTTCATTACCAGTATTTTCAACAGTTATAGTTTTAGTAGTTGTCCATTTTGGCTCAATACTGTCTACTTTAATTTCATTACCGTCAGTATAAATTAATTCTATTTTTGTAGTACTTACATTAATAGTTTCTGCTACATCGTTACCACTTACTACTAAGCTAAAGTATGCATAAGTAATTCCTGTAATAATTAAAAATACACTTGTAAGTAATACTACTAATAATATTCTTTTATCTTTCATTATTTGTACTCCTATCATCTATTAATAGTATACTTTAAATTATTTAATATTTCAAGATACATTTAAAAAGCAAGCAATAATTTTACTTGCTTTTATTATTTAAATATATATTTGCCAATAACATAATTAATTAAAGTAGTTGATAAAGAAGATATCATTTTAGATATAAAACTTGATAATAATAATTTATCTATTAAAATATAAAGAATAGTTGTATCTATTAATAAACCAAATAATCTTGATATAAAATATATTATAAAATTATTAAATAATTCTTTTTTAGATACAAATATCTTTTTATATACATATTTACTATTAGCATAATAAGATAGAAAAATATAAACCATAAATGATATTATATTAGATAATAATATAGATATATTAAATGTATCATTTAGTAAAGTAAAAACTAATATTTCAATTATACTAACACTTGTAGCATACACGCAGTATTTTATAAATCTTTTCTTTTTTAATTTCTTAATTAACATTAGCTATATTCTCATTATAAAACTTACTATAAGATGATAATTTATTATTTACTTTTTCATATCCATATTCTTCTATTAGTGTTTTATTATCACTATATAAGTTTACTCCAAGACCAAGTTTATCTTCTTTAATATCTGCTCCTAGAGCGTATAGTATAGTTGGAAACATATCTATATTAGCATACTCTCTATCGCTTATATTATTTCTTTCTCTTTTGCTATTAATAATTGTATTATATATTCTTCTATTATTATCTTTTTTAATTCTAGAACTCATTGACAAATGATCTCCTAGTATTACTATTACTGTATTATCATAATAATCTTTTCCTTTTAAATATTCTATAAACTCATATATATGCTGATCACTACATCTTATTGCGCTAAAATAATCTTTTTCACTTTGAAGCGCACACCCTTCATAACTAGTACCACTCGGAGCATGTGTATCAACAGTTAATATCGATAAAAAGAAAGGATTATCTTTTTTACTTAGCATATCTAGTTCATCTTTAGCAAGATTAAATAAATCCACGTCTTTAATACCCCATCCATATAAATCTTCTTCTTTGACTTTATTATTTTCTTTAGCATAATTTAAATCATAAATAACATCTATATTATGTGCTTTTAAATATTCTTCTTTAGCCCCAAAACTAACATCGCTTCCAAGCATAAACTCAGTACTATAACCATTATATTTAAGAATATCACTTAATGTAACTATATTCTTATAACTATAAGCACTATCTCTATTAAATATATCTTTTATACTAGGTTTTATAGTAATGCCAGAAGTAACAGAAACAATCCCAGCAGTAGTCCAGCTAGCTGTATCAAGAGGGTATGCTCCCCCATCTTTATTAATAAAACTTGTATTTTCTTTAGCAAGTTCTGTTAACTTTGGAATATAATTTTTATCATAAAGTCCACTATTATCTTTATCCATATAAGAAGACTCCATAGATTCAGAATATATTACTATCAAATTACTTTTATCATTATCAAAACTAACACTATCTAAAGAAGTTTTTACATAATTATCTTTAATAAAATTAGATTTTGTTAAACTAAGTTTTATATTTTTTATTAATTCATAATTATTATCTATAAAACATAAATCAAATACTATAAATATAATTCCAAATATTTTAAGATATTTATATATTTTTTCATCTTTTATATACTTAGAAACTATAAAATATATAATGCTAAATATTATTACTGGTATAAGTACTGTATATATAGCTCCTAGTATTATCTTAGGATCAGTTCCTCCTACTTTTGTAGATAATGTATATATTACTTCACCTATTTTAGGTTTATTAAAACATCTATTACTCCATAATACTAAAAGTAATATAAATAATGGTAATGTAATTAATATATAACTTGTTATTTTATTTTTTTTCATATTTCTACCCCTTTATACACAAAATAACATATTTGTAATATGCTATTTTTTATCTTTCATTTGTGGGAATAATACTACATCTCTAATAGATGGAGCGTTATACATAATCATCATTAATCTATCTATTCCAAATCCTAGTCCTGATATTGGTGGCATTCCTTGTTCCATAGCACTTAAGAATCCCTCATCCATATCCATAGTCTCTTCGTCCCCCTGTGCTTTAGCTTTAAGTTGATCTACAAATGCATCTCTTTGCATAATAGGATTTACTAGTTCTGAAAATGCTTTACAAAGTTCTGTACCTGATGCTACTACCTGGAACATATCTACTCTTCTAGCATCTTCATCATTTCTTCTAGCAAGTGGTATTAATACTGCTGGATAATTATATATAATAGTAGGTTCAATAATGTCTGCTCTTATTTTCTTTTTATATACAAAATCAATTATTTGACTAAGTGATTTATAATCTTCAAGTTCAGCGTATGTAAATAATCCTTTATCTACTATAACTTTCTTAAGTTCTTCTGGTTCATCAATAGCAAGAAAATCACATCCAAGTATTCCTTCTAATGTTTCTACATAGTTTATTCTAGGCCATACTTCTTTTCCAAAATCAAGCGTATTTCCTTGATATTCTATAACTGTAGTACCAAGAAGTTCATTAAATAAGTTCTTAATAAAGTTCTTATAAAATACAATTGTATCTTCAAAATTCCAATATGAAACATACCATTCTACTTGTGTAAACTCTTGTAAATGCTCTGTATCCATTCCTTCATTTCTAAAACATTTAGCAAGTTCATAAACTCTATCAAATCCACCAGCTATACATTGCTTTAAATAAGTTTCAGGTGCTATTCTTAAATTACAATCCATATCAAGTGCGTTATGATGAGTATAAAATGGTTTAGCACTTGCTCCTGATACTGCATTTTGTAATATAGGTGTTTCTACTTCTAAAAATCCATTTTCTCCTAAATATTTATGTATAAAAGAATATAATTTACTTCTACCTAAAAATATACGTCTAGACTCTTCATTTGTTATTAAATCAGTACATCTATTTCTATATTTTAACTCTGTATCTGTAAGACCATGATATTTTTCTGGAAGAGGTTTTAATGCTTTTCCTAAAAACTTAAGTTCATGTACTCTTAAAGTCTTCTCTCCAGTTTGAGTAGTAAATATTTCTCCTTTAGCTCCAATAAAATCACCTGTATCAATTAAAGTCTTAAAGAAAGTATATACTTCTTCCCCAACTGTATCTATTTTAATTTCAAGTTGCATATCAGCTTCTAAATCACGTATTCTAACAAAAGATAATTTACCCATCTTTCTCATAAATATAATTCTTCCAGCAATAGCTACATCAGTTTCACCATCACTAAGACCTCTAGCATCTATTAATTTATGAGTTCTTTCATATTTATCTGGATATGGATTTGTATATTTTGCTATTTCTTCTAATTTATTTCTTCTTATTATTTCTTGTTCTGTTAATTCTTCTTTCATTTTTACTTCCTTTCTTATAATATTCTTCTAATAATATCTTTAAGTGGTATTAGTGAAGTTGAATCAAGTATTATATTTCCTTCTCTAATTTGATTCTCATCTTCACTAACCCCATAAAATCTAAGTGTAATTACGTCCATATATGTACTATTATTTAGTCTATAAAATGTTCTATCTACATTACTATCTAAATCTTCTAGTACATAACTATCATTTATTTTTCTAACTATCTTAAGTGAACCATAAAATGTATTATCTATATTTTTTTGATCCATTTATTTTCCTCCTAAATTAAATAATCCAAGTATGTTATCTCCTGCATACGTAGTAGGCAATTTCCCATCCCACTTCTTTATAAACTCTGAAGCTATGATTTCATCAGTTAATGATTTCTTTAATAAATCATTTGCTTCATTAGTAGCTCTTGCTTCAACAAGTTTAGCCTCAGCCTCAAGACGTGCTTTTTCTAGTTTTTGTTCAGCAACTTGTTTTTCTTCAATAGATTGACTATATTCTTCACTAAAACTTAAATTAGTTATATTAAAGTTTTCTATTTGTATACCATATTTACTTACTTTAGATTCTAAATCTAAAAGAGCACTTTTAGATACATCACTTCTTTTAGTAATTACTTCTTCTGCAGTATATCCTGCCACTACTGATTTTAAACTTTCTTTAATTGCTGGTTCTAACACAATACTTTCATATTCATTACCAACTGTTTTATATAAATTACTTGCTTTATCACTTAATATTCTATAGTTTACAGCTATTAATGTATTTATAGTTTGTAAATCTTTACTTGAACTTTCTGTTTCAAGTTCTATTTTCTGCACTTTTACATTAACTGTTACTATACTTTCAAGATATGGTATTTTAACATTTAATCCTTCTTTTAAACTTGTATCTACTATTTTACCAAATCTTACTTTTAATCCAACTTCACCACTTTTAATAGTACTAAATGTATTAAGTAATGTTATAAATATAATTATTCCTATTATTATATAAATAATATTCTTTTTATTTCCCACTGTATATATTTTTCTCATTAAAACCTCCATTAATCTCTTATTTTAATATGTGCCTCTCTTAATTGTTCTTCAAATACTTCGTTAGGACATCCCATTAATGCATCACTTCCATTAGCTGCCATTGGGAATGCTACCATTTCTCTTATGTTTTCTTCATCTTTTAAAAGCATAAGTATTCTATCAAGACCAGGAGCCATTCCTGCATGAGGTGGAGCACCATATTGAAATGCTGTATATAGTGATGGGAACTTACTTTCAACTACTTTTTCATCATATCCAACTATTTCAAATGCTTTCTTAAGCATAACAGGATTATAGTCTCTCTCACCACCACTAGCCATCTCAAGACCATTACATACAAAGTCATATTGACATGCTACTATTTCATCTGGTTTCTTATTTAAAAGACTATCCATACCACCATAAGGCATACTAAATGGGTTATGTGTAAAATCATATTTATTTTCTTCTTCATTCCACTCATACATTGGAAAATCATTAATTATACAAAACTCATATCTAGATTTATCTATAAGATTATTTTCATCCGCAAGACGTATTCTAAGACTTCCACATATCTTATCAAACTTTTCGCCCTTATTTCCACATATAATTACAATAACATTTCCATCTTTAAGATTATATTTTTCCATTAATTCTTTTTTCTCTTCGCTACTAAATAGTTTAGCCATAGAGCCACTTATTTCTCCAGATTCTATTTTAATAAATCCAAGTGTTTTAGCTCCTTTTTCTTTATATTCTTCTTCAAGTTTCTTATACCATGAATTAGATTTATCACTACTTGGTAAAACTATCATTTTAGTAATATTATTTTTAAATACAGCACTTTCATTATTTTTTAATAATTCTGTAATGTTATTAATAATAAATGGTATTCTTAAATCTGGTTTATCGCTTCCATATTCTTCCATCGCAGTTTTATATGGTATTCTTCTAAAAGGTATAGGTGATACTTCATGTTTACCAAACTTTTTAAATACTTCATAGAATACTTTTTGTCCTACTTCATAGACATCCTCTTGTGTTGCGAATGACATTTCAAAGTCAAGTTGATAAAACTCTCCATATAATCTATCACTTCTAGGATCTTCATCTCTAAAACAAGGTGCTATTTGAAAATATCTATCAAATCCTCCACACATAAGTAATTCTTTAAATATTTGTGGTGCTTGTGGTAAAGCATAAAACTTTCCTTTATATTTTCTTGAAGGTACTATAAAGTCTCTTGCCCCCTCTGGACTAGATGCTGTTATGATTGGTGTTGTTATTTCAGTGAATCTCATCTCTTTCATAAGTTTTCTAATGTAGTCAATAACATTAGTTCTAAATACTATGCCATCATGTACTTCTTTATTCCTTAAATCTAAATATCTATATTTAAGTCTAGTTTCTTCACTAGATGTTTTACTTGTTTTAGTTTCAAATGGTAGAGTATTAAATACATCTCCTAATATAGTAAGAGAATTAATTTCTATTTCAATTTCACCTGTTTCCATATTTTTATTTACCATATCTGGTGTTCTTGCTTTAACTATTCCACTAACTGTTGCTGTTGCTTCTCTATTCAATTTAGAATACTCTTCTACATTATTACTAATAAGCTGTACAATTCCTGTTTCATCTCTTAAAGTAATAAATACTAGACTACCAAGATTACGAATAGTATCTATCCATCCAGCAACTCTAACCTCTTTACCTACATATTCTTTTGTTACTTTTCCACAGTAAACATTTCTATACCTATTGTTCATAAAATTACCTCCTTTTGGCATAAATATTTACCTAAAAATAAAAAATCTATTCGTAAGAGCGTGTTTGTCCGCTGTACCATCTTACTTTATAGATTTTATTTCTACCTTTATATCTTTATCGCAGATATGCGTATACACTCTAGGAAATTCTGTCACTCTACTTTTTCATTATATAACTATTATTAGTTTCCATCAAACACTAACTTTCTATAAAGGAAGTTATATAACTAATTATTCCCTTCATCACATATGCCTTTATTATAGTAGTAATATCAGTAATTGTCAAGAACGATTATCAAAAAAGAGCAGAATATTCTTGAAGTAGTTTCTCCATCTCTTCATGACTAATATCACTTCTTGCCATCATTTCTTCTAAATACTTTTTCCTATCAGAAATATCATTATCTTTTTCATTTGTCTTCTTAACATCAAAATATTCAATATAGCCTTTGTCTATCTTTTTAACTTCTTTGTTTTCAAATACTATTAGAGAATTAGTAAGATTTTTAAGTAAGTATCTATCATGTGTCGCGATTAATATACTTCCAGGAAATGTTATTAAAGCATTTTCTAGTTCTATTTTATTTTCTAAATCTAAATGATTTGTAGGCTCATCAAGTACAAGTAAATTATATTCTTCTAGTATAATTTGTACTAGTTTAATTTTCATTCTTTGTCCTAAACTAAGACTGCTTATTTTATTCTTAAATATACTTCTATCTACACCCATATTAACTAAATTGCTAAAGAAAAATTGCTTTTTATTCACGTCAAATCTACTAGCAAACTCGTTTATAGTTAAACTATCATCTATATCAAAAACATCTTGACTCATATACGCCATTTTAAGTGAAGGCGTTTTCCATATACTTCCAGTAGTAGATTCTATTTCTCCATTAATAATTTTAATGAGCGTACTTTTACCACATCCATTTGGCCCAATTAATCCAATTTTATCATTTGATTTAATTTCAAAATTGGCATTTTCAAAAACAAGTTTTCCGTCATATTCTTTGGAAACATCAGTAAGTTTTATTAAAGCATTAGCTCTCAAATCTTCCCCATTAAAGAAATATTTTATATCTTTACTTTCATAAGGTTTATCTATAAAATCTTCTCTTAACTTTTCAAGTCTTTTCTTTTTATTTTCAGCAGAAGAAGATAGTTTGGCTGCTTTTCTTTGAGCATTGGTTTTAACACCTTTTATTTTAGAATCAGACCGCATTCCTCCTTGCTTGCCAGCTTCCCTCTCTCCTTTATTAGACCATTCATTAAGTTTCCTAATTTCATTTTTAATTTTTTTATCTAATTTCTGCTCATTTTCATATCTACTTTTCATCTTAGCAAGTTCTTTTTCTTTTTCTATAACATAATAATCATAATTTCCGTTATATATATTTATTTTTCCTCTATCTATTTCGATTATCTTATTTACAGTTTGATTTAAAAAATATCTATCATGAGAAACAACTATTAAAGTACCACTATAATTTTTAATTATATTTATTAAATAATCTATACTTTTAATATCAACATGATTAGTAGGCTCATCCATTATTAATATTGAAGGGTCTTTTGATAATATATATGACAAAGCTATTTTAGTTTTTTCTCCACCACTTAAGTTTTTAAGTCTTTCTGTAGAATAATCTATATCTTTTGTAATTCCAAACTCACTATTTAGTTTTAAAAACTTAGATAAACCTTCTTTGCTTGTACACATATTCAAAAAATCTTCATTTGTATACTCAGTTATTTGTTTTAAGTACCCTATTCTATCATCAGAAACAATAACGCTTCCTTCATAATCATTTATATCACCACATACAATTTTGATAAGTGTACTTTTACCGCATCCATTCTTACCGATAATACCTATTTTATCAAAAGAATTAATGCTCAATGATATATTATCAAGAACTAAATTATCATTAAAACTCTTAGATAGATTAGTAATTTTAACTACTTGCATAACTCCTCCTTATTTTAAATAATTATTATAGTAATTGTTTAGAAATACAGCCATCATTTCTTCTAAATACTTTTTTCTATCAGAAATATCATTATCTTTTTCTTTTGTCTTCTTGATAAACTTCTTAATTAATTAAGAAAAACATATAATTTTAAGTTTTTACTTTTGATTATACACAATAAGTTTATGTTGTGCTCTTGTTATCGCAACATAATATAAATATCTCTCTTCATCATTAAACTTATTATCTTTTTCAGTATATATAATAACACTATCAAACTCTAGACCCTTAGCCATATAAACTGGAACTACAATAAACTTTCTATTAAACTTCATCACAGTATTATCTATTTTACTAATACCCTCATCTTTAAGTAATTCATATATTTTATTACATTCTTCTTGATTCTTAGTAATAATAGCCATACTCTTTCCATATTTATTACACTCTTTAATATCATCTATAAGTTGATTATATAAATTATCTTCTTTCTTTTCATCAACCGGTACATTATTATCTCTTCTAATAGCTGTAACATGATTTAAGTGAAGTACTCTATTACTATATTCTACTATTTCTTCACTAGAACGATACGTTTTAGTAAGTTCTATATATTTACTACTAGGTAATATCTTACATATATCTTCAAGACTATCATATTTATAATATGGATTAATAGTTTGATTAATATCTCCAAGTATAGTATAACTTGCATTTCTAAATATCTTACTAATTAGTTTTAATTGTCCCAAAGTATAATCCTGTGCTTCATCTATAACTATTTGTTTAATAGAAATATTATATTCATAACCATATAGTTTACATTTCATATATACATATAAACAAGCATCATCATAATATATTAATTTCTTATTATTTTTTATATTACTTATATCTTTATTTATATAACTAAACTTACTATTAAAAAAATTAATATAAATATCGACTAAATCTTTAGGTAAGTTTAATCTATCATATAATTCTTTAGATATCTTTTTACTTTTAGATGTTCTTCCATTAAAATTATTTTCACTTATTTTTTCAGCCATAGTTTGTATTCTACTACCAAGAGGTAACTTACTATATCTTACATTTAACATATAATCTAGTTCACTCTTAGTATAACTATAGTCTCTTGTAAATAAATCATCATTAAATCTAATTTTCTTGCATAAATCATCTATATATTTATCTATATCATCATATACTCTATCACTTTGTTTATATTTAATAAAATCAAAATCACACTTTCCACTATAACTTCTTTCTATGAATGCTGTAAACGTTTCTACATCATAAAACTCTTTTATCTCTGTACTTAAAAAATCATTAATAGTTGTCTGCATAGTATTATTTTCACCTAGTTCTGGAAGTACATTACTTATATATTCTGAAAACACTTTATTTGGTGAAAATATTAATATATTATCACTTCTTAAATTATCTATTCTATATAATAAAAATGCTATTCTATGAAGTGCTACACTTGTTTTACCACTACCCGCTATTCCTTCAACTATTAAGTTTTTATCTTCTGTATTTCTTATTACTGTATTTTGTTCTGCTTGGATTGTATTAACTATATTTTTCATTTTTTCGCTACTAGCACTTGCTAATACTTCTTGTAATAATTCATCATCTATATTAGTATTATTATCAAAAATATGTTTAAGTTTCCCGTCTTTAATAGTATATTGTCTTTTAAGTGTTATCTCACCCTCTATTTTGCCAAGAGGTGCTATATAACTTGCTTTACCTACTTCATAATCATAAAATAAATTACATATAGGACTTCTCCAATCATATACATAGTAGTTATTATTATCATCTTCTACATGAGTAATTCCAATATACACATCATCCTTATTTATACCATCAGTAAATATAATTCTTCCAAAGTAAGGATTTCCTTGTATTCTATATAGCTTTTGCAAATATTCGCCCTTCTTCATCATCATACTAACCTCAAGATCACTATCACTCATCATAGTTTTAAGTTCAGTAGGATCCATATCAGTCCTATTATCCCACATGAATCTCTTAAACTCTTCTATCTTATCTTCTCTATCATACAATTCTTGTCCTAGAAGAGATATCTTTTTTCTAACCAAGTTAATGGTATCTTCAAGTCTAGTTTCCTCAAGTTTTACATCATTTTTTGATAAGCCCATATTCACCTCCATACACAAAAAACGCTTTTATTTTCAAAAAAACGTTTATTTATCAAATACTATTCTAGCAGTCCTATCAAATGTAGCATATTTATATTGATATTACAAGATGTTTAAAGAAAAAAGTAGAATATCTTTGACAAACAATATCAAAATCTAAACAAAAAGCAAACACTTTCATGCTTGCTTTTATAAATACTATTCTGTAATAGTTTTCATAGCTTTTTTCATTAACATATCATATTTATAAAGATCTTTAGAACCTACTTCTTTAATGAACTCTTCTTTACTAATTCCATAATTCTTAGCAGTTTCTTCTAAATCTTTTTCAAGTTCTTCTTCTGTTACATCTAATTTTTCAGCTTTAACTATTTCATCTAAAATTAATCTATAACCTATTCTCTTATTAGCTTCATCTTTTAATGTTTCTTTGAATTCATTAATTTCTTTTCCTAAGAACTTTAAGTAATCTTTTAGATTTAATCCTTGATATTTTAATTTATCTTCAAAGTCTTTAACCATTCTATTAACTTCATCATTAGTCATTTCTTCTGGTATTTCAAACTTAGAATCACTTACTATTTTATCTAAGCATTCAAATAGGTATTTATCTTCATTTTCTTTCTTTTTACCAGTTTTAATATTTTCTTCAATATATTTCTTTAATTCTTCTAGTGTAGTTACTTCTTTAATACCTAAATCATCAAAGAAATCTTTATTAAACTCAGGGAATACTCTTTCTTTTACTTCTTTAACTGTTACTTTGAATACTACTTTTTTACCTTTAAGATTTTCAGCTCCATAGTTTTCAGGGAAAGTAACATCTAAATCTTTACTATCACCTTTCTTAAGTCCAACTAATCCTTCTTCAAATCCTGGTATAAATGTATGAGATCCTATTGTTAAAGGATAATCATTTCCTTTACCACCATCGAATGCTTTGCCATCTAAGAATCCCTCAAAATCTATAACAGCAATATCTCCATCTTTAATTTCATGGTTATCTTCTGCTACTTTTTCATCTACAAAATGTTCTTTTAAATGATTAAGTTCATGTTCTACTTCTTCTTCAGTAACTTTAATTTCTTCTTTCTTAATTCCTAATGATTTATATTTACCAAGTTTTACTTCTGGAGCACCTACTATAGTAAACTCTATTTCTACCATATCTTTACTAATATTCTTAATATCAATACTAGGAGTAGCAGCAGGTACTACTGTTTTTGGATCTTCCATTAATTTAGCATATAGTATATCTACTGCATAATCAATAGCGTTTGTATAAAGTCTTTCAATACCAAACTTCTTAATAAATATTTCTTCTGGTACTTGTCCTTTTCTAAATCCATCTACTTTTAAATCTTTTCTTTCTTTCTTAAAAGATTTATCTAAACAATCTTTCCATTCTTTTCCCTCTAACTTTAGTGTGTATACTTCTTTCATATTTTCCCTCCTATAACAAATAAGGATAATTAGCTTATCCTTACTATATTTACTTTATACATACCATCTGGAGAACAAACTTCTACAGTATCTCCAGCTTTTTTTCCTAATATTGCAGCAGCAATAGGACTTTCATTTGATATCTTATTATTAAATGGATCAGCTTCTTGACTTCCAACTATAGTATAAGTTTCTATTTCGTCATCATCATCGTATTTAAGTTCTACTTCACACCCAATACTTACTTTTCCATTATCAGCAGCTTTGTCAATAACAGTAGCATGTTCTAAAGTGTATTCTATTTCTATAATTCTTTTTTCTAAATTAGCTTGATCTTCTCTTGCTTGTTCATATTCAGAGTTTTCTGATAAATCTCCAAGAGCTCTTGCTTCTTTTAGAGTTTGTGTTACTTCTTCTCTTTTAGTTGTTTTTAAATAATTTAATTCACTTTCTAATTCTTCCTTACCTTCTGCTGTAAGAAATATCTCCTTTTTCTTCATGTGTATTCTTCCCTCCTTGCATGAATAAAATGATACCACAATAAACACTATTTGTCAAGAAATTTTAACCCTCATTATATCGTATTTAGATAGTTTAAAAGGCACTTTTATTTTAACTATTTCTCTTGCATGATTAGATGTATTAACGTTTATATTATCAGAGTTTATTATGTCTTTAATAGTATATGTAATAGGTTCTAAATTAGGACCAAAAAACTCTACTTCATCATTTACATTAAATCTATTTCTTTGTTCAATAACTGCATACCCATCTTTATCATAATCTAGTACAAGACCTAAAAAATCTTGATTACTTACTTCTACTCTTCCATTATAATATTCAGCATCTACTCCATATTCACCATTATAAAACTGAGCCATATTCTCTCTATTAGAACATCTATTTAATACTTTTTTATAGTATTCTATCTTATTACTAGTAAGATCACCATTAATTTTAGCATCTATTACTTTTCTATATGCATTACATACAGTAGCTATATAATACATACTTTTCATTCTACCTTCTACTTTGTATGACTCTATACCTAAATCCATCATATCAGATATATAATCTATCATATTTAAATCTTTACTACTAAATGTAAACTTATCAGGAAGCTTATTATCAAATACAAATCTACATATTTGAGCACATCCTCCTCTATTAGAATCCCTCTTAGTTATATAATTTGACAGTACACACCTTCCACTATAAGAAGTACACATAGCCCCATGTATAAATACTTCCACTTCACAGTTAGTATTTTCTTTAATATATTTTATATCATCTCTTGAGCACTCTCTTGCTAGTACTACTCTATAAGCACCAAGTGACTCATAAAACTTAACTGCTTGTAAATTAGTTATTGATTTTTGAGTTGATATAAAAAATGATATTTTAAGTCCTAATCTTTTAATAGATTCTATTACTGCAAAATCACTAATTATTAAAGAATCAACTCCTATTTTATCTAAAGTTATTAAATATTCATCTAAATCTTTTAAATCTTCATTATGAAATATCATATTAACTGTTACATATACTTTTTTATTAAGTTTATGTGCAAACTCACATGCTTCTTTTATTTCATCTATAGTAAAGTTATTAGCATTTGCTCTTAAACTATAATTAGTTCCACCTATATATACAGCATCAGCCCCATATATAAAAGCAAACTTAAGTCTTTCTAAATCTCCTGCTGGTAACAATAATTCATATTTCATTTTATATCACCCACTTTATATTTAATATCATTTTCTAAGAAATAATAATCTGTATCAAGTATATTAATAAGTTCTTTATCTCTATAATGTTCAAGAGTAACTTTTAATTCTAAATCACTCATAGTACTTGTATTTATTATTAAATAATCTATATCTAATAATTCATCTATATATTTATTAGCTGAAAATAACTTGAAATTATTAATTACTGTAGAATCTTCTTCCTCTCTTATCATTAATGGATGATGTGATACTTCTTCTTTTAAATTATATTTTTTACTATCACTATCGATATTATAATGAGTATTATAATTTGTTACTAGTTTTCTTTTAGAATATAAAAGAGTATTTCTATTTATTAAAAAATAATATATA
>ERZ857629.405-NODE-405-length-62494-cov-5.967008_pt1 | contig 62494 bp, 53 predicted proteins | sample MGYA00519700_ERZ857629 | MGnify/ENA primary metagenome ERZ857629 (study PRJEB31778, sample SAMEA3449351) | human gut metagenome | biome: human gut; feature: human-associated habitat; material: faeces | place: United Kingdom | collected 2010/2012 ... | reverse complement strand
GGCGGAAAAGTTGGCCCTGTTGCTGGTGAAGATAAAGACCAAGACAACACTGGTGGTTCACCTCGTCCAGGTCAAAGAGAAGATGGCAACGACAGTTCAAACGACTATGACAATGCCGATGAAAACTCTCTTTAATATTTAAAAAACAAAAATCCAGACACTGAAAATGTGCTCTGGATTTTTTTATGCCTTTCTTTGAAATTGTTCTGAAAATTGTTTGACTTGCGTGCTTGTTTTGTTGTATATTCTTGTGGTTTTCGTGCCACTTTGGTTGTTTGAATGTGGCTGAAAAATATTTTAAAATTTATTTGTTTTCAAAGAGTTTAAAATGCGCGTTTATTGGTGCCTTAGTATTGACTTTTTGATAAAAAAATGGTAAAATATAATCACAATAAAAACAACGATATTCCGAAAGGAATAAAGGAGTGGATTATGGAATTTAAAGGTACAAATAACGCAATTGATAGACTTTCTACAATTATTGATTCAGCATCAGGAAAGATTGATAAAGCGCTTGCAGACGATATTAAACAAAAACTCGCAGATGCGAAAAAACTTCCAAAGGTAGACCTTGCAAGTGTTTTCAGCGAGCGTGAAGCAAGCATGCTTCTTGAACTTGTGAACCCAATAGACAAGGCAACAGGAAAAAGAGTATTTGAAGATTCAATTTTTGCGCAAACTTCTGCTGACATTGCAGAACCAAGAAAGTTTGCGCTCACTGTAAACCAAAGACTTCGTGGTTTGGTGGCAGAACTTGATAGAGTAAACGTTGAAAACCAAAAGAACAGTGTTGAAATTGAAAGACAAAAAGGTGTTATTGAAAAACAACAAGTTGTAATCAATAATCTTGACGCCAAAGTTGATAAAGACCAAAGTTTTCTTGGAAAAGTTAAAAGATTTGTCAAATCAAAAATTTTCCTTGGTGCTATTGCTGGGGTTCTTCTTACTGCTTCTCTTGCAGGAAATATTACCCTTGGTGCAAACCTTGCAAAAACTCGTGAACAAAGAAATGATTTTGAAACAAAATATGAATATGTTCTTGCAGAAAACGGAAGAGCGAAAGGCGCGCTCAAAATGTTTGATTATGACTTTGACGAGGAAAAATCTCTTGATGAAATTATTGGTGATGTTTATTCTGGAACAAAAGCCGAACATAAAGAGGAAGTTGACCAAGCATATGCAATGGTTGTAAAGATTTTTGCAGATAACAACATTGAACTTAAAGATATTTATAATGAAGAAATCGGAGAATATGATGTTTCAAAACTTGAAGGTGAACTTGGAACAACTGTGAAAGGTTTAATGCAAAACACAGTAGCACTTCAAGCAGTTGAAAAACAAGTTGGTGCAACATTAGGCTTTATCAAAATTGCGAAAAGAGATGCAAACGGTCAAGTTGTTTTGAAAGATGGCAAAGTTGACTATAAAACTCTTGAAGATTATGAAACTTTGGCAGACGCAATTGAAGACATTGGCAAAAACTATCAAGCAAGCCTTGACAGAGAAGTTGCTTCTCTTGGTGAAACAGTTGAAGTTGCTTTGAAAAATGCCGGCTCACCAAAAACCATGAAAGACTTTACATCTGTAAGCAGTGCAATTGAATATCTTGGTTCTCTTGCAAAATCTGCAAACGACGAAATTGCAAGGCTTTCTGGCGAACTTGAAGAAAGAGACCAAGCAATTTCAGGCCTTCAATCACAAATTGGAGAACTTGAAGGAAAATATAATGAACTTATGGGTGTTAAAGAGGCCCTTGAACAAAAAGTTCGTGATTTGGAAGACCAAAAATCTGGAAACAAAGGTCAAGAAGCTGCCGACAAAGGAAATGGTGGAAACACTGCATCTCCTGTTGCTGGTGAAGAAAAAGACCAAGACAATTCTGGCGGTTCACAACGTCCAGGACAAAGAGAAGACGGCAACGATGGCTCTGGTTCATATGACGAAGATGACATGTCAAAATAGTAAAACAAAATTTAAAGGTTCAACCATTTGGTTGAATCTTTTTTTATGCAAATTTTGTGTAACGCGAAATTTGAATATTGAAACCTTTTAAAACATAATGTTTAAAAGAGGAAATAATATGAAAAATAAAGTGCTGAAAATTTGTTCTTGTCTTTTTGCTGTTTGTTTAATGGTTTTGTTTTCGGGGTGTAGTTTTGCAAATGTTCTGAAAAAGGTTTCAAAAAATTTGTCTTCATATCAAATTGAAGCGTCTTTTGATGAAGAAACAAAAACTCTTTCGGGAAAAGAAAAAGTTTGTTTTGTGAATGTCACCGACGTGACTCTTGAAAATGTTTGTTTCAATTTTTATCCACGCGCGTTTAGAGAAGAGTCGAGCATAAAACCATACACCGCAAAAAATCTTGCGAAAGTTTTTCCAAATGGTGAAAATTTTGGAGACGGAACAATTGAAAAAGTTAAAGTTGAGAACAAAACAACATCTTTCATATATTCAAATCCAAGTCAAACTTCATTTTGCGTTAAATTTGAAAAACCGCTTGAACCTGGAAAAAGTGTGAACATTGAAATTGAGTTTTCGGTTAAACTTGCTTGTTGCACTCATAGGCTTGGATATTATAATGGCACAGTTTCTCTTGGGAACTTTTTTCCTATTCTTGCGGTTTATGAAAAAGGTGAATATGTGACCAATCCTTACTATTCAACGGGTGATTCATTTTATAGTGAAATGGCAAATTATGATGTTAAAATCACGGTTCCAGACAAATATGCTTTGGCATCTTCTGGGGTTGTGAAAAAAGAAGAAGATGTCCAAAATAATAAAATTTTCACCCTTTCGGCACTTGCGGTGCGTGATTTTGCGGTTTCTATGTTTCAAAACTGCAAAACTGTTTCAAAAACGGTGGCAAAAACGCAAATTTGCTATGTTGGATACCAAAATGATGATGATTTTGACCAAAATTTGCAAACTGCAACCAAAGTTTTTGAGTTTTACAATAAAACATTCGGGAAATATCCATATTCGGTTTTAAACATTGTGAAAGCGCCTTTTGTTCATGGTGGAATGGAATATCCTTGCTTTGTTATCATTTCAGACACAATTACTGATAAGTTTGACAAAGCAAAAGTGATTGCTCATGAAATTGCGCACCAGTGGTGGTATGGTCTTGTTGGAAACAATCAAGTTAAAGAGGCGTGGCTAGACGAGTCGCTTGCAGAATATTCTTCGGTTTTGTTTTTCGAGGCTCATCCAGAATATGGGGCAAAATATGATGAACTTGTAAGCGAGGCTTTTTCGGTTTATACACTTTATGCCGACATTGTGAAAACCACCGAAAAGGGAATAAAAACAAGCATGCTTTTGCCAGTGAACGAGTATAACAGCGAATATGAATATTCATATATGATTTATGTGAAGGGTATTTTGATGTTTGATGCACTTCGTGACATTGTTGGAAAGAAAAAATTGCTTTTGTGTTTCAAGAAATATTTTCAAGAATATCAGTTTAAAATTTCATCAACCGATTGTTTAATTGCATCTTTTCGAAAAACTTCTCGCAGGGACATTGAGGGCTTTTTTGACAGTTGGCTTTCGGGCAAGACTGTTATTGGAACAATATAGGCAAAATCGTTTACAAATCTTGAAAAAGTGTGATAAAATTTATATGAGGCAAAAGATGAGAGTTGTAAATTTAGCATCAGGGAGCAAAGGAAACAGCACACTTATAGATTCGGGGAAAATTAAGGTTCTTCTTGATGTTGGGCTGTCTTTGGTTGCGCTTGAAAAAAGGCTTGAACTGGTGAACGAAAAGGCAGAAAATATTGATGCAATTGTAATTACGCATGAACATTCAGACCACATTCATTGTCTTGTGAACTTTTTGAAAAAATACAATGCAATTGCCTATGTTCCATCTGAAATCGTAAACGGATTTTTGAAAGACATTCCAGAATCTGTGCGCGAAAAAATTGTTGAAATGAAAGGATATGATTTCACAATTGGAGACATTTCAGTTCGTCCATATGCCTTGCCACACGATAGCATTGTTTGCTATGGCTATTCGTTTGTTTGTGGCGATAAAAAAGTGTCTTTTGCAACCGACCTTGGCTTTATGCCAGAAAATGTTCTTGAAAAAATTGCACAAAGCAATTTGGTTTATATAGAGTCGAACCACGACAAGAAAGTGCTTCTTGGTTGCGCGAAATATCCATATATCACAAAGCAAAGAATTTTGGGAGAGCATGGGCATTTGTCAAACGAACAATGTTCAAAGGCAATTGTCAGCCTTGCTAAACTTGGAACAAAATATTTTGTTTTGTCACACTTGTCCGAAAACACAAACACTGTTGAAATTGCCTATATTACAAATGCAAAAGCACTTGAAAACGCGGGATTTGTTCTTGAAAAAGATGTGTTTTTGAGATATTCAAGACAAGACAAACCTGGAAACAACTTTTATTTTTCATAGGAGAGGAAAATGGAAAATCAAACACAAGCACCAATAATTGAAAAGAAACTTAAAAGAAAAAGATTTGATTTGTTCGACGCAGGCTTTGCATGCGTTTGCTTCATTATTTTGCAACTTATTTTCTCACTTTTGATTCAAGTTTTTCGTGAGTCGATTTTGGGGCACGCATGGCTTTACTATATTGCTCAATTTTTGGTTGAGGCGGTGTTCATTGTCGCGTCGCTCATTGTTTCGGCAAGTCGAAATGTTGAGTTTGTGAAAGCAACAACCTATAACAAAAAACTTGATTGGAAAGTTGCACTTTTGTGCGTTGCGGTTTCTGCAATTTGCATTTTTGGCTTCTCCTCACTTACAAACGTTTTTGTATATTCACTTCAAAAACTTGGCTATTCTTCTGCAATTGGCTCAATGTCAATTCCAAACTTTGGAATTTATATTTTATATGCATTTTTAATGTGTGTTGTGCCTGCTGTGTTCGAGGAAACTTTGTTCAGAGCAACAATTTTGAATGGTTTGCGTGAAAAAGGCAAAACCTATGCAATTTTGATGAGTGCACTCATATTCATGCTTATGCATGGTGGCCCAGACCAAACCATTCACCAATTCATTTTGGGCGTGATTTTGGGCTATGTTTTTGTTTATACAGGCTCAATTTGGGCAACAGTTTTGATTCACTTTTTGAACAACTTCTATGCTGTTACTGCAATTTATATCATGAACATGCATTCAACGAATGGCGGGGCAACAGAGGTTGTCGAAGAACTTCCTTCTTGGGGTTCACTTGCAATCACTTTGGTGGTTGGTCTTGCAATTGCGTCTATCGCATCATATTTGATTTATCTTTGCATCAAAGGAATGATTCTTTCAAGAAAAAGTGCAGAGAAAAAACAACACGAAAAATTTGATGCTCTTCTTGAAAAAGAAACATTGACAAAAGAAGACCTTGCTTGGATAAAAAAATACGAGGCAGACAAAGATGAATATGCTGTCTATGACAAGCAAGACAAAGAAAGAATGCTTGCAAAACAACAAGAACTTTTGGCAAAGCAAAATGCCGAGACAAACGGCGGGGCAGAAAACATAGAAACTGCTACAATTCCAAAGAAGAAAGTGAACACTGGCTATGTAATCATGCTTACACTTTCACTTATCTGGCTTGTTGCTGAATGGATTTTGACACTTGTTTCTGGTTTTCTTAGATAACAAAAACCTGCTTTTCTCATATGATAATATGAGGAAAATATGAATACAAATCAACTTGAAAAATTCTTAAAACAAAAAATTGAACACGCAAAAATTGAAATTATTGGCGAAAGCGTTTTGAAAAGACCAATCTATGCCATTTCTTTTGATTTTGCACAAGAAAAAAGCGTTATCATTCAAGGGGCAATTCATGCAAGAGAACACATCACATGCAACTTGCTTTGCAAAATGATAAGCGAACTTTCTGTGAACTTTGAAAAATATAAAAAACTGAAAACTCCAAACATTGTGTTTGTTCCGCTTTCAAACCCCGATGGGGCAAGTCTTGTTACAGACGGGCTTAAAAGTGTGAAAAATTTGAAAACAAGAAAATTTCTGCTTTCACTGAACAATAAAAGCAAAGATTTTTCACTTTTCAAAGCAAATGCAAATGGGGTTGATCTGAACACAAATTTTGATGCACGGTGGGGAACAGGAAAAGCAAATTTGTTTTATCCCTCTTCGCACGGGTTTGTTGGCAAATGCCCAATGAGCGAACCGTGCACGCAGACGCTTGCACTTTTAACAAAAAAAGTGAAACCTGTTTTTACAATCAGTTATCACACCAAAGGTGAAGAAATCTATTATGACTTTTTTGCTCGCAAAGAAAATTTGAAACGCGACAAAAAGATTGCAAAAATCGTGAAAAGTGCAACGCACTATAAAATTGTAAGTGCACAAAATTCAAGCAGTGGGGGCTATAAGGATTGGTGCATTGAAAAGTTTGAAATCCCTTCGGTTACAATCGAGGTTGGAAGCGACAAACTTTCACATCCAATTGGAACTGCTCACCTTGAAAAAATATATAAACGAAACAAAAACATTTTGAAAAAACTTGGAAAAATTGCAAAGGAGTGCGAACATGCTTCAAACAGAAAAATTCATGAAAAAAGCGCTTGCTATTGCGAAAAAGGCATATGACAGCGACGAGGTTCCTGTTGGTGCAGTAATCGTACGGCAAGGAAAAATCATTGCGTCGGCTTTCAATAAACGTGAAACAAGCAAAGATGCAACAGCGCATGCCGAAATTCTTGCAATTAAAAAAGCATGCAAAGTTGTGGGCGATTTTAGACTTCTTGATTGTGAAATGTTTGTGACCCTTGAACCATGTTTAATGTGCCTTGGAGCAATTTTGAATGCACGAATCAAAACTCTTTATTTTGGTGCTCCAAACAACAAAGAAAATGCACTGAAAATGAGCGAAGTTGTTGAAAGAGCCGAACTTAACCACAAAACCGAGGTTGTTGGCGGAATTTTGGAAAAAGAATGCAGTTTTCTTGTTTCAGAATATTTCAAAGAAAAACGACAAAACAAAACATTAAAAAACAGAAACATGTTTAAAGAAATTTGACAAAGGAAAAAATAAGATTTAAAATTTAGTTATGGAAAAGATTTATAATTTTACAGAAACAAAAACACAAACAAATCAGGCAAATGATTTTCTTGACCTTAAAATTGTTTCAGACGGAAAAGAACCATTTGCAAAATGCATAAAGCGTGACCAAGACAAAGTGAGTGTAGACTGCATTGTTTTGCTTGAAGATTCAAAAGATTTTCAAACCGAAAATGGAAGTTTCAACCTTGAAATTCTTGGAATGAAAATGTATGAATATGTTGTAAGAGCATGTCCAGAAACTCCTGTTTTGATTCATTATGACCACGAAAAGCAAAGCGTTGCAAGTGCAATCAAACCATTTTTGCGTGACAGCGAATATACTTTGGTTTTGTTTTCAGACACTCCACTTGTCACAAAGAAAAATGTTTTGAATATTCTTGATTTTGTGAAGAACAAAGGTCTGAATGTTTGTCCACTTACTCGTGGCTATGTTTTTAAAACTGACTATATCAAACGCGTTGACGAAATATATTCTCCATCGGTTTACTGTTTTGATGAAGAAGATTTCATGATGGCGCTTTCATATCGCCAAGTTCATTTGATAACTGAAATGCTCAAAAATCGTATTGTGGATTTTCACAGTCAAAATGGTGTTTATTTCAAAGACCCAAGCACGCTTTATATCGAGGCAAATGTTTCAATTGGAAAGGGAACAAAAATTGGAAGTTTTGTGAGCCTTTCGGGCGACACTGTGATTGGTGAGAATGTTACAATTGAAAACCGAAGTGAACTTATAAACGCAAAGGTTGCAAACGATGTTAAAATTTCGGGTGCATATCTTGATGGAGCCTTTGTTTATTCGGGTTCAAAAATTGCAAGGGGCGCAAAACTTTGTTCTCAAACAGCAATCAAAGAAAATTCTTCGGTTTGTGAAGACACAATCATTTCAAATGCAATTATTGGTGAAAACTCAAATATTGGAAAAAACAATGTCATCAACTTCTTGATGTCCGAAGAACAAATCTCAATTGGTTCTTCTTGCCACATTATGGGCTCGGCAGAAAAACCTGTTTCAATGAAAAGAGGTTCATCTGTTTCAGACATGGTTACAATTTTTGGTGGTGTTTTGCTTTCTGAAAACCAAAAAGTTGAAGCGGGCGAAGTTGTGAAAATTGCCAAGGCGGGCGACAGAAATGACTAAACTTGTAATCGGTCTTGGAAATCTTGGAAAAGAGTTTGAAAACACAAACCACAACATGGGCTTCATGGTTATTGATGCGGTTTGCAAAGAACTTAATGTTTCATGCACAAAAAAAGAGTGTGACAGTTTGGTTGCTGAAACCAACCATAATGGCAACAAAGTGATTTTGGCAAAACCAACAACTTTCATGAACAGCAGTGGAATTGCAGTTAAAAGCCTTGTGAAAAAATATAATATTGACATGAAGAATGATTTGCTTATAATTAGTGATGATATTGACCTTGTTCCAGGAAAAATCCGCGTGCGAGAGCATGGCTCGGCTGGAACTCACAATGGGCTTAGAAGCATTATTGAATATATTCAAACCCCAGAATTTCCTCGTGTTCGTATTGGTGTTGGAAAACCACCAGAGCATATGGATCTTGCAGATTTTGTGCTTTCTCGTTTTCGTGACAAAGAAAACATTATGGCAGGAATTGAAAAGGGCAAAAATGCAGTTTTAATGTTTATTGATGGTGAAAGTTTTGGCAATATCATGCAAAAATCAAACTGAAATGAAAAACTATTTTGATATTAAGAATCTAAGCAAAGTCTATGAAGACTTTTATAACAGGGTAGAGTCAGAAAAATCTGGCTCTATTTTTGGTGCTTGCGAACCTTTCAAAATTGCAATGGCATCGGCTTTTGAACATAAGATTTTATATGTCACTGCCGACTTTGTAACTGCGGGCAGAGTTCTTGAAATGTTTCAATCTCTGTTTGGAAAAAGAGCGCAAATGCTTAAACCTGCACCAGACAATTTTACGTTTTCGCGTGCAAAAAACAACGAAACAAATATTGACAATCTTGTGACACTTTCACGCCTTGCATCGGGAGAGGTTGATGTTCTTGTTTTGCCAGTTTCGGCTGTGCTTTCGCTTTATCCAACAAAGCAGGCAATTTTAAACAACTTTATCAAAATTAAAGTTGATGGAAAAATCGAACCATCTGCGCTTGCCGAAAAACTTGTAAAGGCGGGATATAAAAGAGAAGACCTTGTTTCTGCACCTTGTCAGTTTGCTCTTCGTGGTGACATTTTAGATGTTTTTCCAATGCAGGCTGAAACAATGTATCGCGTTGAGTTTTTCGACCAATATATCGAAAGCATTTGCGAACTTGACGGCGCAACAATGAAAAAGGGCAAAAGCGTTAAAGCAATTGAAATTTTGCCATGTTCAAATGTGTTTTTTGAAGAAAACGAAGTTGCCTTGATTCAAAAATATTTGGACAAATGCCTTGAAAGAAAGTTTGAAGATGGAACTGAAAAAGAAGAATATGTGAAAAACATAAACGACTTGAAGTTTAAACTTGAAAACGAAACTTCGGGCTTTTCACTTGATTATATTTTTCCGCTTATCAAAAATAAATCTTCAATTTTTGACTATATCAAAGACTTTGCGGTTTTGATTGATGAGTGCAAAATGGTTTATGACGAAAGCATTTCTTTCGAGCGTGAAAAAACCGAACAAATCAAACGTCTTGAAAAAGACAATGTTTTGCTTTCAAAAACTGGAAACACTTTTGAGTTTTCAGAGTTTTTAAACGAACTTCCAAACCACATTTCTGTGGCTTTTCAAAAAATTACAAGCACCAACAGATTTTTTAATCCAAAGGTGGTTTTAAACATAAAGTCTTCGCCAGTTTCAAGATACACTCACAATCTTGCACTTCTTGCAAAAGACCTTAAAAAATATGATTTTGACGGCTACCGTTCAATCTTGTTTGCAAAAACTCAGCAAGATGCTGAATATTTGAAAAAAACGCTTTTGAACAGTGGTGTCGAATATGATATTTCAAATCCAGACAAGTTGAGTGAAACAAACAGTTCAATTATTCTAAAAGAGTTTGCGTCGGGCTTTATTTTGCCAGATGAAAAGATTTTTGTTCTTGGAACCTATGACATTTTGCCAAGAAAAGCAAAAGAAAACAAACTCAAAGTTCAACGCTCTAATGTTTTTTCAATCCCAAAAGTTGGCGACTATGTTGTTCACTCTTTCCACGGAATTGGAATTTGTGAGGGCGTTACAAAACTTTCTGGAAACTTTGGAACCAAAGACTATGTTGTTGTTCGCTATCGTGACGGCGACAAACTCTATGTTCCAATTGACCAAATGAACATGCTTGACAAGTTCTCGGGTGCCGAGGCTCCAAAAAGACTTTCTAAAATTGGCGGTCAGGAATTTGCAAAAGTCAAAGAGAAAGTAAAGTCGTCGGTAAAGAAACTTGCGTTTGACCTTTTGGCACTTTATGCTGAAAGAGAAAAGAAAAAGGGCTTTGCATATAGCAAAGACACCGATCTTCAAGTTGAATTTGAAAACAGTTTTCCATACACTGAAACCGAAGACCAACTTGTTTCTATTTCTGAAATTAAGCAAGACATGGAACAAGGAAAAGTTATGGATCGCCTTCTTTGTGGTGATGTTGGCTTTGGAAAAACCGAGGTTGCACTTCGTGCTGCGTTCAAGGCAATTGTAGACGGAAAACAAGTTGCCTTTTTGGCGCCAACAACCATTCTTTGTGAGCAACACTATAACACTGCGCGTGCAAGAATGGATAATTTCGGGGTTAAAACCGAAGTCTTGAACCGCTTCAAAACGCCAAAACAAGCGCGTGAAATTTTAAAAAAAGTTGAAAGTGGCGAAATTGATGTTCTTTGTGGAACTCATCGCATTTTGAGTGCAGATGTAAACTTTAAAGACCTTGGACTTATCATTCTTGATGAAGAGCAAAAATTTGGTGTTGAAGACAAAGAAAAAATCAAACTTAAATATCCAAATGTTGATGTTTTAACACTCAGTGCAACGCCAATTCCAAGAACTTTGCACATGTCGCTTTCGGGTATTCGTGATGTTTCAATCATTTCAACACCGCCAAGCCAGCGTCTTCCAATTGCTACCTATGTCACCGAATATTCAGCATCACTTGTGAAAGAAGCAATTGAAAAAGAAATGTCCAGAAACGGACAAACTTTCATTTTATATAATTCTGTTGCAAAGATTTATGATTATGCCGAACGTGTTCGAAAAATTGTTCCAAATGCAAAAATTTTGGTGGGTCATGGTCAAATGCCGGGAAAGGAACTTGAAGACATTATCTATAAGTTCTATCACGGCGAGGCTGATGTTTTGATTTGCACAACCATTATTGAAAATGGAATTGACATTGAAAATGCAAACACATTGATTGTTGTTGACAGCGACCACTTTGGGCTTTCTCAACTTTATCAACTTCGTGGAAGAGTTGGGCGTGGAAACCGCATGGCATATGCCTATTTGACCTATGACCCAAACAAGGTTCTCACCGAAGATGCCTATAAGCGTCTTGACGCAATCAGCGAGTTCACCGAGTTTGGAAGCGGATTCAAACTTGCAATGCGAGACCTTGAAATTCGTGGAAGCGGAAATGTTCTTGGTGCCGAGCAACACGGACACATGGAAAAAGTTGGATATGAACTTTATTCAAAACTTCTTGCCGAGGCTGTCAGCGAACTTCGTGGTCAAAAGGTTCAAGAAGAAAACGATGTTCAAATTAAAGTTGCGGTTGATGCGTTTATTCCAGACACCTATATCACCAAAAGTGAAGACCGCATGGTTGCCTATAAAACCATTGCCGGCATTAAAAATGACCAAGACAAAGACCGTGTTCTTCACGACTTTTCCGAAGTGTTTGGGCCAGTTCCAAAAGTTGTTCAAAACCTTATTGATGTTGCATATATCAAGGCAAAAGCGTCAAAACTTAAAGCGGAAAGTGTTGTGTCTTCTTTGTCTGCATTTGAAATTGTGTTTGACAGCAAAGACAAAATCATTGGAAACGAAGAAATTGGCGAACTTATTTACAAGTTCCGCTTTCAGTGTTCGCTTGATTTTACAAACGGCTCTAAAATTTGCTTTAAACGAAGCAAAAATGCCGAAGATAATTTCAATTTATTGAAAGAATTTATGAAAGCAGTTTAAAAATTGCGAAAAGTGATTGATTTTTATTTCACATTGCTTTATACTATAAAAGTTATTATGTAAACTCATAGCATTCGAGGCTAGATTTTGGAGGAAAGATGAAAAACTTTAAATTAAAACTATTTTCACTTGTTTTGTGCACATTCATGCTTTTGTCTGTTTTCACAGGCTGTTCGCTTTTTGTGTCAAACGATGGTAAAGATAAAAACAAGGTTGAACTTGTAATCGGAGAAGAACAAATCACAAGAGAAGAACTTTCTCAACTTTATTATAGTTTCTATTCTCAAAACTCTTCATATTTTTATTATTATGGTGAAGAGCAAATTGCAGACCTTTTCTATCGTTCAGTCATTGCAAGTAAACTTACTTTGCAAGAAGCAAAAAAACTTATTGCAAGCAACACAATTGTTGTGACCGATGAAGATTATAAAGACATTTGGAAAAATGTTTTTGACTATTTCGACAATCAGGTTACAACTGCTGAAAAAGCAATCTTGACAAGCAAGGGTGCAAAAGATGAGGATTTGCCAAAACGTTTGCAGACTTCAAAAGATAGTGAAGAAAAAGCATATAAATATGAACCATATAAGTTTGAAAAAGTTGAATATAAACCAGCAACAGGAACTCAGGCAACTGCTCCTGAAATTGATGGTAAAATTCCAGAACTCAAAGCAAGACTTTTCAAATATAACACTTCAAAAGATAAAGAAAATCCAGTTTATGAAGACATTGCCGAAGCCGAACTCAAAGTTCGTAATCAAGCATATGAACAATATATTTCATCTCTTGTTTTAAGTGCAAAAGCAAACAACAAAGACACAAACAGAAACACTGTGATAAAGACCGAAGTTGAAAGAGTTTATAAAAGTTATTATGAATCTAAACTTCAAGAACTTTATCAAGATTATATCAACTCAACTTCTGCAAGAAGTGATGAGGGATATACCGATCACTATTCAAACGCTGCAATCGTAAAGAAGTTTAAAGAACTTTTGAACGCTTCAACCGAAAGCAACACTGTTGAAGACAACTATATTGAAGTTGTAACTTCAACTGATAATGACACACTCATTTTATATCACTATAACGGAAAATATAAATTCTTTTCAGTTCAACACGTTCTTGTTTCATATAGCGACGAAATCTTGTCACAACTCAAAAACACAAATGGTTATGACACAGCAAAAGACCTTGAAATCAGAAATTATTACGAACAAGTTCGTGCTGCTCTTGTTGGCGGAACATCAGACATTGAAAACATGGAAACAACCTATCGTGATGACGATGGCTATACCGTTAAAGATGCCAATGGAAACAAACTCAAAATCACAATTGGCGAAATTGTTTCAAAATTCAATGAAGAAGCAAATAAACGCTTGACCGAACTTCATCAAACCGATGAATATATCGCAATGAACGCAGAACAAAGAAATCTTGCAGACATTCGTGTAAGAACACTTCTTTTCAACGAATTTGCTTGGAAATATAGTGGAGACACTGGTTCTCTCACAAACGACAAACTTGCAGGAGTTCTTGGCTTCACAATTACAAGTGAAAACAACAACCATGGCAGTTTCGTTAAAGATTTCACAAACGGCGCTCGTGAAATGTATGCTTCAATTGAAGACGAAACAAAAAAACTTGGCGAAGAAATCAAATATGTTGTTTCAGACTATGGCGTTCACATGATGATGATCACTGGTGTTTATGAACCAGGTGAACTTGTGAAAATCACAGGAAAGAGCGACGAAGAAATTGTTGAAGAACTTAAAAATAACTATGTTTCAAACCTTTCAACACAAACTCTTTATGAGTATGTATACGATTTGATTAAAGACAAAACTGTTGGAGATAAAGGAACATTCTATGCAGATTTCAGAAATGCAATGCTCAAAAAATATACAGACGAAGGGAAAGTTGAATATAAAGAAAAACTCACCTATGAACAACTCAACAATTTGATTAAATAGTTTCAAATAAAATTAAAAAAGACTCAGGCAACCCGCCTGGGTCTTTTTGTTGTGTGAAAGTTTCGTTGCTCCTGCGTAGAAACAAAACTCCGTTCAAAATGACAAACAGAGTGGGCGAAATGTAAATTTTTGTGTGCCAGTAATTATAAAAACAAGGTCAAAAGATTAAAGTCAACTTATAATTTGTTGGTTTAAAAACGATAAGTAACAGGTTTGTTTAGATTTTCGAGTTTAAAGGTTCAAACAAGGTTCCTGATAGTATCTTGCGTTACATCAGTGGTTCTTGCTTGAGCCTTTAAACCGAAAAGATGAATAAAGATGTGGGGAAAAGTACCGCTGGTTCGTCAGAGAAGCGGAACTTATCATAAATGGAGCATACGACAGCATGCGGAATGCGTCGAAAAATCTTATCGTTTGTGGATGTGCTTACATTGAAAAAGACGAAAAAGCGGTATAAAATCAAAAGAAAAAACACCAAGCAATTGGTGTTTTTTTGTTCACTTCATTTATATAATAAGGATTTGATGTTTGGTTAAAAAATGAATATTGATAAAATATTTTGTGTTTAAATAGTTAAAGATTGATTGGTACAAAAAGGAAAAACCTATTGTTGAAGAGATATAACAAACATTATAAAAAAGCACCAATAAATTTGGTGCTTTTTTGTTGGTTATTAAGTTTGGCTTTCAAAATGTCTAAAACTATTTTGTGCTACCGAAACCACCATTGCGGAGTCCGTCGGCACTGTCGTCTTCGGTGATACCGAATGGGAAGAAATAACCTTGAACAAAACTTTTTCCTGCTGGGAGAGAAAGGTGTTTGTCGCTATTGCGAAGGTCATAGAGAAGTTTCACAAGAATGTGTCCTTCATTGTCTGAATTATAATAGTCGGCATCAATCAAGCCTGCGGTGTTATACATGATAAGACGGCTTTTTGTTCCAAGTCCGCTTTTTGGCATGATGAGAAGTGCCCAGTCTTCTTGAATTTTTGAACGGATTCCAGTTGGAACAACAAGTTCGTTTCCAACATCAAGTTCAATTTCGTATGGAAGATAGAAATCATATCCGGCAGACATTTTTGTTGCTCTTGCTGGCATTTTGATTTTATCATACATTTCCTTGATTTGACCGTTTGAAAGATTTGTGTTTGGATTTAGGTTTTTAAAGTCTTTTGCAAATTGCTCAAAAGAAACTTTTTCAAATTTTGCTACTCTGTTCATTTGTTTTCTCCTTTCTTATAGTTTGCCATTTTTTGCAACTTTTTGCAACTGTTTTTGCCTCGCATAATATTGTTTGTTTATAGTGTACAAACCAATGTTGACAAACCTGTTTCGGGGTGATAAAATAAAAGTATGATAAGTGTTAGATGTGAGCGAAACAATCGTGGGTTCTATGATTTTGACAAGATTGACAAATCAAATCACCGCATTGTGATGAACGCTCTTTCAGAAAGAAAAAACAGCGAAAACTTCTGGTGTTATCCTTCATATGACATTCCTTTTTTGGTGAAATATCGAAAATATCCATCATATGTTTTTGCGCTTTATTCTGAACTTTTATATGAGGGCGCATGCAAACAAAATGGCGTGAAATGCGCAAACATTGACGTTGCGACTTACAGGGGTCAATCTTGCGTTTTGAGCGAAGATGTTGCATATCATGCCGACGAAAGATTCAATGCCTATGGTCTTGCAATGCTTGCTGGAATAGACCGCGAAGAACTTTATTATAATGAAGATAAAACTTTTAGAAAAGGTTTCTATGCCGACCGAATGTATCAATATGCGCTTCTTGCGAAAAAGCAGTTTAAAGAACTTGAAGTTGATAAAAACTTTCTTCTTGACCTTTATAAAATGGCGTTTATAGACCTTATGTTTGCCCAAGAAGACCGCAACCCAACAAACATCATGTTTCTTATAAACAAAAACGGAGACAAGCGCACATTGTCGGTTGCGCCTTTGTTTGACAACGAATATTCTTTCGGATTTATGCGTCTTTCGGCGTTTTATCTTTATAATCACCTTGACCCATTCGAAGTGATGAACGACCCTGTTCAAAACTTTGGCATTGGCGCGGTTTTCAATGCAGACTGCGAAGAAGTTGCAAGATATGCAACGCCAATTTTTGGAATTCATCAAAAAGTTGACAAATGTCGCTTTCCACTTGAACTTTCGGTTTCAGACAAAGAGTCTTTGCCTTTTAAAAAGTCGGCAAACAAGGTTCTGAAACAAGAATATGAAAGCATGGCAAAAATTGTGCTTTCAAACCCAGAAATGAAAAAGTTTGTTGATGATTTCAAGGTTGACATGTTTGCTGTTTCAGACAATGTGAAAGCAAGGCAACATTTTGAGATTCCAGAAGACTATGCTGTTTTGGCTCAAGAGATTTTTGAGTTTAATTATAAGCGTCTTCAAAAGCAAATTTCAAAAATGCAAAATCTTGAAAGCGAAGAAGAAAAAGGAGAATAAAATGAAAATTGTTTTATGTTACAAAGAGTTTGAACTTGGCGAACTTGTTCAAAACGGAGAAGAGTTTGTTTTCACACCAGTAAGTGGTTGTGAACTTGCAAGACAAAGATATATCATTCCTCGTGCAAGTGCACTTCTTTCTGGGGGAGAGAAGAGATCATATAAGTTGTTTGGAGAATATGCCTATTTTTTGAAACTGCTTCAAAACAACTATATTAAAAGTGAAGCTAACATTATTGGTGATGAAACCGATTTTGAAAAACTTGAAAAAATTGCAAAATTGTCGCTTGATCAAGGTTCTTTCTATATCAAACTTAGAAAATAAGCAAAGTGTCAGCAAAATCTGACACTTTTTCTTTGCAACGATTGTAAAAAAGATAGACAATCGTTTTTTTTTAATATAAAATATAATAAGAAATATGATATCAGGCGAAAATATGGCTCAAAAAGAAAAATCACAATTTGAAATTGCTGAAAACGAGAAAAAAGAGGCTCTTTTGCAAACTAAAAAAGAACAAAAAAACGCAAAAGAGCAGATTTTGCGTGCAAAAAAAGAGCAAAAAATCGCTAAAAAACAAGAACAAAAAGCGCAAAACGCAAAAAAACGTGCTAAAAAAGCAAGAATAAAAGAACTTTTAAAAGCAAGAAAGCAAAAAGACAAAGAACAACGCAAAGAGCAAGAAGAAAAAATTCGAGCAATGGAGCAACGCGGAAAATTTGCAAGTTGGTTTCGTCTTGACAATGCAGCATCAATCTATCCAAGTGCAACAGGCCGCGATTGGAACTTTGTATATCGCATTGGCGTTACAATGAAAAATGAGGTTGACAAACACATTTTGCAAAAAGCACTTGACGACATTTTGCCACGCTTTCCAACCTTTAATGTGAAACTTTGCCATGGCTTTTTTTGGAACTATTATGAACCAAACTTTTCACATCTTGAAATTGAAGAGGAAAAATATTTCCCTTGCCAACCATTCAACTTGTCAGACTCTAACGGATTTTTGATTCGTGTTTTATATTCAAAATATCGCATTTCATTTGAAGTGTTCCACGCAATTTGTGATGGTCGTGGCGCACTATTTTTCATGAACAGTTTAATTGCAAGATATGTTGAACTTTGCGGAACAAAAATTTCGTCTTTTGACGGCTGTGCAAGTTATCTTGATGTTCCAACCGACGAGGAAATGGAGGACAGTTTCTTTAAAAACACAACAAACGAAAAATTGAAACGTCCAAAAGAAAAAAGTGCATATAAAATTAAAGGAACAATGCTTCCCGCAGGAATGGTTTCTTCAACCGAGGGAATCATGAGCGTTTCGGCGCTGAAAGAAGTTGCAAAAAAATATAATGCAACAATTTCAGTTTTCTTGGCTTCGGTGATTGGATATCAGATTTATAAAAAACAAACATCATATAAAAAGCCAACAAAAATCTCGGTTCCAATTGACCTTCGTTCACGCTATAACAGCAAAAGTTTGCGTAACTTTTCGTCATATGTGAATGTTCCTATTGCGGGAGAGAATCTTTCATTTGAAGATGTGATTGAAATTTTCCAAAAAGAACTTAAAAATGTTGACAATAAAATGCTTCAAGCAAACATAAACGCAAATGTGAAAGTTCAAAAGAACTTTTTTGTGAAAATTATGCCACTTTTCATCAAAAATCCAGTTTTGAAACTGTGCTTTAACTATATGGGCGAAAACTTGCAAACTCTTGCACTTTCAAACATTGGAAAAGTTGTTTGCCCGAAAGAGTTTGATGATTTTGTTGAAAGTTACACTTTCAATCTTGGCAGAAGCATGTATAATCAAAAAAGCATTGGCGTTGTTTCTTTTGGTGACAAACTTTCAATTTGCATTTCATCTAAAATTGCAGAAAATGAAACCGAAAGAGACATTTTCAGAATGCTTTCAGGCTTTGGGCTTGACATTGAAGTTTTCAGCAACAGGAGGGATATGTATGGAAGAAAATAGATATTGTTCAAGTTGCAAAGTTCATGTTAGCAGTGACCTTTCAAACTGTCCGCTTTGTGGGAAATATGTTCTTTCTTCCGGCGAAAAAATTAAAGAGAACAAAAACACTTATCCGCTTTACAGTTTCAAAAACTTTCAGAACATAAAGTGGTATAACATCACAAGAGGAATGTTCTGGATCACGGCAATCATTTGCCTTATTGTGAATTTGATTTTTCCAACAAAACCATATTGGTATCCATATGTTTTGGCACTTCTTATCATGGTTTTTCATGTGTTCATTGAGCCACTGAAAGTGAAGGTTAGCCAGTATATTAAAGAACTTACAATAATGAGCATTGTGGTTTCGCTTTTCTTGATTTTTATTGATGCCTATAACTTTTACACTTTGTCAACAAAGTTTGGCTGGGCACTTGTTTATGCGGGGCCAGGAATCATGACTGCGTCGGTGATAACTTCGGGCATAATTTGCCTTTGTTCAAGAAAATATGAAAACGAACTTCTTCGAAGCGTAAGTTTTCTTGCAATTTTCAGTGTTGTATATTTTCTTGTAATGTTCATTTGGTTCAAAAATCTTCCACTTTGGCCAAGCCTTGCTTTCATGTGCGTTTCACTTTTGGTTGTTGCTGTTTTGGAACTTTTCAAACGAAACAAATTGATAAAGGAACTTCAAAAAGAATTTCACATTTAATGGAGAAAAAAAGATGAATTTTAGAGAAAGCGTTTTGGCTGTTTTTGAAAACAGCAAGCAAAAATATCTCGAATTTGACGAAATTGCAAAGCGTCTTGGTTTGACCCGCGGGTTTGACAGGCAAGCACTTGCGTCAATGTTGAATGAACTTGTCCGCAATGACGAGATTGTTTTCACCAAGCGCAATAAATACACTTTGCCAGAAAATTCAGGAGCCGTCAAGGCAAAAATTTTGGCAAACCCAAATGGCTATGCCTTTGCAAGACCGGTTGCTGGGGGAGACGACATTTTCATCAGCGAAAGAAATCTTAATGGAGCGGCTCATGGAGACACTGTTTTGGTGAAAACCGAAGCAAAGAAACGTGGACAAATCTATAGGGGCAAAGGTGCACAAAACGCAAGAGGCAGGGCAGAGGGCTCGGTTATCAAAATTCTTGACCGCGGATATAAAACAATTGTTGGAACAATCACTCCAACAAGCGGTGGCGCAATTGTTGTTCCAGATGACCAACGTTTTGCAGACAGCATTTTTGTTCCAGTAAACAAACTTGGTGGGGCTAGTGGCGTTTCAAAAGTTGTGTTGAAAATTGATGAATATCCAAGCCGAACAAGAATGAGCCAAGGCGAAGTTGTTGAAGTTCTTGGTGACCCAAAAAGTTTCAAAGTTACAACTCTTTCAATGATTCGTTCTTTTGGACTTATTGAAGATTTTCCGGAAGATGTTGTGAAAGAGGCAGATGAAAAAAACGTGCCAGTTTCAGAAGAAATGATAAAGGGCAGAAAAGATTTCAGAAACGAACTTACAATCACCATTGATGGTGAAGATGCCCGTGACTTTGACGATGCAATTTCACTTTCAATGAAAGGCGACATTTATGTTTTGAAAGTTCACATTGCCGATGTTTCAAACTATGTCACAGAAAATTCTGCGCTTGATAAAGAGGCTTTCCGCCGTGGAACCAGTGTATATTTTCCAGACTATGTTTTGCCAATGCTTCCAAAAACTTTGTCAAACGGAATCTGCTCGCTTAACCCAGAAGAAGATCGCCTTACAATGAGTGTTACAATGCAGTTTGACAAAACTGGTAACATTTTGGACTATAACATTTGCGAGGGCGTTATCAGGTCGGACTATCGCATGACCTATACAAAGGTTACAAAGATTTTTAACGGCGACCAAGAACTTCGCAAACAATATGCAAAAATTGTGCCAATGCTTGAAAACATGGCAACACTTGCAAAACTTCTTTTAAAGCGTCGTGATGATGCGGGTCAACTTGATTTTGATTTGCCAGAGGCACAAATCAATGTTGATGAGGAAGGAAAGATTACTGAAATCATCAAAAAACCAAGAAATCTCAGTGACAGACTTATTGAACAATTCATGGTTATCACGAACGAGGTTGTTGCTCGTCATGCAAAACACATGGGGCTTCCTTTTGTTTATCGTGTTCACGAAGAGCCAACTTTTGAAAGAGTGAAGGCCTTTAAAACTTTTGTTTCAAGTTTTGGTCTTAAACTTGAAGCAGGAAACAATGGAAGCGAACCAAAAGATTTTCAAAAACTTTTAAACGAAATCAAGGGCACACCTCAAAGTGAACCAATTTCAAAAATCATGCTTCGAAGCATGCAAAAGGCTCGTTATGACAGCCAACCTCTTGGACACTTTGGTCTTGCTCTTAAAGACTATTGTCACTTTACTTCTCCAATCAGAAGATATCCAGACCTTACAATTCATCGTATTTTGAAATATATGCTTCATGGCGAAATGACTCCAAACAAAACCAAAGTTCTAGAAAGTTTTGTGAATGAAGCAAGCGAACAATCTTCTCTCACCGAGCGCATTGCCGACGAGGCTGAAAGAGCGGTTGACGATTTGAAAAAGGCCGAATATATGTCTGAAAGAATTGGCGAGGTTTATGAAGGCAAAATCAGTTCGGTTATTGAATCTGGAATGTTTGTTGAACTTGACAACACAATTGAAGGATTTGTTTATATAGAGTCGCTTCCAGATGACCATTATATTTTCGACCAAACAAGATATATGCTTGTTGGAAAACGCAATCGTTTTTCAATTGGCGAAAAGGTTACTGTAAAGGTTGACAGTGTTGACATTAACACTCGCCACATTGATTTTGTTTTGACAAACGAAAAAGTGAAATAATACCGAAAAAACGCAAATTTTTGGTTTTTTATCCCTGAAAAGGCTAAAAAATTGCGTTTTTTTAGATTTTTTTTCAAAAACCATCTTGAAAATCAAAAATTACTATGTTATAATCTAGGAGCAAATATGAAAGAGATAGCGACAAATAGAAAAGCGAACTTTGAATATTTTATTGAAGACACATTCGAATGTGGCATTGTTCTTTCGGGAAGTGAGGTCAAGTCGCTTCGAGCAGGGCATCTTAACATTTCAGACAGTTATGGTGTTGTTCGAAACGGTGAAGTGTTCCTTTTAAACGCAAACATTCCTTGCTATAAAAACACTGCAAGTTTCAAGGAAGATGAGAAAAGAACACGCAAATTATTGCTTCACAAGTCAGAAATTGCGAAAATTGAACGCAAAGTGAAAAACGAAAGTTACACTTTGGTTCCGCTTAAAGCATATTTCAAAGATGGTTTTGTAAAAGTTCTTTTGGCTCTTGCAAAAGGAAAACATCTTTACGACAAGAAGCAATCACTGAAAGAAAAGACAATTGCCAAAGACACAATGCGAGCTTTGAAAGATATCTAGTTCCCGGGGCAACCCCACATGGGGGCGTTCTGGTTTCGACAGGTTATATTTGTAAATGTTATAAGCGTACAGGATTATACTGAATCCTAAAATCGGTAAAACAAATAAATGACAACGATTTAGTTGCAATGGCTGCCTAGTTCAGCCACGGGTGCTACAAAAGGTTGACTGGTTTGTAGGCTTGTTAAAGTAAAGTCAAGCGAAACTTTCTTTTTCAAGATTGGGAAAGTTTTTTAAAATAAATTTTGATAGTCAAAAAACATTTTGTCTGTTTCATGTTCATGGCGAAATCCTTTGAAATTGACTTTTGTACGGAGAAGGGCATTTATGGATTTTCTTGGACGCGAGTTCGACTCTCGCCGCCTCCACCAAATTTTTAAAAATGTTATAAGGAGTAAAAATTATGTCACCATTCCAAATTGTAGCAATTGTTATCCTTGGTCTTGGAGTATTAACCGCACTTGGATTTACAGTTGCATTTATTGTTGTTTCTTGTGCAAAAGAAAAAACCGAGAACAATAATGAAGATTCTTTAAACTCACAAAAAGAAGAAATCAACGAAATTGACCTTGATCAAATGCTTGCAAAACTTGATGAGGCTTCAAAGAACAAAGAAAAGGAAGAAGAAAAACAAGCCGAAGAAGAAAAGGTTGAAGAACCAATTGCAGAGCCTGTTATAATTGAACCAGCCACAGAAGAAGCAAAAGAAGAGCCAGCAGAAGAAAAGGTTGAAGAGGTTGTTGAACCAGTTGTTGTTGAAGACAAGAAAGAAGAGAAACCTGCTGTTGACGCTTCTAAGGTTATCATCAACATCTATGGTGCAGATGCACAAAAGCAAGAAGAAAAAGAAGAAACTCCTGTTGCCATAGAAGAATCAAAAGAAGTTCCAGCAGACCACACTGGCCCAGAATTCGATTATAGAATTCGTCTTGAAAAAATTAAAGAAAGCCAAGCAAAAATCGACCGCGACCTTGACAAAACATCTCGTGCAATTTTGAAATATGAAAGAACCATTCGCAGAATGGAAAGAAATCAAAAAATGCTTGACCGTCGTGCTTTGGAACTTACAAACCTTAACCTTTTGATGTATTCTGTAACCGACATTAAAAATGTTGATGCAGAGAAAAAAGCACGTCAAGAAGAACTTACAGCACACATTGCAGAACTTAAAGCAAGCATTCAAGACGCACAGGAATATATCGAAGCAAACCGCGAGAAATATGAAAGCAACTTGAAACTTAAAGACTATCTTGTTCACGAACAAACAAGATATGCCGACGAAGTTAAAGAACTTGAAGCATTGATCGCCGCTGGAAAATTCTTTGATGATGGAACCGAAACTGTTGGTGACAATCAATAATAAATTTTAAAAGAGCCAATATGGCTCTTTTTTCTTTGTTTTTTTTTGCAAAAAGAACTTTGATTTTTTGTTTTTTAATTGACAGTCTTCTCGCATGCTGGTATCATTGAAAAGTAAGGTGAAAAATGAAAAAGAAAAAACAACTTGAAAATGAGCAGTTGCACATGCCAGGTGTGAAAGAGGCCCCAACCGAGCCTGTTTTTTCTGACGAGCCAAAAGAAGAGGAAAACCAAATCAGCGAAGGTCAAATTTCACTTTTTGAAGACATTGAAAAAGATGCAATGATCGACGAAGCCCTTGCTCGTGAAAAACTTTCCGAAGCAATGGAAGGTGAAAAGCCAAAGAAAAAACGCAAAAGCATCATCACAAACTTGATTTTCCTTGCAATCAACATTGGTGTTCTTGGTTTTATCATTTCTGCATGTTTGAAAGAAACTGACGGAATTTCCATCAAAGAGATTATAAACACACAAGGAAATCGTCTTTGGTGGCTTGTTGTTGGGCTTGCACTTTTCTTTGTTGTGTTTATTGCAGACGCAATGATTTTCTTTTTCCTGATTCGAAAATCAACGGGGAAAAAGAGATTTTTGCTTTCCTATAAAGTTAGTGCGGTTGGAAAATATTTTGATATGATCACACCATTTTCTTTTGGTGGCCAACCATCACAAATCTTGTCACTTACAAGGTCAAACGTTTCGCCAGGAATTGCAACCAGCATTCCTATTATTAAACTTATCATTTATAATTTGGTGTACACTTTTATTTTGATTTTGGTTTTCGTTTTTGGAATTCCATTTCTTCCAACAAGTTCTGCACTGAACGAACTTCTTTTAATCTTGTTCAAAATTTTTGCGGTTATCGGCATTGTTGTAACTGCTTTCACAAGCATTGTTTTCATTTTGGTTGGAAGTGGAAAAATTGTTGGTCGTTCGCTTGTCAGAGGCATTGTCAAAGTTGGCTATGCTTTTCACATTGTTAAAGACTATCGAAAAAGTTATAACAAGATTATGCGCCAAGTTCTTGAATATCAGTCTTCAATCGCATATCTGAAAAAACACAAGGGAACTCTTGCAATTTGCGTTTTGTTCTGCTTGATTGAAATTTTTGCATATTTTGCAATTCCGTTCACTGTTGTAATGGCGTTTTCGTCAATTGAACTTGCAAGTGCAAAAGCAGTTTTCACTTTGCTTTGCATCTGCATTACAAAGTTCATCATTTGCCAAATGGCATCAGTTGTAATTCCTCTTCCTGGTGGAACAGGAATGATGGAGTTTGCTTTCATTGCAATGTTTGGTGTTTCAACTTTGATTGGAAACAAATATATTGTTCTTGGTCTTCTTGCTTGGAGATTTTTGACATATTATTTTCCAATTGTTCAAGGCTTTATCATTTCAACAACCGACAGCATTGTTCGTGTTGTTAGAGCAAAAAAAGAATTAAAAAAAGAAGAAAAAGTTGTTTCTTCAACTGAAAAACTGCAATAAACAATATAATTTTGCAAAATTTGACATAATAACTTTAAAATAACATGCAATGACAATTTCGTTGCATGTTATTATTATTTTGTGGAAAAAATGTTGCAAGAAAATTTTTTAAAGTGCGAGTGTGGTCTTGTTCACAGCGTAAGTGTGGAAAAGATAGAAATTTCACTTTGCGCTTTTTCTTGTGTTGCAGATTTTTTGAAAAAGAAAAAATATAAGAAGGTTTTGCTTTTTTGTGAAAGTGAAAATGAACTTAAAAATCAAATTCGTGAAAGCGGGATAGATTTTAAAAGTGTTATTCTTTCAAATTTACTTGCAACTGAATATTATGCAAAAAACATTAAAGAAGAAGAGGGAGAAGTTGTTGTTGCTTTTGGAAGAGAAGAACTTATAAGCGTTGCAAAATATTATGCATTCATGTGGCAGAAACAACTTGTGGTTTGTGCAAACAAAAATTTTGCAGATTTCACGTTTTCGTCTTTTGCTTGGCTTTTTGATGGAGTTCAATTTTGTTTTTATAAAACTGTGTGTCCAATTGCGATTTTTGCAGAAACCAAAGAAAAAGCAAACAAATATCAGACATATTATTTGTCATCAAAATTTTTAACCATGTTTGACAATGAATTTGCAAAATTGGTTTATAAAGAAGATGCTTGCCCAAGAATGCAAGATTTTTTGAAAAAGACAATGAGTTTTTATGTTTCAAAAAACAATAAAATGCAACTTGAAGAGCGAAATGTTTGGACGCTTGTTCGTTTGGGTCTTGCCATGACATTTTTTGGGGAAACAAAATATTTCTTTGGTGGCGACAAGGTTGTTTGTGACATGTTGAAAAATTTACGAATTGATGCCGATTTTTTGGAACTTGAAACAATTGCACTGAAACTTGCAATCAACAGTTATGCTTGCTTCATTAAAAATCCGCAAAACTATCATGTTGCAAACCTAAATTTGCAAATAAAACATGCTTCACGGCTTCTTTCAGTTCCGCAAACTGAAATCATAAAGCGTTTGGCAAAGAATGAAATTTTAATGCCAAGTGAAAAAATAAGAACTTCTTTTTGCAATTTTCAACCATATTTGAAAAACTATTTTGATTTGACCATGTCTAAAATTTTCAAAATTCACACAACTTTTTGCCTTTCAGAAAATGTGCTTTATAAAAATAATTTGAATGGAGAAATGGTTCAAAATGCATTTTCGGTTTGTGCATCATTTTCCAAAAAGCCAACGCTTCTTTCTTTTGTTTTTGCCTATGGTTTTATGGATAAACTTTTTGAATAAAAACTGACAATTTGGAAATCATCTTTATAGAGATGATTTTTTTATGAGAAAATTTGTTTTTGCACTTTTAATATTTTTGGTTTTGGGATTTTCGCTTTGTTTTAAACAAACGCTGACTTTTTTCTGCAAAAATGATGCAAAAGAAATTGGCGAAGAAGGCAAAGTGCAATATTCGGGTGCGTCGCTTGGCTTTTTGTGTGAAAATGTTTCAAAAAACTGCATTTTTTATGAAAAAGATGGCGAAATTGTGGGTGAATGCGTGTTTATTGCAAAGAATAGTCTTTCAAAAATTGCAAACCGAATGGGACTTGTTGTTCTGAAAAGATATTTTGTTGGGAAAAGAGAAATTATCGAAGGAACAAGTCCACTTTTGAAATATAACATTTCTGGTGTTCAGGCAAATGTTCAAATTTGCATTGTTGATGATTTGGTGCAAATCGCAAGTCCAATTATTTATGGAAGTTTTTAAAAAATGTGTATAAACAGTTAAAAGTTTGGAAATAGTTTTTGCATGGGGTGGTGAAAAAATGAGAAATAATTTATCAAGAAAAATCAAATATTTTTTAAAGAAAAATGCCTATACTCTTTCAGTTTGTTTGTGTGTTGCACTTGCGGTTACAATGATTGCAATCACCGCGGTGACCTATGCGTCGGAAGACGGAAACACTCTTCCAGTTATCAGTGTTATTGAAAAGACTGAGCAGGTTGACAGTGGCGATGTGATTGTGTTTTCTCTTCCAATTAAAGATGCAAAGGTTTTGAAAGAATATGCCGAAGACCATTTGCTTGAAGATAAAACAACTGGCGACTGGAAAACTCACCAAGCAATTGATTTTGAGGGGGCAGAGGGAACAGCAGTTTTCGCAGTTTTTGATGGAAAGGTTGAAAAAGTTGAAGAGTCGATGATGGATGGGCTTTGCATTACAATTGACCATGGCTCAAACCTTAAAACTGTTTATAAATGTTTGGCATCTGATGCTGATGTGAAGCAGGGTGACAGTGTGAAAAAGGGTCAACAGATTGGGAAAATCTCAACAAACCTTACTGAAAAGGCAGACGGAGCACATCTTCATTTTGAACTTTTGAAAGATGGAAATCTTGCCGATCCAACTGCATATTTTGCCGAGATGGGAAAATAAAACAAATTTTTGCACAAGTTGAAAAAACTTGTGCTTTTTTTGTTTTACAAAAAGCGTTCGGTTTTATATAATAAAAATAGAAAAATATAAAGGACGCGAATATGGAAAAGAAGAGAACAAAAATTGTTTGTACAATTGGACCTGCTTGCAATGATAAAGAAATTTTGAAACAAATGATAAAAGCGGGCATGAATGTTGCAAGATTCAACATGAGCCACGGAAATCATCAATCTCATCATGAAATGATTGAAAAGGTGAAACAGGCAAGAGAAGAACTTGGCGTGCCAGTTGCAATCATGATAGACACAAATGGCCCAGAAATTCGTTTGGGGGAGTTTGAAAATTTTTCAACCGAACTTAAAAAGGGCGAAATGTTCACTCTCACAACAAAGAAATGTCTTGGAAACCACCAAAAATGTTTTGTTTCGGTTCCTTCTTTTGCTTCACTTGTAAAAAAAGGAACAATCATTTTTGCAAACGATGGGCTTGTTAAACTTCAAGTTGAAAGCACATCGGAAGATGAAGTGAACTGCAAGGTTTTGATTGGTGGAGTTTTAAGCAACCGCAAAAGTTTGAACATTCCTGGGCTTGTGCTTGACACTCCATATCTTGGAAAAAGTGACAAAGAACATTTGCTTTTCGGAATAGAAGAGGGTGCAGACATCTATTCGCTATCTTTTGTGTGCTCGGCGCAAGATGTTTTGGACATTCGCAACTTTTTGAAAAAGCATGGCGAAGAAAATGCAATTTTGTGTTCAAAAATTGAAAGTGAACTAGGCGTTAGAAATCTTGATGAAATTATCGAGGTTTCAGACAGCCTTATGGTTGCTCGTGGAGACCTTGGTGTTGAAATTCCTTTTGAGCAAATTCCAAATGTTCAAAATGAAATCATTTCAAAATGTATTGCAAAGGGCAAAACCGTTATAACTGCAACCGAAATGCTTGAATCAATGATAAACAATGCTCGCCCAACAAGAGCAGAAATTTCCGACGTTGCAAATGCGGTTGAAGATGGTTCAAGCGCGGTTATGCTTTCGGGTGAAAGTTCTGCTGGAAAATATCCAATTTTGTGTGTCGAGACAATGGCAAAAATTGTTGTTGAGCGTGAAAAAGCAATGGAATATGGCAAAACAACCGACTTTACAAAGGCTGGAACCATTGAAGAAAGCATTGGCCATGTTGCTTGCTCGCTTGCAAGAAGCCTTGATGCAAAAGCAATTATTGTTGCAACAAACACTGGCTTAACTGCGAAAAACACAAGCAGATTTCGCCCAGCATGTCCGATTATCGCTTGCACACCAAGCCAAAGAGCCTTTCATCAAATGTCAATTTATTGGGGAGTTTATCCAATGCTTGACAAAGAGTGCAAGAACTCAAAGGACTTGCTTGAAGAAACAAGACAAACTGCACTTTCGTCAAAACTTGTGAAAAAGGGCGACCTTGTTGTTCAAACAACTTCAATTGAAACTCCAAAGCCATCTGACATGGTTACAGTTTCAAGAATTTAAAGAAAATATTTAATGCCAAATATTATTTGACAAATCGCACAAAATATTTTTATAATAAAGTCATGAAAAAATCTAAATTATTCGTAAATATCTTTTCGCTGGCAATTATTATGGTTGCCAGTCTTTTCATGCTTGCAGGTTGCGGAACCGAGGGTGCTGGAACTGCTCAAGCGATTTTGTTTGTGAAAGATGTTTACTATGTTGACTATAATGTTGAAACCTTTCTTGAATATAAGGTTTATCCAGCAACAAGCACTGACTATGTTGCAACATTCTCGCTTGGAAGTGACTATATCACCGAAGCGCAATATTTCAATTTCAAAAACGGAAAAGTTCGTGTTTCAGACAAAAGATTCACAAGCATTGTTGTAAATGTGAAAGTGAACGATTTGCAAGATTCTTGCGAGGTTCGTCTTCGCGAATATCCATCTGAAATTGCTTTTGAAAAAGCATCTGAAATTTTGTTTGAAGGCGGGGTGAAAACACTTGAAGTTGACGGCATTTTTTCAGAAGGAAGAAGAAAGTGCTATCAAGACGAGTTCAACTATAAAATCACAAGTTCAAACCCAAGTGTTATCGAGGTTTTGGACAGTGCAAACTTGCTTATTGCATCAACTGGAAAAAGTGGTTCAAGCGACATTACTGTTGAAATTTTGAACAGTGTTGGTGAAAGCCAAGACCTTGTTGCAACAACCAAAATTGTTTGTGAAAACAACATTGCAGATAGTTTTGCAGTTTTCGGAAACACCGTTGTGAAAGACAAGGCAGAACTTGAACTTTCTGCAAATGCAGGAGACAGTTTTGTTGTTGCCGTAAGATATTTTGATTTGCAACAATTTTTGATTGATACATCAGATTTCAACATTCTTCTTTCAAACCAAAATGTGCTTGAAATTTCCGAGGAAAATGGCAAAAAAGTTCTGACTGTGAAGAAGGAAGGAACTGTTCAAATCATTCTTCAATCAACCGGTGTAAACACCAGTGGAGTGCCATCTAAAATAACTTTCAAAGTGACAGTGCAGTTTTCAGCATAGGTTTCAAGCGAAAATATGCTAAAAATTGCCAAAAAACGCAAAAAATGATAAAAAGAGCCTGTTTTAATGTGAAAAAATGGCTCTTTTTTTAACCAAATTTCAAAATCGGTATTGACATTGAGCCCAAGGTAATATATAATTTAGGTATATTGAGTGCACAAGATGTGCATGGGGAGGATAATATGTCTAAAAAAGGTTTCTTAGCATCTCTTATCATTGCAATTGTTGCTACCTTGTCTTTGAGCATTTACACCATTGTAAGTGTTGTAAATCCAGGATCAAGCAAGCCATCAGACACAACTGTTTCTCTTGCTTTCCGTTCAGGCGAAACTGTTGAGCAATTGAAGGGATACACCGAAAATAAAGATTTGACTTTCGTTCTTGAAGAAGGTCAAGAAAATCCACTTGAATATAATGAAGAAGTTGGCGCATATGTTGCAAAAGACGTGAACGGACAAGTTTCTGCTGTTGTAACAAATAAAAATGCAAAAACAACCTATAACATTGCTGTTTATCATCACAATGCAGAAGGTCTTAATGCCGATGAACCTTTCATCATTGCTACAAAAGCACACATGAAAGAATTTGCAGACGTTGTGAATGAGACAGGCGCAAACAAAGTTAACCTTAAATATGTTTCACTTGTTGCAGATGTTGACCTTGCTGGCGAATCTTGGAAGCCACTTGGAAACATTGCTAACACTGTTACAGAAATGACTTTTGAGGGTAACGATCATGTAATCAAAAACATGACTCAAAAAATCACATCTGCAAACTATAAAGAGTTCATGGGAATTCAACTTCAATCTTCACAAAAGGTTGCTGCAATCGACCTTGGTTTCTTTGGAAGAATGAAAACAAATTGCCGAATTCAAAATGTTAAATTTGAAGGTGCTGAAATTTCTGTTTCTGCCGAAGTTTATGAAATCATTTCAAAGGCTGTTGAAGAGGGAGCAGAATATAATCGTTTCAGCGGTCTTTCAATTGGAACTGTTGTTGGATATGCAACAAGAACTGCAATTGACAATGTTTCAGTAAAAACAAAAATCAATGGTTTCTCATATGGAAACGGCACAGCAAATGGTGTTGGTGGCGTTGCTGGTCTCATGCAACTTTCACAAATCACAAACGCAAAAGTTGACATGGCTTTCACTGAAAGCGTTACACATTTGATTTCAGAAAACGAAACAGTTTATGGTTCAAATGTTGGTGGTGTTGTTGGATATGCAAACGTATTTAACAGAAACAATTTCGAGGCTGTTGAATATCTTGCAAAGAAAAACCTTATTGAAAACTGCGAAGTTAAAATGAACGTTTCAACAATCTATAACAACGTTTCATATGTTGCTGGTCTTGTTGCAATTGCAAAGAACACAGCAATCAAAAATTCTAATGTTACTTCTTTGAAAGTTGTTGACCCAACTGCTTTTGTTGATATCAACTTTAACCTTTCATATGTAACAAACGTTGCTGGTGCTGTTGGACAACTCTTTAACGCAGAACTTGAAAACTGCACATCAAACAGACAAGCATATGCTTCTGAAATTTTGAACGTTACAGTAAACGGACTTGACGCAAACATGCCTGGTGGTCAAATTTCTGGTTTGATTGCTCTTGCAGGAAATGCTACAAGAAAATATAGCGACGCAACAATCAACATTAAAGATTGCGCAGTTGCAGGAAGCATGACAGGCTTTATCGGTTCTGGTTTTGCTGGAACTTTGAATCAAGAAGTTGAAGTTTCATATTCAGACGAATTTGCAGGAAACGCAGTGAACGTTACTGTTGATGCATATTCAGCAAGTGCATTTGCATATGAACTTTTCGGAAATGTTGCAGGAAACGCTGGAAAGAGTGTTAAAGTTGTTGCAAACCTTATCGGAAGAGGAATCTTCTTTAACCCTGAAACTGTAAAATATAATGTTCTTTATGATAACACATTCTGCGCTGGATTTGGATATGTTGGATCAGTAGATTCAACTGCAACTCCAAAAATTGAAAATCTTGTGTTTGAACTTTCAGCACAAAAGATTTTGAGTTTTGCTGGTGTTGCACACAATGCATATGGCGCACAAATTTCAAACTGCGATGTTACTGCAAAAGTTGTTTCAAACAACTATTATAGAACAGGTGCAGAAGAAAGAAACTTCTCAACAACCTATATGGTTGCTGGCGTTGTAAACAATGCATTTGACGGAACAAAAATTGACACTGTTGCTGTTAACCTTTCACTTAATAAAGATGTTGACAAAGCAAAAGCATATGGCGCAAACTATGTTGCTGGTGTTGTTGCAAGAATTCACGAAAACAATGTTCAAATCAGCAACTGCACAGTAAATGCAAACGCATATGTAAACGATGCATATCAAACTGCTGCTTTCAAAAAAGATGAAACAACAACTATAAGTTATGGAAAAGTTTTCCTTGCTGGTGGACTTGTTGGTTCAATCCAAAAACGTGGAACAGAAGAAATTGACGCATTTGATTTGGTTGACACTTCAAATGTTAAATTCACAAACAACACAATCAACTTTAACATTGTTGCAGACTTCAAAGTTGAAGACAGAAAAGCAATGGGAACACAAGGATACAGAGTTCGTGCAATTGGTGCTGTTGTTGGTAACATCAACTCTAACATTGCAACCGATGCTGTTTTGGATCTTTCAACCTGCACAGTAAGCGAATATAAAGTTAAAGCAGACAAAGTAACATTCTCATATGGTTATGGAAGCGCTGGAGCATTCAAAACTCTCAGCACTCTTGGACTTGAAGTTTTGACAAACGAAATCGGAAACAATATCATCTATTCATATGGAATGAGTTATAACCACAACATGGGTGTTCCTTCATATGTGAAGAACCCAGACTTGGCAAACGCTTCATATGAAGCACTTGATGCATAGCAAACAATAAAAAAGGCGGAGAAATCTCCGTCTTTTTTCATGCAAATTTTTTGAAGGATTGTTTTTTGATGTTTTTTTCAAATTTAATAATATGTGAACAATACATAAAAAAAGTTTCATTCCGTTTGACAATATTTTTTTTATGCAATAAAATAGAATAGTAAAATTATAGAAGAAACAAACTAGAAAAAGGAGAAATATGAACAGTAAACTTAAAAAAGCAATCATTGCTGTTGTTGTGTTCCTTATTGTCGCAATCGGTGGACTTGTGGCTTTTTCTCTTGTTTCTAGAATTTCAACAACAACTGTTTATGATCTTCGTTTGGTTGAATATGAAACCGATGCCGAAATTTTCGAAAAAGAAGTGTTCTTGACTGCCGAAAAAAACAACAAGTTCGATTTGGGGCTCAGTGTTTCGGCTTCTGCAATGATGACCTTTGCAGTTTCAAGTTCAGACAACACAATTGCTTCTGTTTCGGTTGATGGCGACCACTATGTTGTTTCATATTATAAAGTTGGAAAGGTTACAATTTCTGCCTATGCGCCAGACAATATTTCGGTTCATGACAGTTTTGTTTTAACCGTTCGTGAAAACTATCCAATCAACTTTGAAATTACAGACGAAAAAAGGATTTCAGCAGATGAAGTTCCAATTTATGCTGATAACAAGAACTATACTTTTGATTTCTTGGCAACATCAGTAAACCTTAATCTTCCAGTGAATAATGACACATTTTCTATTCTTGATGACTATAACAAAGAGGTTTTCGAGTCTATTTCTGTTGACTCTGCTTCTTCACAACTTGTGATCAAGGCAAAACAAAATGTTGAATCTACAACCGAATATATCACTGTTGTTTGCAAAACAACTGACACCGAAAGTGGACAAATGACAATTGGAAACTTTTTGGTGAAAATCAATGTTCATGGAAACTATATTGAAAACATGCAACTTGTTCTTTCAACAAGACCAAACTTTGATTCTTCAATTTATGTTTATGGTAACGGAAAGTTGAAAAACGGAGAGGTTAGAGTTGATCCAAGCGACCTTGTGTTCTGTGCAAACGTAAATATTGTCTATGCAAAAGTTAGAGTTGTTTATACAAACGGCGAGTTCTTTGATGTTACAAACGAAGTGAACGCAAGTGGAAACGACAAAGACACTGCAAAACTTCCTCCTAGTTGGAGTTACTATCAAATTAAAATCAACAGTCCAGCAACAATTGATTTTTCATATTCTGTTTACGGACAAGAAACAATGAAACAATCGTTCACTTTCTTTTACTATAACATGTCAAGCGTAACCTATACCAATTTCATTGAAGACAAACTTTATAAAAAGGTTACAAAAGAAGATGGCTTAGTTGTGTTTGAATATATCCATTGGGACGAACGCTATAAACGCGACGATGCCATCACCAAAAATGGCGAAATTATAGGTTTCAAAAACGGAAACCCAAGATGTGGAGAATAGCATGTTCGACGACGGATTTTTGGAACTTGAATTTGGAAAACTTTATACTCTTGACCTTCATGGCAAAACACTTGACGAGGCAAGGGCAGAACTGATTTACACTTTAAACTCCCTTGATACTTGCTATAAGGGAGTTTTAGTTATTCATGGGTATCACAGCGGAACAGTGCTCAAAAACTTTGTTCGTGACAAGTTCGAGCATAAAAATATCTATAAAAAAGTAAAAGTCGATGCAAGCAGAACAGTCATTTTGATTGATTGGAGTGCAAATGAAAAATAATAACGAAAAAGAGCAATTGTCTTTGCTTGACAGCCCCGTGGCTGAAACGCAACAAAAAGACAAACCATATTTGATTGTCATCAGAACTTTCATTATTCTGATGCTTTTTGTGGTTATGTTTTGCTCTTTTTTGCTTTCTTTCTCGGGGCAAGCAACAATTGGCTCGGGCGAAAAGAAATATCTTGGAATTTTCAGTGCAAAAAACTTTTATGACACTTCAAATTGTTCACTTATTGTTGCAAAAGAAGTTAAAAGCGTTTCAGACATTTCTCTTGGAGAAGAGGTTCTCTATTCAAGTGCAAGCGAAACTGGAACCGCACTTTTCTGTTCAACCGACGGAATCATTGTTGAACTTGAACGTGAAAATGGCGAGACATTTTTGATAAACAAAAACTATGTTGTTGGTGTTGTAACAAAAAAAGAACCGGGAGTTGGTTTCTTTCTTGCATTTTTGCAAACCAGCGTTGGTGGAATTGTTGCAATGGTTTTGCTTCTTGCATATGCAGCATATTTGTCTTTCTCGCGCATAAACTATGAAAACACAAAACAAGGCAAAGAACTTTTTGCACTTTATCAAAAAGAAAAACAAGAAAACGCAAAAAGAAAAGCAATTTTCAAACTTATGCAAAGTGTTCAAGGTGTTGATAAGAAAATTGCAGAAATGCTTTCGGGCTCGATTGATGAAAACAAAAAAGTATTTTATGAGTTTGAAAGTGATAAATTTGACAATTTGACCAACAAATATGAATATGTTCTTTATCGTCTTCACGAGGTTTTGGTTGTGAAAGAAAAACTTTCAAAACAAGAAAGAAAGTGTGTTTCGTCGCTTTTGCAATTATTACCAGTTGTTGACCATGTGAACCAAAACATTGAATATATGATGGTTGACCTTTTGCTTAAAGGTTCGCTTGTTGGTTTTAAAGAAAAGGCGTTTGAAAGTGGAATCAGCGTTCTTCTTTCAAAAGAACTTGACGATCAAGATTTGCTGAACATTGGTTCAATTTTATATATCACTGCGTTGAAAAATTCTTGGGTGGATAAAAATGTTATCACTGATATTTTGCTTGAATATAGCAAAAAATCCGAAGAAATGGGAAAGGGAACCCAAAGTCTTGCGAAAAATATATCACTCAGTATTGCAAAATGCATAAAATAATCAACTTTTTTTGCAAAAGGTCTAGTATTATTTTGAAAATATGATATAATATATATAGTTTTTGAAGGAGACAATAAAAATGGATATGTCAAAAAAATCTTTAATTTTGGGTTTGGTTGCAACTTTGGTTTGCATTGCAGTAAGCATTGTTTGCCTTGTTGTCATGAAATGTGATTGGGTTTCAATTGTCCTTTCAGCAGTTGTAGTTGGTCTTGCAGTTTACATTTGTGTTTTCTGCTGGATGGTTGCAAAGAAAAGCAAAGAACAAAAGAACAACTAACAAATCCATTTTTGCCAAAACATTGGCGTTGCAACTCGCGTTTCGTGAGTTGCTTTTTTTATGCAATTTTATGAATATATTTTTCGGGTTTGAAAACAATTGACAGAGAGCGGGAGAGAAGTTTATAATCTTTTTAGAGGAGAAAAATGGCAGAAGAAGAGAAAGAGCAAGTCGAGGGAATTAAAGAAAAGCCTATTGCGGAACTGAAACAAAGCCAAATTTACAGGCTTGATGAACTTGACTCATATAAAAAACTTCGTCACAAACGCAAACAAAAAGCAATCATGCGAATGGTTGTATGTGCACTTGTGATTTTCCTTATGCCGTTTTTCATTTTGTCGCTTGTTGTCATTACAAACCCTCGCGAAGGGCACAACTTTTTTGGCTATACAGTTTATGTCGTGACATCTGAAAGCATGAAGGGCGTGTTTGATAAAAATGACTGCATTGTCATTAAAAAGGTGTCTTCTGCAAAAGAACTTAAAGTTGGCGACGACATTTCGTTTATTCGTGCGTCGGATGGGCAAATTGTAACTCACAGAATCATTGCAACCGACACAAATGAATATGGTGAAACTGTCTATGTTACAAAAGGTGTCCACAACACTGCTGCCGATCCAAACGCTGTGCTTTATTCTGATGTGATTGGAAAGCGTGTCGCAGTTATGAGTGCACTTGGACACGTTATAATGTTTTTCCGAACACCGGCAGGAATTGTGGTTTTCCTTGCAATTTTGGTTGGATTGATTTTTGTTTTCACTGTGCTATATCGCAGGTCGAACGATATTCGCGCTGTTGGCGTTTCTTGATGAATAAAATCTTCTTCTTTGGTAACAATTGCCTTTGAAGGAGATTTTTTTATGAATAGAAATAACACTGCAATCACCATTACAACCATTCTTTGCGCACTGTTTTTTATTGTTGTTGGTTCTTGCTTTTCTGCGTTTTTATATGCTGGGGAAATCGTGAAAGTTGAAAATCCAAGAATTGTTGCAAGTCAGAGTATTTCGGTTTTTGATGAAAGTGGAAACAAAAGCATTGAAACGCTTGAACTTTCAAAAATGAAACTGGGGCTTAAACCTGCAACAGGAGAGGAAGATGCAACCTCGAAAATTCCTGCAACTGTTCATGACCACAAAGGGTCTGAGGGTGTCTTTGCAAAGTTTAAACTTCTTGCACCGGCGGGAGCAAAAATTTATGTTTCAAATATCAAATTTTCGGGCAAGGCAGATGAAGAAGTTGTTGCAAAGGAAAGGGAAAACATTAAAGTTGCAATTTCCGAAATTTCAGGAAGCACGACATCGATTGCAAAAGACAAGGTTTTGCTTGGCGAAGTTCAGGCAAGTGAAGAAAAAACCAAATATACATTTCTCATTTGGCTTTCTTCGGCAATTTCGGAAAAGTTTAATTCGGAAACAATTTCATTTGATTTGATTTTTGAACCTCTGGCATAATAAGTCCATAAAACAGCCATACTAGCACCATGAAAAAGCGTGAAAAAAGTTTTGTTCATGGTGCTTTTATTTTGATATTTTTTGGCATTTTATCAAAAATACTTGGTGCCATTTATCGCATTCCGCTTACGGGCATTATCACCCCAGAGGGTATGGGGCTTTATCAAATGGTGTTTCCCGTATATTCCCTCATGCTTACAATTTCAAGTTCGGGGCTTCCGTCTAGCATTTCAAAACTGATTGCCGAGGCGAACGCAAAAAATCAATATAAACAAGCAGAAAAAATCATGAAAGTTTCTTTTGTGTTGCTATTTTGCTTTTCTGTTTTGTGCAGTCTGGTTTTGGTTTTTGGCTGCCGTGGATTTGCTTTGGTTCAAGGAAATAAAAGTGCAACAATTTGCTATTTTGGGCTTGCGCCCGCTGTTGTGTTTGTTGGTTTTCTTGCGGGTTTTCGTGGATATTTTCAAGGGCTTGAAAAAATGCTTCCGTCGGCAATTTCAGGATTTGTCGAACAACTCTTCAAACTTTGCTTTGGGTTGCTTCTGGCGCGAATTTTGCTTCCAAAAGGGGTTGAATATGCGGTTCTTGGAGCAATGCTTGGCATAAGCATAAGCGAACTTTTTGCGTTTGTTTTTATGCTTGTTTACTATGTTGTTTTTCGAAGAAAAAGAAAAAAAGGGCAAGTTCAAGATTTCACAATTCTTTCAACAAAAGAAACATCAAAACAAATTCTGCACACATCAATTTTTGTGACGCTTGGTGGGCTTATTGTTCCGCTTGGAATGATGATTGATAGCACTCTTGTAATCAACATTTTAAAGCGTACTTCGTTTTCAACCAAAGAGGCAACAACACTGTTTGGGCTTGAATCTGGAACCGTTGGTTCAATTGTGAATATGCCGGTGATTTTGTCGCTTGCACTTGCAACGGCGGTTTTGCCATGTGTAAGTTCAAAAAGAGCAAGTGGTGACCTTGAAGGGGCAAAAAAATCCGCATCAAAGGCGCTTTTGCTTTCATTTTTAATTGCACTTCCGGCTTCGTTTGGTTGTTTTGCACTTGCAGAACCGATTATGAAAATTTTATATGGCAGAAGTTTGTCGGCGGTTGAAATTGAAACCGCTTCACAAATTTTGGAAATTGCCTCGGCAAGCATTTTCTTTCTTGCAATGGTTCAGGTTTCGGCAGGAATTTTGCAGGGCATTTCAAAACCCAGTGTTCCGGCAATTTCGCTTTCGGTTGGTCTTGCTGTTAAAACGCTTTTAAACATTGTTTTAATATCGCAAGAAAGCATCAATATTTTTGGCACAGAAATTGCAAATGCAGTGTGCTATTTGACTGCATTTTTAATCAATCTTTTTGTGATAGAAAAAAGCGGTTTTATTCAGATTTCTCCAAGAGTTTTCGCGTCTTTGTGTGCATCTTTTTTGGTGCTTTTTGCAAAGCCGATTTTCAGTGTTATGATTGGGCTGAATTTGAATTATTATTTGGCGTTTTTGGTTTGTGTTATTGCTGTTGTTTTGGCATATTTTGCGCTTGTGTTTTTGCTTTATCGAAAAGAACTTAAAAAATTGTAAAAACACTTTAACATGTCGAAAAATTTTGCTATACTATTTTCATGAAAAAGTTAAAAATTGGAAATGTGACACTTGAAAACAATTTGGTTTTGGCTCCCATTGCTGGATATAGCGATGTGGGCTTTCGTTTCCTTGCAAAAAAATATGGTGCAGGTCTCACTTTCACCGAAATGATAAGTGCAAAAGCATTGTGTTTTGGCAATCAAAAAACCAAAGATTTGCTTGCAACTTTTGATGGTGAAAAGCCAGTTGGTGTTCAACTTTTCGGCTCAGATCCAGAAGATTTTGCAAAGGCAGTAAAACTTCCTGAACTTGAAAAGTTTGATATCATAGATATCAACATGGGGTGTCCAGCACCAAAAATTTATCAAAATGGTGACGGCAGTGCACTTTTAAAAGACATTGAAAAGGCAAAAGCAATTGTGAAAGCCTGCAAGAATAACACATCAAAACCAATAACCGTAAAGTTCAGAAGTGGCATTGATGAAAACAACATTGTTGCAGTTTCTTTTGCAAAAGCAATTGAAGAGGCTGGTGCCGACGCACTTACAATTCATGCAAGAACAAAAGAACAAGGCTATGCAGGAAAAGCCGACCTTGCTGTTGCAAAAATGGTGAAGGACAGTGTGAAAATTCCTGTCATCGTGAGTGGTGACTGCGTTGATAAAATATCATATGAAAACATCATGAAACAAACGGGTGCCGACGGCGTTATGATTGCTCGCGGGGCGTTTGGAAAACCTGAAATTTTTGCAGAGATTTTGGGCAAAAATGTAAAGGTGAACAAACTTGAAGACATAAAAGAACATGTCAGCGTTTTTGAAAAATATTTTTGTGAAAAGTTTGTGCTTTTAAACATGCGAAGTCACATTGCACATTACATCAAAGGTCAAGGTGCCTCAACCGAACAAAAAGTTGCGCTCATGAAGGCGGAGTCGTTTGACGAGGTTTTTGAAATTTTAAATCAAATTTTTGTATTCAGTGGCAAAAAGTCTTAAAAAACTGCAATATTTTGTGCATTTTAGCGTGTTTGCCTTGTCATATGTTTGACAAGGCTTTTTCTTTTTTGATAAAATGATTTTAGCAAAATTTAAATATGTGTTTTTTTAATAAAAAAACAAGGAGATATATATGAACAAAAAAACTTTCAAGGACGTTGATGTTGCTGGCAAAAAAGTTTTTGTTAGGGTTGACTTCAATGTTCCAATGGACGAATCAAATAAAATTATCGACGACACAAGAATCAAAGCGGCTCTTCCAACCATCACATATTTGATGCATCATGGCGCAAAAATCATTTTGTGCTCACATCTTGGAAGACCAAACGGAATGTTCAATCCAAAGTTTTCACTTGCACCAGTTGCAAAGCGTTTGCAAGAACTTTTGAACCATCCTGTGAAACTTGCATCTGATGCAATTGGAGAAAGTGCAATTGCGCTTACTTCTGAAATGAAAGATGGCGACATTGTGATGCTTGAAAACATTCGTTTCTATAAAGAGGAAGAAGAGAACGATGATGAGTTTGCAAAAAAACTTGCTTCTCTTGCAGATGTTTATGTGAACGATGCTTTTGGTGCTGCACACCGTGCACATGCATCAACCGCAGGAATTGCTCGCCACTTGCCAGCAGTTGCAGGATTTTTGATGAGTAAAGAAATTGTTTCACTTTCAAAAGTAATGTATAGCGCAGAACCTCCTGTTGTTGTAATTTTTGGTGGTGCAAAAGTTTCAGACAAAATTGGCGTTATTGGAAAACTTATCACAAAAGCAAATGTGTTTTTGATTGGTGGAGCAATGGCAAACACCTTCATTGTCGCAAAGGGCGGAAATGTTGGACTTTCTCGCTATGAGGCTGACAAGGTTGACGTTGCAAAACGAATTTTGGAAGAGGCAGAAAAACTGAACGTTAAAGTTGTTTTGCCGGTTGACAGTGTTGTTGCAAACGAATTTGCACCAGACGCAAAAGCAAAAACTGTTGATGCGTTTGCAGTTCCAGAAGGTTTCCAAGGAATGGACATTGGAAGAAAAACAATTCGCCTTTTTGAGAAAGAAATCAAAAAAGCAAAAACCATCATTTGGAATGGGCCTCTTGGGGTTTATGAGTTTAAGCGTTTCCAAAAAGGAACGAAGAAAATTGCAAAAGCAGTTGCTCATGCTTCGGCTGTTTCGGTTGTTGGTGGGGGCGACAGTGCTGCCGCAATCACCGAACTTGGCTATGCGTCAAAGGTGACACATCTTTCAACTGGTGGCGGTGCAACCTTGAAATTTTTGGAAGGAGCAGTTCTTCCTGGGGTTGAAATGCTTGAAGATAAAGAAACAAACAACTAGGGTGAAAATATGAAATATATCGTTGCAAATTTCAAAATGTATAAAACTGTTCAAGAAGCAGAAGAATATGCCAAAGAGTTCAAAAAACTTGTAAAGAAATGTCCAAACAAGGTTGCAGTTTGCCCTTCGTTTGTGTGCATTTCGCCAATGGCAAAAATCTTTAAAGGATTGGTTCAAGTTGGCGCTCAAAACTGTTCAGACAAAGAAGAGGGTGCTTTCACCGGAGAGGTGAGTGCGCAAATGCTGAAAAGTGCGGGCGCAAGCGTGACAATTCTTGGTCACAGTGAAAGACGACGCGACTTTAAAGAAACCGACAAATTGATTTGCGAAAAAATCAAAACTGCACAAAAAAACGGGCTTGAAACCATTGTTTGCTTGGCAGATGACGGCGGAGAGGGATATAAACAAAACATCCGTGCCCAAGTGAAAGACCTTTTCACTGGTGTTGACAAAAGCAAAGAAATTGTGATTGCGTTTGAGCCTGTTTGGGCAATTGGAACAGGAAAAACCATGAATACTGGCGACATTAAACCAGTTGTTGAAACAATTAAAAACGAAGCAAGAAAGGTTTTGAAATATGAACCAAAAGTTCTTTATGGTGGAAGCGTAAATTCGGGCAATGCAGGCGAAATTTTGGCGCTTGATTGTGTCGATGGTCTTTTGGTTGGCGGTGCAAGCAAAAACCCACAAGAGTTTGCAAAAATCTGCTTTGCAAAATAGTGCACTATTGACAAAATTGCACTTTTGATATACAATAATTTTGAGGAAAAAATAATGCAAAATGTTCTTGGAATGATAAATTTATTGCTTGCGCAAACCGAACAAGAAAAACGACTTACAATTTTGTATGTTTCGCTTTTTGCGTTTTTAATGGTGCTTTTAATCATTGACTCGGTTGCCAAGAAAAAATATATCACAAGCAAACCTCTCAAAAAAATTGCTTGGGTTTTGCTGTTTTTGGGGCTGATTGCCCTTGTTGTTCTATATTTTGTTCTATAAAAAACAAAATATGCTTGATTGAAAAAAACAAGTATGTTATAATACTTGCGAATTTGGAGGAAATATAATGTTCAACTTTTTAACAATGCTCGCTGCTGATGATGTTTCAAGACCAGACTGGGTTGTTTCTTCATTCCCAGTAATCAAAATTGTTCTTGCATGCCTTATTTTGGCTTGTTCAATTGTGATGATCGTGATCAACCTTTGCCAAAAAACCGAGGCAGACGGAACCAACGCTATCACTGGTCAGGCAGACACTTTCTATAACAGAAACAAAGGTGGCTCTCTTCAAGGAAAAATCAAAAAACTTACAATTATTCTTGCAATTTGTTTGATGGTTTTCTGCGTTACATATTTCATTATGAACTCATACTATGCAGGCTAGAAAAAAAATAAAACAGTCTTTTGGCTGTTTTTTTTGTGCAAATTTTTGGCAGTTTTACATTGTGAATTATAGTAATATGTTTTGTTTCACCTTATGCTGAAATAAGGTGTGATAAAAGAATATAAAATTTATGTGCTGACAATTTGAAGTTGCTTGCTCGATTGTTGAGTTTGAAAAAATGGATGCTTGAAAAAGTTTTTTGGTGGGGTATAGTTTATTGTGATTGGTTTACTGTTGTTTTTTAGTGTGAGCGAATAAAAACCAAAGTGAACAGCCATACTAGAACCAATAAAGGGGGAGAAGAAATGATTATTGCAAACATTATTGCTCTGTCAATTATGATTCTTGGCTCGTTGAACTGGTTTTTGGTTGGCGTTTTCTCGTGGAACTTGCTGACATGGATTTTTGGTGCGGGCGTTTTCACGAGAATTTTATATGCAATTGTTGGGCTTGCAGGCATTTGGATGCTGATTCAACTTTGCATTCGTGGAACAAAATTGTTCTCGAAAGATGAAGCCATAAAGAAACAAAAACAACAATAAAACAAAATTTGTTTAAAAACTTTAAATAACCGCTAAAAACGGTTATTTTTTATGCTTGTTTGTTTGATTGATTTGAAATTTTTGTTTATAATATATTCGAGGGAAAAATGGAAAAACTTACTTTTGACTGGAATTTGAAAGATATCTATAAAACCGAAGAAGAAGCAAGAGCAGATTTTGAAGAACTTAAAAAAGAATATTCTGCTTTTGTAAATTTTCGTGGAAAACTTAAAACCAAAGAGGGCGTGCTTGCATATTTCAAAGCAAGCGACAAGTTTGAACTTTTGTCAAACCGCCTTGGTGCATATTTACATTTGCGCCTTGCTCTTTGCGGAAAAGACAAGTTTGCACATGACATGCAAGAAGAATTGTCATATTTCATGCTTGAACACGAGCCACTTTTGGCGTTTGTTGAGCCTGAACTTTGCAAAAATAAAGCAACCGACTTGAAAAACTGGAAAAAACTTGAAGAGTTCAAAGACTATACAAACGAACTTGAAAGCATTTTGACAAACAAAAAACACGCGCTTGATGAAAAAACAAACCGCATTTTGTCTATGATTCCAAGTTTCAACGCGTGCGATGAGGCATATGACAAGTTTGAAAGCGTTGATGTGAAGTTTGGAAATGTTATGGTTGACGGCAAAGAAGTGAGACTTACTCCTGCGCTTTATGGTTCGCTTGTTCAACACAAAGATCAAAAGGTTCGACAAGATGCCTATAACACAATTTTGAAATCGTTTGCAGACATGAACTATACGCTTGCGTCACTTTATATTTCGCAAACCAAAGAAAACGACTTTTTTGTGAAAATAGGAAAATATAAAAGCAAACTTGATGCATCTTGCGAGTCGATTAAAGTGAACCCAAAAATTGTTCCAACATTGATTGAAACTGTTCACAGCAATCTTGACTTGTTCTATAACTTTGAAAAAATCAAACAAAAAGCGCTGGGGCTTAAAGAATATTTCTATTTTGACAACTATGCAACAATGGGAAGTTCAAAGGCAAAATATTCCTATGAAGACGGCGTTTCGCTCATGTTCAAGGCGCTTGAAAAATATGGAAGCGAATATTTGAACGTTGTGAAAAAGGCGGTTTCAGAAAACTGGATAGATGTTTTCGAAAAACCTGCAAAAACAACTGGCGGTTTCAGCCTTGGCGTTTTTGGTCTTCACCCATACATTTTGCTGAACTGGGGCGAGTCATATCGCGATGTGTCCACACTTTGCCATGAAATGGGGCACACAATGCATTCGTATTTGTCAAACAAAAATCAACCAATCAGCAAAAGTGACTATTCAATTTTTGTTGCCGAGGTTGCTTCAACCGTAAATGAAAATTTGTTGAACATGTACATGCTTGACCATGCAAAAAACAAAGAAGAAAGATTGTTCTTTGTTCACAGTTTTCTTTCCGACTTTTATGCAACGGTATATCGTCAAACAATGTTCACCGAGTTTGAACATTTTGTAATTTCAAGCGTGGAGAACAAAGTTCCACTTTCAGCCGATGTTTTGAATGAGAAATATAAATCTTTGCAAGAACTCTATTTTGGAAACGATGCCAAAGCAACCGAGTTTTCAAAGTTTGAGTGGAGCAGGATTCCACATTTTTACAGCCCATATTATGTTTATAAATATGCAACGGGCTTTATTTCGGCTTCTATCATTGCGAAAAACATATACGAAGGCAAGCCTGGCTATCTTGAAAAATATTTAAAGTTTTTGAGTGCGGGTTCAAGCATATATCCAATTGACCTTTTGAAAAGTGTTGATGTTGACCTTGAAAAACAAGAAACACTTTCTTCGGCGTTCGAAGTTTATAAAAAATATATTGCCGAGTTTGAAGAACTTACAAAGGAGAAATAAATGTTTATCATCATTTCTGGCCCATCTGGTGCGGGAAAAACCCCAATCACATATACCATTACAGACACCTTTCCAAATGTGAAAAGGATTCAGTCATACACAACACGAAAGGAAAGGACAAAAGAGGTTTCGGGAACCTATGTCTATATGACTGCCGAGCAGTTTGAAAAGAAAATCCAAGAGGGATTTTTCCTTGAATATAACAAGGTTCACAAAGATCAACAATACTATGGCACGGGGCTAGACTCATATTTGAAAATTGTTGAAAAAGGTTGTGTTGCAATTAAAGATATTGATGTTGACAGTTATAAAAAGATAAAAAACAGCGACCTTGATGTTGTTGGAATTTATCTTACTGTTCAAAATCGTGCAATCTTGTTTGACCGTCTTCGTGAGCGTGGAGAAAGCGAACAAACAATCAACATTCGCTTGCACGACAGGGTGGACTATGAAAATGCACAAAAAGACCACTATGACTATGTTGTTTATACCGACAATTTTGAAGAGGCTCAAAAACAGGTTGTCAAAATTGTTGAGCAAGAGTTCAAAAAACGTGGCATAAAGTGTAAAAAATCAAAACTTAAAAAGCATGAATTCATGTTTTAAAAAAGGATGGCAAAATGCCATTCTTTTTGTTTAAAAAAGAAAAGTGTTTTGTGTGAAAATGTAAAAAGTTTTGAAAATTTGATTTTCTTTTTGCATTTTTGCCAGGAACAAAAAGATGTGTGTTGGCTATTGAAATGTTGAATAAAGTGTGGTATAATATTATCATATAAATATGAGGAGAAAACAAATGGAAAAAAATGAAAAAATCCAATTTCTTGAATCATTTCTTCGAAGCCGTGGGCTTTCGCTTGACGACCCAGATGTGAAAAAATTTTTCTTTGAACCAAGAAAAACAAGACGCAGTGCAACACTTGAAAACCGCAAAATGAAACTTGTCTATGGCCCAATTGAACCAGCGGTATACCGAATTGACCCAATCCAATTCATGAACAATGGCTATCTTAACGATGAAGACACTTCTTCAATCATGGACTGGCTTATGTATTCTAACTATGAAGACAATCCTTTGGTTTTCGACAATCTTGGAAAAGACCAAACCGAAATTCGCCGTTCTTTTGAAGAGAAAAGAAGAACTGCGAGTCCAGCATATATGGATGCCGAGGGTTATGTTTATAATGGTGAAGACGGAAACCATCGTTTGCTTTCGCTTATGATAAACCAATTTGTTGACTATGCAGGTTGCAAAAACAGCGAAGAAAGACAAGCGGTTAAGGATAAATATAGTTTGATTTTGGAAGTGTCTTTGCCACACGACAAAGAACTTTGTGACCTTCTTGAAACCGAAAGAAACAGTGTTATGGATTTTAAAACCGACGAAAATGCTGACGATTTCATTCCATATGCTGTCAGAGCGTTCCGCCAATTGCATAAAGGTGCATCAGACACCTATTTGGCATCATATGACAAACAAACTGGCACATATCACTATGATTTCAACGGAACAAAATTTGTTGGTGATTGCGAAAGTTTGAAAAACTTTTTGAAAAACAAAAAACGTGAAACCATGCCAATCATGCTTTGGTCAGACGGAAAAGAATCATATTTGTCATATAACAACTTTGTTGTGAAGTCTGAAAACAAACAATTTCTTGAAAAAAGACTTGCAAACATGCGTGCTTCTTCTGGAACCGCAAAAAACATGCCAAGAACTTCATATATGATTGTTTTTGACGCAGACAAAGAAAGATATGACATTACAATTCCATCACTCAACATTCCAGAAGGAAACGGAAAGGCAAAAATGGATGTTGTAAGATTTTTGCAAGACTTTACAAATAATCTTGAAAATAATCGTTTCTTTGAACTTTCAGAAATAAACCCAAAAGACGTTGAAAAAGAATGTGATGACGGAAGAAGGGGAAGAGCAATGTATGTTCCAGAAACCCGCTTTGAAAACCTTTCTGCCGAAGAATATGCCTATGTTGCACAAATTTTGAAAGAGAATGAAGGATATATTCTCAGTCGCCTTAATGTTTTGAATAATGCCGATGAGTTGCAAGTTGTTGCAAACGAAATTGTAGAGTTGCTTCCAACAATGGACTTTACAAACGAGTCACTTCGAAGCATTTCTGCTGGAATTTTGAGAAACCCAAGAACTGCTGGTGCAAAAAGTGCTGTTCAACAGGCTCGCAACACCTTTAATTTTGGAAAAACAATGGCTCAATGGGGCTATGGAAAGTTGCGCAATGAGTTTGATGAAATTGAAGCAATCGAGTCCGACGTTGTGCGCATGCCACAATATATCGAGATTGCGGGCATTCATGAACAACAACGTAAAATAGAAGAACATTTTGCTTCTGCTCGTGTGTTCGGAGAGGAAAGCCTTGGCTATTTGCAAGATTTGTCGGTTGATATTGACAATTCGATTGCAAAACTTGAAGGCATTGCACGTCTCACAAAAAATCCAAGACTTATTCGCATTATCAACGACCTTATTGATATGCTTGAAAGAGATGCTTCTGCTTGTTCAAACATGATTTCTGCGATTTATGCAAAAAAACGCAAAAAAATTGAGGTTGAAGACGAAAAACAATAACATAAAATGATAAAAACACTCTGCAATTACAGGGTGTTTTTTGTTTGACAGAACTTTTTGTTTGTGCAAAAATATAAAAATAAAAATTCATGCATGTTTTTGTGCGTTGTTGCAAAAGATAGACATATGAAACTTGCATGCATATTTTTGTGTTTATTTTGCATTTTTAATGGGGGATATATGAGATTTGACAATTTGACCGACTCTTTCAGAGTTGCAAACAAAATGATTGTTTCCTTTTCTGGAACCGACTATGTTTTTGAAAAGGGAAATGATAAGTTCGAGAAAGTGATTTTGGCGCTTGAAAAAATTGTTGTAGATTCACACGAGATGCCTGCTTTTGGCGTAAGTCTAGACGAGGAAACACGCAAAGAGAAAAATAAAGGAATTTGGATTGAACTGCTTTTCGACAGCCCATGCAAACATGATGGCATGGACTTTGAAAGTTTGCTTATCAAGGTTGAAAAAGAGGACTATGCCTTCAATCTGATTCGAAAATATAATGGCAAATATGAGGGCAGATGCTTCCATTTGTCGCTTGCTTCGTCAACAAAGCAACTTTATGACGCGGTTGAAAGTTTAAGCAAACAATAAAAATTGTTTGCTTTTTCTCTTTATTCTGGAAAAATAAACACATGTGTGTTATTGAATAAATATTAAAAATTGTTTGACAAGCATGGAGATTCATGTAATATAATATACTTGTAAAAGTATATTAGGGGAGGCTATCGTTTGAAAATGATAAAAAACAGAAAGTTTTCAAAATTTTTGTTATCAATTTTCTTGCCAGTTGTTGTTTTTCTTTCGATTGGTTTTTTCTCTTTTGGTGCAATAAGCACTGCTCTTGCAGCGCCAGAAATTACGAAACCTTCTGATGCTCTTGATAATGCTGGTGGAGCATTTTATATTGATAAAAATTCAACTTTCACAATGACAACGGGAACAATTTCTGGATTTTCCGGACGTACTGTAGGTGGCGGAGTATATGTTGCTGATGGTGGAACTTTTAACATGTCTGGTGGCTCTATTTATGGGAACACTGCAGCATTTGGTGGGTCTCAAATTTATAACATAGGCACTTTCACAATGACTGGTGGAACAATTGGAAAAAACGGGACAACGGCTTCTAGAAGTGGAATTTACAATACAGGTAAAATGAACCTTTATGGTGGAACGATTTATGAAGACATTTCTTCGCATGCAAATATATCAACAAAAATGGCTTGCAATATTGCGGGAACAATCACTTTTTGGGACAATAATGCAACAATAACTTTGCAAGACTATGCAGGCACAACACCAACTTATAAAATTATACTTACAAATTCAAGATCTACTGGAACAATTGTAACATTTAAAGGCAGTTCGACAGAGCCTGATGTTTCAAAACTTTCAATTACTGGATATGACACAAGCAAATATGTTGTGAAAACAGTAAAAGATTCTTCTGGAAACTGGACTGTTGCTCTTTTAAATAATTCTGTTGAGTTTCCATCAGACTGGAAAACTCAAGTTGCTTCATCAACTTATATGACAACAACAATTACTCCAGCAAATTTAACAAGCATAAAATTTGCTCCAACGGTTCCAAGTGGCTACACTCAAATTGGAACACTTTCAACCGGACTTCCAGTTTATCAAGGAACAACTGTAACCGAAATAGCCTTTGTGTATGAAAAAATTTATGCACCAGTAAGCAGTTCTTATTTGTTTTCATCACTTACAAATCTTTTAAACATAGATCTCAGTGCATTTAACACATCAAATGTAACAAACATGAATGCTATGTTTTATAATTGTTCAAGTTTAACAAGTTTAAATGTAAGTAATTTTAACACATCTAAAGTTACTAACATGAGTTCTATGTTTAATAGCTGTTCAGCATTAACAAGTCTAGATGTGAGCAAATTTAATACATCACAAGTAACAAATATGAGTGGTATGTTTTATAGTTGTTCAAGTTTAACAAGTCTAGATGTGAGCGGATTTGATACATCTAAAGTTACTAACATGAGTTCTATGTTTTATAATTGTAAAACATTAACAAGTCTAGATTTAAGCAACTTTGATACATCTAAAGTTACTAACATGAGTTCTATGTTTAATACCTGTACAGCATTAACAAGTCTAGATGTGAGCGGATTTAACACTTCTATCGTTACAAACATGAGTAATATGTTTGGTGGCTGTACAGCATTAACAAGTCTAGATGTGAGCGCATTTAACACTTCTATCGTTACAAACTTGAGTTCTATGTTTTCTAGTTGTTCAAAATTAACAAGCCTAGATGTGAGCGGATTTAACACATCTAAAGTTACAGACATGAGTTATATGTTTTTTGGTTGTTCAAAATTAACAAGTCTAGATGTGAGCAATTTTAACACATCAAATGTTACGGATATGAGATATATGTTTTATAATTGTTCAAGTTTAACAAATCTAGATGTGAGCGGATTTAACACATCAAATGTTACGGATATGGGTTATATGTTTGTTAAATGTTCAGCATTAACAGGTATTGATTTAAGCAATTTTAACACATCAAATGTTACAAACATGAATCGTATGTTTCTTTACTGTTCAGCATTAACAAGTCTTGATCTTTCAAGTTTTAACATGGCTAAAGTTACAGATATGTCAAACATGTTAAATTTTGGCACAAGCAACAAAATTGAAACCTTGAAAACTCCATATAACAACTCTTCGGTAATTCCAATCACAACAGGTTCAACACTTTATAACGAAGACACTGGGGCGGTTGTTACAACTGTTCCGGCAAACACAACAAAGAGTTTGACATATACTAATGTTTCGCCATTCAAAACATTTCCAACAACTTGGAAAACTGAGATTGCTTCTTCAACCTATATGACTTCGACGGTTACAGTTTCAAACATTCAAAACATTGTTTTCCCAACAACACTTAATGGTGCATACACAAAAATTGGAACACTTTCAACCGGAATAGACGTTTATAAAAGTGTTTATAATTCAGGTTATATTGCATTCTATTCTGGAAAGAAAATTTATATGCCAGCAAATTGCACACAACTTTTCTATGGTTTGAATGTTGAAAAAATGTCTTTTGAAAGTGTGGACACAACCAAAACAACCAACATGTCACAAATGTTTGCAAACTGCACAAGCATGAAGATTCTTGATTTGTCAACTTTTAACATGGCAAATGTTTCAACCGTAACAAACATGCTTAACTTTGGAACAACTGGTGCTCTTGGTAGAATTTTGACGCCATATGGCAACAAAACAGCAGTTGCAATCACAGCAAGTTCAACACTATATGACACTTCAACAGATTCAAGCGCAACTGGCGTTTTGGCAAACTCAACAACAAGCAAAACACTTGCAAAAAAAGTTACAGTAACTTTCAATCCATATAATGGATCAGCAGTTTATCCGAGCACCTATACAAAATATTATGGAGAGAGATTTGGAAGGTCATATCCAACAACATCTCGTCCGGATTATACGTTTGAGGGTTGGTACACCGAGATTTCGGGGGGGTCAAGCATTGACACATATACCCTTGTTGGTGACACAACTTTCTATGCTCACTGGGCAAGCTCGTCTAGTGGTGGTGGAACGGGTGGTGGTGGAACAACGGATCCAGAACCATCTCTTCCAAGCATATTTGAAAGACGCCATGAAACAAGCCAACTTGATGGTGAAACCATAGGTGAAGGATCAGTTGCAGATTTATTTGATATTTTCAATTCACAACTTTCAAACACATTTGAAGCCACCGATGTTAAAATTTTCTCGGTTGTTTCGCCTTTAAACTCAAACATGGACTCTGAATATGAGGTTTTGGACAGTTATGGCTCATCTGGCGGAATAGAGGCGGTTCGTCTTTCAAACGACGGTAGCAGATATGGTTTTCTTGCAAATGAATGGATAATGGGGCTTTACAATAACATCTCAAATATTGGCTTTGATCAATGGTATTATTTTGATTCTATGATCTTTTCAAAGCTTGGTGAGATGTTCCCAAAACTTGAAATTCTTGATCTTCGTGGACTTGACACTTCGTTTACGACTTTCTCTTTCAGAATTCCAGATTCAGTTCGAATTGTTATTGTTCCTGAAGACGGATGCGCTGCGACACTTGTCTCGAATAATTATATTCAATTTATCTATGGTGATGGACAAACAGCGCAAACAAACATATATGGTGGGGCATATGCGGCTGGTTCAATGGGACAAATTACAACAACGATTGACACTATCATTTCAGACAATATTCCTGAAAATGATATGAACGGCATATATGGTTTTGCAATCATTTCAACAGAATGTCCAGAGCAATATAATGATTATAAATTTGTAAATGAATATTGTCAAATTGAGAATGAAGTATATTTGTGCCTGGTTGAATATACAGACTCATTCATAGAAAAATTTGGCTCTTCTGGTGGAAACATATATTTGGCTCTTGTAAGTTACACAAGCCCTATATGGATTACTCAACGATTTGTTGATTATGGTGGATTTACAAACTTCCCAGGTGCGGGTAACATGGATTATGCGGACTTCAGAGGTCTTTCAGTAACTCCAAATGATTATGTTCATGATATGGCACAATATTTAGAAGTGATGAGCATCTCACAAAGCCTTATTCTTCCGGTTAGATATGCTGATGGTGGTGTTAATATTGAAACAAATTCAACAATATATAACGCAGATGGAACAGTCCACACATTCCTTTCAACAGGATCAGATGAAAACAGCGGACTTGAAATTGCTCGCACAAAACTTTATAATGTGACAGCGGAAGACGTTGACCTTTATATTGACGACAAAAAGTGGTTCGACCCAAGAAAAAACAAAATCCAAATTAAAACCCAAAACGATGGGGAAGAATAACAAAAAAAGATAGCAACTTGTTTTGCTATCTTTTTTTTTGTTACATATTTTATTTGATGCTTTTTATATTTTTTATGAAGATTTTTTTTGCTATATAGTGAAAAAATGCGAAAAAAAAAACCACCAAGTTTTGGTGGTTTGGTTTTTATTTCTTTGCAATAACGTGAATGCGATTTCTTGCTTCTAAGTTTGAAACTGGTGAAAGAGAGAAGTCGCAAAGTTCAATTGTTTTGAAACCTGCTTTTTTGAGGGCTTCAACAATTTCGGCATTTTCGAAATAGGCATCAACAACAATGTCGAAAGTTTTTGAATAGAGACCTTCGTCATTTTTCATATAATAAATTTCGTTGATAATGCACTTGTTGTCCATTCCTTTTTTGATTGAACGAACATGATCCATTTCTTGACCTTCTTCAAAAGAAACTTCATTCCAGTTTTCAAGTTTATTTTTTGTGTAAAAGTCGAACATGAAAATTCCGTTTTTTGCAAGGCTTGCATAGGCATTTTTGAACAACTCTTGCCAGCCAGAGAACTTTTCAATCATGTTCACCATGTCGTGGTTGCAAGTTACAAGGTCGAACTTTGTTTTTGGTTTGAAAGCATAAATTTCTTTGGTCAAAGAAACCTTCAGTTCTGGGTGAAGAACTTTTGAATATTCAACCATGCTTTTTGCAACTTCGGTTCCTTCTCCTGCAATTCCTTGCTTTGCAAGATATGTTAAAAATTCGCCAGTTCCTGAGCAAAGGTCAAGACAGGTTTTTGGTGAAAGTTTATTTTTCTTTAAATATGCAACAAGATTGTTTGCAAGTTGAAATGAAAATGCGCCTTGGTCTGCGCTCCATGCAGCCGCATAGTTCTTGTCAAAAGATTGTGAAACATATGGTTCCATTTGGGTTTCCTCCGCTTGTTTATATGGCTATTATAGCACATGTGTTTTTAAAAGAAAAACTTTTTTCAAGCAATAAACAAATTTTTTTGGTTTGTTTATCATATATTTTTGAAATTTTTATCCAAAATATACAAAAAAATCATGAAATTATGAAAAATTGTTGCGTTCGAACATATGTTTGATATATAATAAAACCATGAGAACAATATTGCATTCAGATTTGAACAATTTCTATGCTTCGGTTGAAAGCCTTTTCCACCCTGAATATGCGGGGTGTCCTTTGGTTGTGTGCGGAAGGGTTGAAGACCGACATGGCATTGTTCTTGCAAAAAACATGATTGCCAAAAAGGCGGGTGTGAAAACTGGAATGGTTTTGTTCGAGGCAAAAAAACTTTGTCCAAACCTTGTTTGCATCGAGGCGCACCATGACCTTTATTTGAAATATTCGCGTGCGGTTCGAAAGATTTATTTGGAATATACCGACCAAGTTGAACCCTTTGGAATTGACGAGGCATGGCTTGATGTTACGCATTCAAACGCTTGCGGGGGAGATGGCTATAAAATTGCAGAAGAAATCCGCAAAAGAGTTAAAGAAGAAATTGGGCTTACGGTTTCAATTGGTGTTTCGTTCAACAAAGTTTTTGCAAAACTTGGGTCTGACATGAAAAAGCCCGACGCTGTCACCGTGATTTCGAAAGACAATTTCAAAAACAAAGTTTGGGGGCTTCCTGCAAGCGATTTGCTTTATGTTGGCCGTGCAACCAAAGATAAACTTGAAAAACTGAACATTCACACAATTGGTGAACTTGCAACTTTTTCAAAACCAATTTTAACCAGCAAACTTGGAAAGTGGGGCGAGGTTCTGCTTTCATATGCGCGTGGGCAAGATGTTGACCCTGTCCGCAAATATGACGAGTTCGAAGAACTCAAATCAATTGGAAACAGCATCACCTATTATCGCGACATTAAAACCGATGATGATGTCTATTCGCTTTTGATTTTGCTTTCAGAAAGCGTTTGTGCAAGAATGAAACATGCAGGCTTCAAGTGTGCAAGAACACTGAGTTTGGTTGTCACAAACGACAAACTTGAAACCACCGTTCGAATGACCAAAGCAACAACTCCAATGTCGCTTTCAACCGAAATGGCGCAAACCGCGTTTGACCTTTTCAAAAAAACTTTTTCGTGGAGCACGGCTCTTGTTCGAATGCTTGGAATCACTGTAAGCGATTTCACTGAGCACAAGCAACTTGCACTTTTTGAAGATGAAAAGAAAAAAGACAAACTTGTGAAACTTGAAAATGTTGTTGAACAAATGCGTGAAAAATATGGAAGAAAAATCATCAACAAAGCAGTAATTTTGAAAGATGAACACATGGTTAATTTGAACATTAAAGGTGACCCTGGTTCGCTTTCAAGCGATGTTGCAACGGCAAGCCCACTTGAAACTGCAAAATATCACAAAAAATAGTTCGTTTGCAAAAAAGTGTATATTTTTTTGCAGTTTTAGACAAAATTAGAATATGAGAAAAAATATCAATGTCAAAACCATAATGAAAGAAAATGGCGAAATTGTTCCACTTGCGGTTGTGTGGGAAAACGGAAAAGAATATCAAATAGACCGCGTTTTGAGTGTTCGCCCCGCACCGTCAAAAAGTGGAGGCTATGGGCTTCGCTATGAGGTTTGCATTTTGGGTCAAATCAAATTTCTTTATCTTGACCAGTTTGTGTGGTTTATTGACACAAACTAGCATATCAAAATCAGCATTTGCTGGTTTTTTTATTTCATAAAAAATCTTTCTATTGCCCCAAAATATTTGCTCAATTTGCTTTTTGTGTGTTACACTATGCACAAAGGAAAAAATACAAATGAAATTTTTTAACAATTCGTGGGATAAAGTTTTAGAGGGTGAGTTTGAAAAGCCATATTTCAAAGAACTGATGAAAAAAGTTGATGAGGAATATGACAAACACAAAATCTATCCACCAAGAGACAAAGTTTTTTCATGTTTGAAACTTTGTGACTATGACGATGTAAAGGTGGTTTTGCTTGGTCAAGACCCATATCATGGCGAAGGTCAAGCCCATGGGCTTTGCTTTTCAGTTATGCCAGGGGTTGTTCCGCCACCATCGCTCAAAAACATTTTCAAAGAAATGCAAGATGATGTTCACACAACAATTCCAAACCATGGCTGTTTAGTGTCGTGGGCAAAGCAGGGAGTTTTGCTTTTGAACACGGTTTTAACTGTTCGCGAAGGCATGCCAAACTCACACGCAAAATTTGGCTGGCAAACTTTCACCGACGAAATTATTCGAAAAGTGAACGAGAAAAAAGACCCAGTTGTTTTCATTTTGTGGGGCGCAAATGCAAAAGCAAAAATTCCGCTTATCACAAATCCAAACCACTTGATTTTATATTCGGCACATCCAAGCCCACTTTCTGCATATAACGGCTTTTTCGGGTGCAAACATTTTTCAAAAACCAATCAATTTTTGAAAGAACATGGAAGAAAAGAGATAGACTGGCAAATACCAAATATAGTGAAGAGTGATAAGTGAATAGTGAAGAGGTAGTTAGACAGTAATGAAAAGTAGACTTTTCACATGATAGTAGTGTAGTGATGAGGTATGAGTGAATAGTGAAGAAGTACATTGATTTTTTTATCCAATCATATCAAAAAAAATAGCAATCACTTGTCGGGCGCAAATTATAAATAGGGGGAAGGAGAAGAAAGTTGAAAAGAAATGGTTTGAAAATTTTCATGATTACGCTTTCGGTGTTGTTTTGCTTTTTGGCAATGCCAACTTTTTTCGTGCAAACTGCTTTTGCAGAAGAGGAAACTGTTTCTGTGAAATATTCGCTTGTTCCGCCAAACTATAACGCTTCGCCAGATGAAACCGAAACTAAATATAACATCAGAAACAAAAACCTTTCACCATTCACGCCTTTCGACTTTGATGCTGGAAAAAGAATGAATGGCTCATCATTTAATTTTGACAGTGACAGCAACTATTGTTTTCAAGACCAAATTGTTTTTGCAGACAACCAGAGCATTGAATATCGCAAAGACCTTGCACTTTCAATGTGGATATATTTTGATGCAACATCACTTCACAATTTTTCTGTGGTGCTTGAACTTGAAAACGGCAAAACAATTTCGTGGAATCTTTCTGCAAACGAGTTGTTTTCTTTGGTTGCAAAGTCATCAATCGACACAACACCCCATGCTTGGAACAAAATTGTTCTTCCATTCAAAAAAGCGACTTTTTCTGAAAACTATACCTTTGAAAGCGGCACACTTTCAACAATAAAACAGATTAAATTTTCCTATTATTCTGCGCTTGAAGATGGCAACATTTCTTCGCTTTTATTTTATGACGTTGCGGTTGAAAATGCCAAAGAAACCGAGAAATATAGCGTTACAAAGCAACCATATGCTTTTTGCAAGGCATACTTTTTCACCGATGAGCAAATTTCAAATGTTTGCCATGGTGACAGCCTTACTCTTCCAAGCGAACAAAATGCAATTTTATATGCATGGCAAGGCAAAACCGACCTTAAAAAAAGTGCAACCGAAGAGGGCACAAATGTGAAGTGGCGTGTTTATATGCTTGACCCAAACGGAACAACAAAACAATATTCTTTTGGAGACACAATCAATTTTTCGGTTGCGGGAAACTATACAGTTTTCTATCGTTTGAGCGAGGTTAAAGATGGCTCTTCGAAAGTTATTTTGAGTTCGTTTTGCAATGTTTCAGCAAACAAACTTAATGCAATTTTCTTTGACCGCAAAATTTTGAAAACCCACAAAGATGTATACAATCAAATTTCAATTTCAACTTCTGCAAAATTTTCTAGTGTTTCAGACATTTCGTTTGAATATGACGAAAATGCCATTGAAGTTTCTTTGGACGAAGATGGAAAGGTTCTGATTCGTGCAAAAAAGGTTGGCGAGTTCAAAGTGAAGGCAAAAGTTCGCGGAGTTCGACCAACAAGTGCAGAAAAAGAATATGAAACAACCCTGACCGTGAAGTCGCTAAAACCATCAAATTCAGACGACAATTTGGCTTTAAAAATCTTTTTATGGAGTTGTCTTGGCTGTTTTGTTCTTGGTTTTTTAATTAGTATTGTAATTTTACTTGTAAAATCACGCAAAGTTGGTGTAAAATAAAAAGGAGGGGAAAATACAAAAGTGAAATATAACCTTGATGCACAAGAGAATATGGACAAGATTCCATATGACAGTCAGCCAATTTACAGGCAAACTCAAAACAAGAAAAGAAAACCAGAGAAAAGCACTTCGCACCCTAGATTTCTTTCACTTGTTGTTTGTCTTCTTGTTGTGCTGAACGTTGTTCTTTGCGGATTGGTTATTGACCTTGCAAAAAAGAATGATGCCCCTAATCAAACAAATATCATTCAAATTACAACAAACGGCTCGCTGAATGTTTCGGCAGTTGCAGACAAAACAAAATCTTCGGTTGTTGCAATTCATGCCGGCAACCTTACAAATGTCGACGCAAGTTCTTTCTATCGTCTTTCAAGTCGTGGCGCAGGAATTATTATTGACGGAAACAAAAGCACCGGCGAGTGTTACATTTTAACTTGCTATCATGTTGTCAAATCATATGCGAACGGAATTTATGTTTTGCTTTATGACTCTTTCACTCCGGTGAAGGCAACTCTTGTAACCACAACGGGATACAGTAAAATGTATGACATTGCGGTTTTGAAATTCACCAATGCAGAATATAAGAAAAGTTCAAGCAAGCCTTGCGAAATTGGAAGCAGTGCTTCGGTTCGTGATGGCGACGCAGTGATTGCCTATGGAAACCCACAAGGAACAGGGCTCAGTGTTACAAGTGGTGAAATCAGCAAAACAATCAACATTGTGAATGTTGACGGAATCTATAACCGACTTTTGAAAACCTCTGCTCCAATCAATGGCGGAAACAGTGGTGGCGGGCTCTTCTCTGCCGAAGGAAAACTTATTGGCATTGTAAACGCAAAAACCAATGATGACCCAACCAACGGAAGTTATATTGATAACATTGCATATGCAATTCCAATTGATGTTGCATATTCGCTTGCAAAAAACATTATCCGAAATGACCGTCCATTGAAAGCGGTTACTGGTCTTTCGTTCGGGGTTCAAAACATCAATGTTAAATATGAAGACGAAAACGGACTTCCAATTCCAGCAACTCAAACAATTTTGGTTAAAGAAGTTTTGAACGATTCTTCTGCATCAATTGCAGGCTTTGAAGTTGGCGATGAAATTGTTTCGTTCTCATATGACGAGGGTGACGAAATTGTAATGCGCAATCTTTACAGCCTTGAAGACCACATTTTCAACTTTTCAATGGGTGACATTGTAATGTTCAAAGTTATTCGTGGCTCAAGAGAAATTACTTTATCACTTAAAATCAAAAGCCTTGTTGCTGCCGACAGCAAAGACTGGTATAAATAAAAATCAAAAAAATGCTTGCTATTGCAGGTGAAGATAGATTATAATAGTTGCATAAAATATTTTGGAGGGTATTATGGTAGAAAATAAAGTTGTTGAAATTTTGGCAAACACTCTTCGAGTTGACAAAGCCAAAATCACTCCAAGCACAAACATTGCATCTGATCTTGGTGCAGACTCACTTGACCTTGTTGAAATTTTAATGAGCCTTGAAGATGAATTCAACATTTCTATCCCAGACGAAGCAATTCCTGAAATTGTTACAGTTGGAGATTTGGTGAAATATATCGAAAACGCTAAAAAATAGTTTTTAAAAATCATGCCAAGCATTTTTGCTTGGCTTTTTTTATGCATGTTTTATTTTGCTAGGTTGTTTTAACATGGTTATTCATGTGAAATTTCTGTTTGTGGTTGTTTTCAATCTTTGTTCGCATGGTTATATTTGCGTTTGTGTTTAATTTTTTTTTACTTGTCATCTGTCTTTGTTTTTGTTTGAGTATGTCTTATCTGCGCTTGCGTTTATTCATTTTTTGATGTGTTTTATCTGCGTTTTATACAGTTTTATTTTTTACAGACCGCGGGTGGGAGAGAATAAAAAAAGCCTGAACAAAAGTTCAGACTTGAAATTTTATAAATGTGTTGCACATCATTTTTTGTCATAACACACCGAAGTGGAAAGCCAGTAGCCAACTCCTTCAAAGCTACCTTGTGGCACATGGTCGAGTTTGCTTAGTGCTGCTGCCGCTAAGCTCTGACACGGTTCACAAATGACCATTGCACAAGACCTTGATATCTTCATCGCTTGCTGACCGCAACCTTCCATGCATCATGCCGAGAAATGCATTCAGCCCTGCTGTAGCGGATCTCAGGATAAGGGCACCGCTAGTTCCCCACCTAGTGCAACACAAACATATTATATCTTATTTTTTTTCAAAATGCAAGGTAAACAAAAGGCTTTGGCATTTTTAAAACAAAAAAAATTGGCTAAAAATGAAAAATTCGTGCAAAAAACAATTTTTTGATTGTTGTTTAAAGTTTTTTAATGGACATTATTTGACTAAATATTATAGTCGTGATAATATATTGTTATAAGGGGAATAATAATGCAATCAAACGCTAAACGATTTATCGACGCTTATAACCGCCTTGACAAAGGCATGCGCGATATTTATAGTATCAAACCTGCCGTGAACTTTTCCGACTGCGTGCGAAAAGTTGCATCGGTGAACTCGGTGATAAGAAAATATGAAGACGACATTATTGAATATGGCAGACTTAGAAATGCCATTGTTCACAATGACAGCGAAGAAACAATTGCCGAACCAAACACAAATGTTGTTGAAAAAATAGAATCAATTGCAAGACTCATCTGCACGCCTCCTCGCGTTATGGACACTGTTGCAAACCGCTCGGTTTTCACTGTTGATGCCGAAACTCCACTTGTTGAAGTTTTAAAGCAAATGTTTCAAACGGGCTATTCGGTTGTCCCAGTTTATCGAAACAAAACGCTTATTGGCGTGATAAACAGAAAAATGATTGTTGAGGCACTTGGCGCGGGCGTTTCTGCTGGGGTTGACCTTGACGACTTGTCGGCTCTTCCTGTTTGCGAAGCACTTGATTTGAGCCAAAGCAATCATACCTATGAAGTTGTTTCTTCAAAAACAACAATTGATGGCGTGCTTTATCTTTTTCAATCGAACAGAAAATTGTCGGTTGTAATCATTACAAAAAATGGCAACTATGACGAGCAACCAATTGGCGTTGTTGTCACAAGTGACACAATCGACATGCAAACAATTCTTGATAACTATTAAGGAAAAAATAAATGGAAATTGCAAATCAATGGAAAGATTATGAAATTCTTGCAACCGGAAATGGCGAGAAACTTGAAAGGTGGGGGAATGTTTATCTTCTTCGCCCAGACCCTCAAATTATTTGGAACGCAGAAAGAGATCTTTCAAAAGAACCAAAATTGAATGCTCATTATCACCGCACAAACACTGGTGGTGGGGCATGGCAAAAACTCAAAAAAATGCCAGAAGAATGGATTGTTGCATACAAAAGCATGAAGTTTCTGGTGAAGCCAATGGGCTTTAAACACACTGGACTTTTTCCAGAACAAGCATATAATTGGGATCAAATGATAAACCTTATCAAATCTGCAAACCGACCAATCAATGTTTTAAATTTGTTTGCATACACTGGCGGGGCAACTGTTGCTTGTGCAAGTGCTGGGGCAAGCGTGTGTCATGTTGACGCTGCAAAAAACATGGTTGAGCGTTGCAAAGAGAACATTAAACTTTCGGGTCTTGAATCTGCGTCGGTTCGTTATATTGTTGACGATTGCCGAAAATTTATTGAACGCGAAATCAAACGTGGACATTTCTATGACGCAATCATCATGGATCCACCTTCATATGGCCGTGGTGCAAACGGCGAGGTTTGGAAACTTGAAGACAATCTTTATGATTTTGTGTGCCTTGCAACAAAAGTTTTGTCAGACAAACCGCTTTTTGTGCTTATAAACAGTTACACAACTGGGCTTGGTGCAACCGTTCTTGAAAATATCTTGAACAAAGCACTTGCGGGCAGAAAGGGTAAATCAAGGGCATATGAACTTTGCCTTCCAACCGATGAAAAGGGCGTTTTGCTTCCTTGCGGAACCTCTGGAATTTTTATAGGAGAAAACTAATGGATATTTTATATGAAGACAATCATGTTATTGTTGTTTTGAAACCTCAAAATGTTCCTTCACAAGCAGATGAGTCGGGCGACAAAGACATGCTTACAATGGTGAAAGAATATATCAAAGAAAAATATAACAAACCAGGAAATGTTTATGTTGGTCTTGTTCACCGTTTGGATCGTCCAACCGGCGGTGTTATGGTTTTTGCAAAAACAAGCAAGGCAGCGGCTCGCCTTACTGAACAATTCAAGAACAAAGAAGCAGAAAAAACATATTTCGCAGTTGTTTGTGGAACTTTGAAAGCTAAGCAAACAAAACTTGTGAACTATTTGCTTAAAGATGAGAAAAACAACATTGTTAAAGTTGTTCCAATGGCAACAACTGGCGCAAAACGTGCCGAACTTGACTATACTGTTTTGGAAGAAAAAGATGGTTTCAGCCTTTTGAAAGTGAAACTTGAAACCGGAAGAGGGCATCAAATTCGTGTTCAACTTTCAACAATTGGAAATCCAATTTATGGCGACCAAAAATATGGAAAAGACATGCCAAAAGCCAACCTCAATTTGTTTGCAGTTGAACTTAAATTCAAGCATCCAACAACTGGCGACACAATGGTTTTCAGAGCCTATCCACCAGAAAATCTTAAAGCATGGAACCTTTTCGACCTTGAAAAATATTTGTCACTTAAAGTTTAAAAGAGCAAAATTGCTCTTTTTTATTTTGTTTTTTACATTTTATGTTGATTTGATAAAAACTTTGTTTCTTTTTGTTTTGTAAATTAAAATATAAGAGAAGGGCATAATAGTGGCACAAAAACAATCAATAAAATTTGAAAAATGTGCATGAAAAAATCACCAAATGTCTGGTGATTTTTATTTT
>ERZ857629.404-NODE-404-length-62506-cov-5.796785_pt1 | contig 62506 bp, 56 predicted proteins | sample MGYA00519700_ERZ857629 | MGnify/ENA primary metagenome ERZ857629 (study PRJEB31778, sample SAMEA3449351) | human gut metagenome | biome: human gut; feature: human-associated habitat; material: faeces | place: United Kingdom | collected 2010/2012 ... | reverse complement strand
TCAGCGGCAACTCTGATATAATATCATATGTCGTTCGCTCTGTCAACAACTTTTTAAAACTTTTTTCGACTTTTTTCAAAGTCATTTTGTTGTTTTCGGTGTTTTCCTCAACAACGAATCTGAGTATACCATTCCAATCTGTACTTGTCAACACTAAAAATCAAATTTTTTGCAATTTTTTACACAATTTCATTTTTATCAAAAAAGAACCCCCACCGGGATTCTTTTCCGCCTCCGCCATCAGTTCTCCATCCATGGCTCAACGTCCTTGAGTGACTTTGCCTGTGTGATTGCCAAAAGCTCCACATTGCAGTTCATAATCTTTCCCACAATATAGGCAGCCAGTCCTGCAGCCATAATTACCAGTTCCAATGTATAGTTCTTCCAATTTATCCCTATATCGGCAAAACCTACACTTTCTGAAACAAGCAGAACAATCATGGCTACAAAAGATACCATTCCCATCATTTTTAACCATTTCCAGCCATTATCATAGTTTTTGAACAAAAAAATGGATTCTCATTTGTATGTCTCCCTCATAATTTCCCTATCCCATTTTTCTATCTGTTGCTACACACGTTTTCGTTGCACACATTTTCATAGAAACTCCGTTGCAGTAACCCCTGCCATTAACAGTCCTACTGTAACTGAACCGTATACGTATTGGTGTTATTTGATAACTGTAGCGTCACCGTAGACAGATTTGCCGCCGTATCTTCATCCAGTTCGGCTAACAATACCGTCTCCACATTCTCGCCCGCAGCAACCGTTGCCCGGTAGGTGGACAGATCGTTCATCAGCATTGTCACAAGCGCGCCGCGGGTTACACTGCCGTTTACCTTTATCCGAATGGCAGTACTCTGGGAAAGGATATCCACAAGCTGCCCATCCTGTGTCTGATTGCTGATATTGAATTTGAGGACAAGCAGTTTTTTTCCTGCAGCCGCATCCAGTGTAAAATAATCACTCTCTGAACTATTCTCAGGGTAACTGTCACAAACCTCGCTGCCCGTATAGGAAACCGTCACTCCCTCCGGCAGTCCGAAAAATGCCCCTATCGTTCCTACCGTATTGCTTACAGTCTCCTCCCCTGCCATAATTTCAGGGGTCTCCTCAACCGTATCTTTATTTTCCGCCTCCTGCCGAAGCATCTCCTGCAATTCGTCCCTTTCCTTTATGGCAAGCAGCTTCTGGATTCTCTCCTCCACCTGCTCGTACGGAACCAGACGACTTCTGTTGTTGGCGTCATAGCGAAGCAGCGTCAGCCCCGCATACTCCCCTATCGTCCATTCCTGCTCCGGCGTCATATCCGGCATATTACTTCCGCATCCGGTCAGCAAAGTGACAATCGCCGTTGCCGCAGCAAATCCCTTAATATAATCTCGCTTCATAGGCACTCCAATCCTATTTTATCTTTACCGCATTACTTTGAATGGTTGCTTCTTTTCTCAAGAATAATATAAATTGCGGCAATAATCAATGCAATAATTCCAACTATGAAGAATAAAATTGTTTTTTGCAGAGTGGGAGCCTTAAAGAAATCATAAAGCACCAGTTTTCCGCACACAATCAATGCCAAAACCAGACCATATAGCCGCACTGCCTTTCTTTCCCTGACAAATCCGATTCCCACACAGGTAAGCGCAATCGCCATCAACAGAATACTGTTGACAAAGGGCATGGTTGTTTTGAAAATCAATGCCATGTATGTCAAAAATACGGCAAGCACCATATATTTTCCCTTGAAATTCATGTGGCACTGTTCCTGTAAGGTAAACACAATCGTGGCAATTCCGAATATCAGCATGCACAAATAGGTAATGTACGCATTCCGGTATATGGGATTGGTTAACATTAAGAAACACACTGCCTGTCCCAGCAACGCAAGGATATTGTATATCAGTATGTTTTTACCTTGCCACCGTTTCACATGATTAAAGGCAAGGATACCCGCCAGCAGGATTCCCACCGCCACCGGAAGTTTTAACACCGTCGGCAGATAAAGAACCGCCTGTATTGCCAGTGCCGCCGTCAAGACGCATTCAAACGCAGTCTGCCAGTAATGAATGAAAAGTATGGAAAGAATCGCTCCCAGCAGTAAAATGCCGGCTACCACCATGACTTCCACATCCCCGCTCACCGGGAAAAGCTGTGCCTGTTCATCAAGCAGCAGAATACCTACCCATACCGTCAGCACCATATCGTCCACTTTATAGGTAACAGCGTTCTTCTTTCGTAAAGTGATTACCTTCGTTGCCACCAAGAATACCAGCAGGCAGACTGCCCCCGGAATATTGCTGTCAAAGAAAATGCTCATCCATACCGCCATAAATGTCATTCCGGTATAAATATGCTGTACACCATCCACCTTGCAAAGTTTCATCACCAGTATAGCAATAAGGTGCACCACGCAGACTGCCACCAGCATGATGGAGTCCAATCCAAACCACAATGAGGCTTCTTCCCCACCGATAACCATAATCGGCAGCATAAACGCAAAGAGAACATTTGCCATATGGTAAAAAGTAATGGCAGTCACCCGTGCGCTTCCGTCCTGCTGCCATGCAAATTGTCTTCCCAGTAAAAATTGATGAACCAGTAACATTCCCACTGCCAGAAGTCCTATCTGCCCCGGCTCTGCGGATTCGTTATATGTAAAAATAACGGCGTACACAAATGTGAAAACCGCATTGACTGCCATGTGCGTAATATTGAAAGCGGTCCGATATTTCTTAATCGGAAAAAGTACAAACACCAAGTTCATTGCCAATACAAGTGCTATCAGTACGGGTGACAGTGTCATATGCCACTCTATATTTTCCACCGCAAGGAAGCACAGGAAGCCTCCCAGCAATCCGACAATACGATACACTATCGCATCTCTTTTTCTGCTGAGTGCGACCGTTCCGCCGGCAATAGCCACGGTGATTCCAAGAGTAATCCACTCGTCCGTAAACGAATTCTTCAGAGCGTCCCCGAACAAATGCCACCTGCCGTAGCAGATAAGCGTGGTAAGGAACAGACCTCCTAACGCTATCGACGTAAATACTTTTCCAAGCATGGGCAGCTTGCGGTATACCAAAAGTTCCGACACTGCCAGTGTAATGGCACAGACTGTATAGAGGCAGATTCCCTTGCCGAGATTTCCCGCCAGTGTCATACCCAGTGTAACCAGCGCCGCTAAAATAAAGACGCCTCCCACAATGCTGAGCACCAATGCTCCAATGGTAAATTCCGTCTGCTTCGGTTTTGCGGCAACAGTTCCCGCATATACTGCCTGCACAGGCTGTCCGCCCGCGGGTGCTGCATATGCTACCTGTGTTGCCCGTCCGGCTCCCGGCTGTTTTGCAGGCTCATCCAACAGGTTGAAATATTCACTCTGCGCTTCCGGCTGCACCGGCTGGGACTGTACCATCTGCTGTACCGGCTGTGGTTGCACTGCCTGCGCTTGCGCCATTCCCGGCTGTACCGGCTGTGACTGCACTGCCTGCGGCTGTCCCCCGGCTCCCCACGGCTGATATTGCACCGCATTTACCCTCTCGTATATGGCACAATTCCGTTTCAATTCCTCCGCCAGTAAATCCGCCTGATATTTCTGCTGAATCAGTCTCTGCCGAAATCCACGCAGATAATTGGCAAAGTTTTCGTCCCTTGTCTCTGTCAAAAGACGGTTTACTTTATCTTCCAGCTCCTCCAATAATCCTCTGTTCTCTCCAAACCCGTTCAACTCTCGCTCCCTCTTTTCCTTTTATCTTTTTCTAAATATAGCATATCTGTACGCATCTTGGCTATAGCAATTTGCATAGAGATAAATTCCGTCCTCACGGTATTCCTTTTCCAAAATCGTTGCGTTTTCCATAAGATAAGAAGCAGCACCTGCCTTATCATAAGGAATCAGAAATTCACAATTCACATGGTTCCGATAAACCTTATTCTTAATCAGCCCCAGCAGCTCCTCCAGCCCGACACCGTTTGCCGCCGAAAGATAAATCTGATTTTCCCGAACCTTCGGCAGTTCTTTCATATTACATTTATCTGCCTTATTGTATACTACAATCTGCGGAATGTCGCCCGCTTCCAGTTCTTTCAGTGTCTCCTCCGTCACCTTCATCTGCTGTCTGTAATTTTCATCTGAGAAATCAACTACCTGAACAAGCAAATCCGCATAACGGACCTCCTCCAACGTCGAGCGGAACGCCTGCACCAGCCCATGAGGCAGTTTATGGATAAATCCTACCGTATCCGCCAAAAAGAACGGCTTATTGTCTCCGGTATCAATGCTTCGGACACTGGTTTCCAGTGTGGCAAAAAGCATATCCTTTTCCAGTACCGTTTTCTCCGGTCCGTTGCCGTAAGCGTCCACCATCCGGTTCAGTATGGTGGATTTCCCTGCGTTTGTATAGCCGACCAGTGCCACCTGCGGCGTGCGGGACGCATTTCTCCTCTTTCGCTGGGTCATACGGGACGCGGCAATCACCTGCAATTCCTTTTTCAGTTCACTGATGCGATACTCAATCTTTCGTCTGTCCAGTTCCAGTTTTTTCTCGCCCGCTCCTTTGTTGCTCATGCTTCCGCTGGCGCCGCCCTGACGGCTCAGCGCTTCATTCATTCCCACCAGCCGTGGAAGCATATATTGCAGCCTTGCCGTCTCCACCTGCAGTTTTGCCTCTCTCGTCTTTGCCCGCAGCGCAAAAATATCAAGAATCAGATTGGTTCTGTCAAAAACGGGCAGTTCCAGTTCTCTTCCCAGATTGCGCACCTGCGAGGGGGACAGCGCATTGTCAAAAACCACTTCCTCCGCCTCACAGTCTGCGGCGTATTCTCTCACCTCATGCACCTTACCGGTTCCGATATACAAAGCCTTGTTCACCATTTCCAGCCTCTGGGTGATAATTCCGACCACTTCTCTCTCCGCAGCCTCCGCAAGACTTTTCAGTTCCTCCATGGAACGTTCAAAATCGTCCTCCTCCCCGGTGTCCACACCCACAAGCAGTACCCTGACTTTTCTTTCTTCTGTTAATTGTTCTGTTGTCTGCTCCAATTCGTCTTTCCTCATAATCCATTCATCGGTTATGCCATTTCCAGTTCAAACCAGAATAACACCCCGTTATCAAAATTTTCCACTCCATACTGCTGGTTCATGGAATCCATAATTGCCTTTACAATGGACAAGCCCACACCGCTTCCGCCGTACTCACGGGTTCTTGCTTTATCCACCTTATAAAATTTCTCCCAGATATGTTCCACCGAATCCGCCGGAATGGGTGTGCCTGTGTTAAATACGCAGACACGCACTTTACCGTCCTTCTGTTCCAGTTTTACGTCAATCAGCTTTTCTCCAGCACAATGGTTTACTGCGTTGGAAAAATAGTTCATGAACACTTCTTCTGTCTTAAATTCGTCCGCCCAGACAAACATCGGAGCATAGTCATCCATCCGCACACTGATTTCATTCTGTTTTGTCAGGATTGCCGCCGACTGGATATAGTTTTTAATCAGCGCCACCAAATCAAACCGCTCCATGTCCACAACGTCATTGCCAAATTCCAGCTGGTTCAGGGTGAGCAGTTTTTTCACCATGTTATTCATCTTCGCCGCTTCATCCATAATGACCTCGCAGTAAAAATTCCGACTCTCCGGGGCATCATTAATCCCCTCATGCAGCCCTTCGGCGTACCCCTGAATCAGGGCAATCGGGGTCTTTAATTCATGGGACACGTTGGATAAAAACTCCTTGCGCATCTCATCGATTTCTTCTTTTTTCTCAATATCTTTTTTCAGCTCATTGTTCGCTGTTTTCAGCTCCGAAATTGCCTGCTCTAAAGACAGGGACAGCTTGTTAATATTTTCTCCCAAAAGGTCAATTTCGTTGTGCGCTTTTCCCTGATATTTCGCATCAAAATCCAGATGAACCATGCGCTCCGAAATAGTGTTGAGTTCCAGAATAGGCTTAGTGATTTTGCGGGAAGTGCACCATATAATGATTCCCCCCGCAAGCACGCCCATACAGCCGACATAGGTAAAAAATCTTTTTGCGATTGCCGCACTCTCCTGAATACTTTCAATCGGAGTTCTCAAGATAAAGGAAATACCGGTATTCAGCCGTCCGAACATTTCCAGCGATTCATTTCCGGTAGTGCCGGTTTTTTGAAGCCAGCAATCCTCTCCCTGCTCCAAAAGCGTCACGTTATCCGTGTAGACTCCAAAAACATAACCTATCAGTCTCTGTTCCAGTTCTTTTCCGCCGTTTCCGGAATAGTATTTCACTTGGGAGTTAGCATCCATAATACAGATTGTCAGATTGTATTTTCTACATATGCCGTCTAATTCCTTCACAAATTCAACGGAACCGTAACTGTCACTGTTGGCAGCCTGCTTAATCGTCTCATAAGCATCGTAAATCACTTTCTTTTTACTCTGCATATAATACTGACCCAAAAACAACGTATTTACGAGCCAGCACATCAGAATCACACCCGACATAAGCCCTATGAAAATCAAAGAAAACTGCCTTCTGATAGAAGGTCTGATTCCATGTTTCATGTTATCATCTCCCAAATTCAATTTAAGGGGAGTAGTCCGATATGCCACTCCCCCGTTCAATCCCAAATCTCTTTTATTCAACTTTGAAAATTGCAATTACATTTTCCAGTTTTGCGACCAGTTCATTAATACTCTTCGTCTTTTCGCTGATGGTGTTTATATCTGTCACCATATTCTGAATACTTGCGGTAACCTCCTCATTGCTTGCCGCATTTTCCTCACTCAAAGCACTCAAATCCTCTACCCTGCCGGTAATATTATCCTTGCTGCTGTCCAAGGTTTCTGTACTGCCGCTGATATTTTCAATCTGCTCTAAGCTCTTTGTAATCTCCTGATTCAGTTCCTCAAAACTTCTCTGTGTCTCGCTTATCTTCTGCTGCTCTTCATCAATAATCTGCTTGATTTCATCCGCAAGCTCCACACTCTTGCTGGACTGTTCAAATATTTCTTTTGCAATTTTGTCAATCTGGTCAGCACCTTGACTGGACTGCTCGGAAAGCTGACGGATATTCTCTGCCACAACAGCGAATCCTCTTCCCGCTTCACCGGCTCTTGCCGCCTCGATACTTGCATTTAAGCTCAGCAGCTTTGTCTGATTGGTAATGGACTGAATGAATTCTACCGCCTCGTTTATCTTTTCAATACTCTCATTGGTGGAGTTAATCTGTTCACTAATATCATTTACGGCACGCACGGATTTGTGACTGCTGTCCATGACATCACTCATAGATTTCTTCGCCGTTTCGTTTACTTTGGAAATGGATTCGGAACTCTTGCCAAGCGTCTCCACATGGTCTGCTATAGAATTGATATTCTGCCCCATATCCATAATTTCATGATTCACATTCTGGACATTCTCCGCCATACTTACCGATGCAGTTGCCAGTTCTTCCACTGCCTCGTTTATCTGTCCGGCACTGCTGTTTAAGTGGTCGCTCAATTCGTCCACTTCATCCACACTGCCTGCCAAATCTCTGGCGGAATCCTTGGTATCCAGCACAATTTGCTTTAAATTTTCCTTTATTTTATTGGCTGCATGAATCAGCATATGTGTCTCGGCAATAGCAGATTTTGCTTTTATCTCTTCCGAAAGATTGCCGTCCGCTATCACTTCCATGCTCTCTGCAACACTCTCAAGGGGGGTTCTTACCTTGAATGCCACAAAAAGCATAACCACGCCAAACGCAACCAATAACACAGCATCAATCACGTACATCTTATTTGCAAGTGCGGAAGCCGCATCATTCACTATGGAAGCCTTTTCCCCCGCAAATGCCATTCCTATCACATCACCCTCTTCGGACCGGACGGGCATATAATATACATAATAACTGATTCCGTTTATTTTTATATTCTTATCTCTGTAATCGTTGCCGGCTTTCACACGTTCCCACACTTTGCTGTCCGCCTGTGTATCCTCAATACGCTCTCCCTGTTCGTTTTTGATGGACGTCAAATATCTGGTGTCGCCTTCAAAAAACGTAAGCTCAATGTCTGAATTTTTCAATGAATCAATAAATTCATAGCTGACATCATCTTTGCACAGAATATTTTCCCGAATATCCCATGTAAAATACTGCTCCACGGAAATAGCGCATGCCTGCAGACGGGAATAGGTACTCTCCTCTAAATTGCTCTCCAGCTGTTTTGCCGCCAACACTGTGAGGATAACTCCTATCGTCACCATAGGAATATATCCTATCATTAAAATTGTGCTTAAAAAACTTAGTCCCTTAGATTTTCTCTTCTTCATCTCAATCCCCTCTCTTTGGTTACAAATTAATTAAGAATGATTATACCATGAGCGTAGAAAAGGAAGCGTCCCGCAGGGACATTTTCTTTTCAAGCCATGGCTTTGTATAATCCGCCATGAAATGGCGGCAAGACGGCTTCCCTTGCCGGTTTGACTTCTACGACAGTAGAATGATTATACCACAAACAGAAAGAATTGACAAATCAATGAGCATTTCTTTTGCAAAATTTCGATTTCAAATCTGCCATTTCCAGACTTAATCCTGCTCCATCTTATACCCTACACCCCAAATGGTTTTTATCATATCTCCTTTGTCACCCATCTTACTTCTGAGTTTTTTCACGTGGGTGTCAATGGTACGGGCATCTCCGAAATAATCATAATTCCATACATGATTTAAAATATTTTCCCTTGAGAGGGCAATTCCCCTGTTTTCCATAAAATATTCCAAGAGTTCAAATTCCTTGTAACTTAACTCCACATCTTTTCCGTCTATCAGAACCTGATGTGCCGCTTTATTCATCTCAATTCCGCCACAGCTTAATACTTCATCCTTTTCTATCTGATTGGTGCGGCGCAAAATTGCCTCAATGCGTGCCACAAGAATCTTCGGACTGAACGGTTTAGAAATATACTCATCCACGCCCAGTTCAAATCCCTGCAGTTCGTCCCGTTCGTCCGTGCGCGCCGTCAGCATAATAATAGGCACCTTGGAATAAGTGCGGATTTCCCTGCATACCTGCCATCCGTCCATCTTTGGCATCATGACATCCAGCACAATCAGTGCAATATCCTTTGTTTTGAAAAAGATGTCCACTGCCTTTTCTCCGTCCTCTGCCTCTATCACTTCAAAATTACTTTTTATCAGAAAGTCCTTTACCAGCTTGCGCATTCTGCTTTCGTCATCTACTACCAGTATTTTTAGCTTTTCCATAGGGTTATTCCTCCACGCCAAAACAATTCTTTCTGCATAAATAGTAATATAAAAATATGTCCGAAATGTGAAATTTTGCGATTACTCCGTCTCCATCTGCAATTCCCGCTCTTTTTCCCGGACTGCCTGCTCGCGTTGTGTCAACTGCTGCTCCCACTCCGCATAACGGTTGGTAATTACCTTTTCATAATTTAACACATTTGGCTGCTCCGCATTCAACGTAATAATGAACATGGCAATAATAGCCAACCCCAAAAAGATATTGAGAATAATCGAAATGGTAAAGGACGCTTTTTTCTTCTCATTCTTTGACTCGGAAGGTTTTACCCTTGTTTTTGCCGGACTATGCTCCTCCCACATCCGGTTGGAAAAGCTCTGGTAAATGGGGATTGGGGTAACGTCCTTACTGTCAATGCTTTCCTGTTGAAGCAAATAATCCTGAATCTGTTTCAGATACAAAATGCCTATGGGCGTTTTGAAAATCCGGTCATGAATTGCCTGATTATATATTCTTAAAATTGCCTCCGGATTGGAATAGTCCATCCGGCTCTCCATATAGTCAATCTTTCTGTGTTCCAATGCCGCCATATCCGCATCCTTGTCCGTATCAAAGGAAAAGCCGTCTGTCACCTTATTGTCTGTATTTCTTATTTCTTTCAAAATGTATCCTGCCTCCTGAACGCTTTACTGTCTCTCTGGTTTTTATTATAAAATGTTGCAGCAGATGCGTCAATCCATTCTGTTTACTGCCACTATCTCCTGCTATCGCTTCTTTTGCTATTGGAACGAAGTCTCCGGTAAAGACAGCAAAAAGGGCAGCCTGAGACTGCCCTTTTTTATATGACTGTTTACCCCACTTTTTAAGTCAAAAAGATTACACAAAATCCAACTCGTTATCTGTAATGATTTCTTTCACTTCTTCTATCGCTTTATCCGTGGCACTTGCTATCTGCTCTGCCGTGAAACCATTCTTGTACATATTCAGAATGATTTTTGCCTCTCCGATAGCAATACCCTTCGCCTCACCTATAGCAATGCCTTCCTCTTTTATCCCCTGACTTAAGTTACACATAATGCTCACATCCTCTCTCAAATCCTCTTCCACAGGAATATCGTATTCCTTTTCCATGATGTTCAGCTTTTCGTCTACGGTAAGCTCCTTCGATAACAGTGCACCGAGCAGACGATGCAGTTCATAGGTTTCGTCATGCTCCGGCAGTTCTTTCGCCAGACCGATCATGACGACCTGAAATTCATCTACTGTCTTTACCAGTATATGTGCCAGTATGCTCTTTTGTCCCAGCAGCCGCTTAGCACTGGTGTCATACTGGGCTTCCCTGTCTGTTGCACTTACTGCATTTTTTAATTCCCTATTCATCGGGTCTTTCCTCCTTTGTTATGGAATATTTTTATCCACGGATTCAAGACCTTCTCCAAAGCAATCTCCGTATTTATTATATCTTCTCCGTTGTATCGACACAACCAATTTTTCAAAATTCTGTTTCCTGAAAAAACAAGTAAAAATTTTGATTTTCCGGCACTGTATGTTACAATAAATACCAAATAGGGCATGCGGCAGGAAACCAGACCGAAAGCTATGCAGCATAAGCAAAAAGGACGAGGTATATGTCAACCTTGCCCTTTTTCTATAGCATGCAGTTTTCAGTCCCTCAAACCGCATGTCAGTAATTTTATCCCAATACCGGTAATCAATCGCTCAACACAATAGTCAAGCATACTACTCTTTGAATAAAATACAGTTGTCCCCCTTGTGACAACATCATTCATAGGGTGAAAACCACGCTTCCAAGAGACTGCCATCATCCGCGAACAATGCCACGGTAGCACCCGTACCGTCCTCATACGTTACATATGTCTGGTAATACTCTGCTGTCCATTCTGTCCTGCTGCCGTCCGGCTTTTGCAGGGTAATGCTTTCCTTATACTGCAACGGGGCATCAGATTCTGCCACCGGATATCCTGCCTTTTCGCAATATTGTACGGCATTATCATGTATCGTTTGTTCCGACACAGCACCAGCTGCCCTCTCCATAAAATCTCCCATTCCCTCATTTTCGGAAAGCCAGCCAACAGGATACCGGGATATATGTATTATCTTACCGGTTGCCGCCTCCAGCCAAATCTGATAATCGTCTGATTCTTCAAAAGAACAGTTTGCTATCCAGTATTCCTTTGCATCACGGCTCATGCCGCTGTCCGTTCGTTCCTGCGCATAGGCATTTTGCTTTTTATCAAGGCTGATGTTTTCGGGTTTCGCCTCCACAGACAAAATATTCTTTAGCGCATCCTCCGCCCTGTGTTTTGCTTCCTTTTCTGTCAAGCCGCCGTTATGGCTGCCACATGCCGACAATACCATCAACATAACAAGAAACAAAATTCCAACGTGCTTTAGGGGAATATTTTTACCACTCATAACAAACCTCCTATACCTCTGGGGGAACTATTCCTCCCGGATCTAATATAACAGAAGATACTATAGACGTTCCACCTGCGAAATAAACAGTTCCCCTACACCATAACTCAGAGCCATAAGAATCTCCTACTTGTTCATTTGAAGGTGTTAACAACGTATATGTTCCATTAGGGCTTAAAATTTGATTTGAATTAACATATGACTTTCCAGTATCCCACCCTTTATCTACTTTATTTTCCATCACTAAGACCGTTGGACTACCTCCAGAAACCCATGTTGCCTGATAATTCAAGGATGCCCTATTTCCGCTTGCATTCCATGTAACCACCATAGTTGTCCTTAATGTACATCCTTGTCCAGAAACAGGTGAATATCCATATTGTTTGACATCAGATACCGTCACCGATGTCAGTGCATATTCTTTATATAATTCGTCTTGATATATGTATTCACCAATCAGTTGCGATGTACAATATGTATTTACATCATAAACATCAGATGCTTCTATTTCAGCATCCCATTCTATCCCTGTATCTCTGCATAATTCATCTACTCCAAGCTTTGCTCTATGTATTAATTCGTTTGTCTCAACTATAGGTATTTCACTGTATAGTTGAATTTTTTCCTGTAGCGCTTTTTCTTTAACTACTACATCATTTGAAGATGCTGCCTTGACTTTTACATCTCCATAGGTACCTAAAAGCAACAGTGAACTAACAACAAGTGCCAATAACTTAATACCTTTTCTCATACTCTTCCTCCTCTTTGATATATAGATTGATTAATAGTTACCCCTATCCAGTTTTCATCTCTATAAACTTTATACATTCAAAATCATCCTTTATAGCAAGATGATATCATATTACACAATGTTTGTCAACAACATTTTACCTTTATGAATAGTATACAGGCAAATCCTAGAAAAAGTACCTTACTCAAGTAATTATTTACGCTCTAAAATTCTCATTTTTATCATTTCATGAACTTCTCATCCGCAAACATTCCATTGGTGATATATCTCTTTTTTTATCAGAGAACAATATACTCCATTCCTCTTTGCCCTTTTTCTTCTGCCCAAGATGCAGTTATAAAACTTCCATAGAATAATGCCTTCAAACAAGATAAATCCCCCTCAACAATCAATATACATATATCCATCCCCTTCTTCCGGTTCGCCTTCCTCTGCCTGTACCATATCATTCGGTTCCATAAACAGAAGTAGCCGTTGTGCTTCCTCCTTTGATTTGAATATTTTAACTTCGTCTGTCACCTTTTTCTTTTCCATGCACCAGGTTTGGACTATCCAGAAAATCCTTCAAATTATCTGCAATCCGATAAATGTTTTTCCCACTGTCAATATATAAAACCGGAACAGCCTCATCCAGTCCAACCGTTCCCTGAAAGCCAGCAAAATATCCTCCGTTGCTGTCCTTTGCGAATATATCAATCCATGGCACCGAATAAAAATCCACTACCGGCACATCATCATCAAACAAAAAGCATATATCAAATTGGTCTGCCAATTCCTGATATTCTCTGCATTTTTGATTTACCGCCATACTGTAAATCGTCGTTCCCGCCCACACCGGCTCGTAATCCGTAAAAAAGTAAGAAACCGCCTCCGGGTGTGCTATTTTATCAATATAAATCTTTTCTTTCATGTACAACACCTTTCCTCTTTTGTAATACACTCTTTTGTCCATAAAAAATATCGTCAAGAAACAATATAATGTTAATAGCCTCTGCTATGTACAAAACCTCCTCCATATCTGCTTCCAGCACCAGCGAAAATCTATCTTCCCGATACTTTGTGTGGTCACAATGCTCTCTCTCCGATAAACGGTATCTCCGACAGCATAACAGATTTCACCGATTTTGCTTCCCGCCTCCACAGGTGCCGTCAGTGTTTTTTTCATCTGAATCGACACCTGCACTTCCTCGTCCGCACGCATCAGGATTCCTTGTTTTTCCTCTGAAACAGCCGTATCAGCCACATTACCCACGCCGCCATTTTCCGCCTCTCTCCTTTCTGCTATTTCTACTTTAGTATATGCTGTTTCTCCGAGTTTATTTACCTGTCCCATTTCCACCGGAACCGGCTCTAATTTTTCCTCCGCATATGCAATGTCCTCTCTCAAAAAATCACGGTAAAAATAATTGTCGATTCCATACTGCATCAGCTTGGACGTGTCGCTCCATTTATAGGTTTTATGATTCGGCCACCCGCAGGCAAGCAGCGCCACCACAAAAGTCCGTTCCTCCCGCTGCACCGCTCCCACATAGCAGTAGCCCGCCTTATTTGTAAAACCGGTCTTTCCACTGATAGCACCTTCAAACATAGTAAGCAGGGCATTGTGATTATTGCAGTGAAAACTTCTGCCGTTTGCCGTAAATCCGTAGGACGGTGTCTCCGTGACAGCCAGAAAATCCTCCTTTTTTTCGGAGTCCCGGACGCAGTAGCACATTATTCTTGCCAAATCCGCAGCCGTGGTATGGTGTTCCTTTTGCACCTGCGTCCCGTCACTTAGCGTTATGGTTTCCACAGCGTCTAACCCGTTTGGCGTAATAAAATAAGTATCCGTGCAGCCTATTTGGGCAGCTTTTTCATTCATCAACTGTGCAAAGGCAGCTACCGCCCGCTTGCTCTCCTCCACAGTCGGATTTTCACCGTTCCCTATGCTTTCTTTTTCTGACATGGCAAGATGTTTTCGTCCGATATGCTCTGCAAGCACCACCGCCGAATCGTTATGGGACTCCAGCATTAAGGAATGCAGCAGGTCCCTCACCGTATATTGCTCTCCCTGCCTGATATACAATTTCACCTTGGGCATGGAAGCTGCATAGGAAGATACCGTTACCGTTTCGTCCAGACAATCCTCCTCCAAGGTCAGAATACAAGTCATAATCTTGGTGGTACTTGCCATCGCCATTGGCTCCCCGGCATTTTTTCCATACAATAATCTACCCGAATCCGCATCCATGAGCACCGCCGCCTGTGCGTACAAACTGCCCTGAAAATCATTTCCCGGATTTTCCGCACATACGGAAAACGTTATAACAAAACTTAAAATGAGGGCACAAAAAAAGCCTCCTATTATTTTCTTCATTGATTTACCATACTTCAATGATTTCTATAATATATGAGGCTTCTACCTTATCTTATGTGTAAGTTGTTTTATATATCGAGCTGGAGCTGTACTTCCGACTCCGCCTGCTGTTTAAATTCCTCTATCTGTACCGGATTCAGTTCCGGCAGTTCTTCCAGACTCTTCACGCCAAAGCATCTCAAAAACTGCTCCGTGGTACCAAACAAAAGAGGTCTGCCCGGTGCGTCCAGACGTCCCAATTCCGTAATCAGGTCATACTCCAACAGCTTATTGATTGCATGGTCGCAGCTTACGCCTCTCACCTTCTCTATCTCCAGTCTGGTAACAGGCTGTTTATAGGCAATGATGGACAACGTTTCCAAAACGGTATCCGTCAGCGTCATCTTTCTCGGTGCCTTCGCTATCTTAATCAGATACTCGTACATTTCCGCCTTGGTACACAACTGCACGGCATTGTCAAACTGCGTCAGCGCAATTCCCCTGTCTTCCTGCTCGTACCGTTCTGCCATATCTTTTAAAATGCTCTTTGTCGTTCTTACATCTTCCTCTATCACATCCGCAAGTCTGCTGATTTCCACGGATTCCCCCATGGTAAACAACACCGCTTCGATTACCGCTTCCGCCTTTGTCCTATCCATTCTGTTTCATACCTTTCCCGTTATCCTCAAGCCACATTGGACGTAATCATAATATCATCGAAAATATTTTCCTGACTGATGTTGATTTTTCCGGTTTTCATCAGTTCCAGTATAATCAAAAAAGTAACAATGACCTCCATTTTACTGGATTGCTTTTCCAAAAGTTTGCGGAAACTGAAACTCCTATGCTCTCTGGCATATGCCTCCACATAGAGCGTTTTCGCATCCATATCCACCTCGTCCTTTTCAATATTGCCGTACTGACTTCGGATGGGGTCGATTTTGTCTTCCTGTTTTTTGATAATGGATTTAAAAATCTCATGGAGCCGGTTCAGATTCATATCCCCGATTAATTCTTCGTAGTTGACCGGCTGGCGGTAAGATGCCACTTCCTTCGGCAGCTTCTGCTCCCGGTACAGATTACGGGAAGCATCCACCTGACGGTCCCTCAGTTCCAAAGACATATACTTGTACATCTTGTATTCCAGCAATTTCTGTACCAATTCCGCTCTGGGATCCTCTTCCTCCCCTTCCTCGTTCACTTCCTTGGGAAGAAGCATCTTGCACTTAATGTCAATCAAAGTTGCCGCCATCACCAGAAATTCACTCATGACGTTCATATCACGGGTCTGCATCTGCTTGATATAATCCAGATACTGCTCCGTAATCTCCACAATCGGAATATCATATATGTCAATTTTATTCTTTTCAATCAAATGGAGTAACAGGTCCAGCGGACCTTCAAAAGCCTCCAACTTTACCGGAATTGCCATAACAAACTACCCTTTTACCATTTACTGAATTTACGTTTCTCTTTTGTAACACGCAATATCCATATTATAACAAACCTTCCTCTACTTTGCAAACGTGGAGTGGATTCCACTTGAAATCCCACTGAATTACACTTGCATTTCCGCAGATTCCACTCTCTTTATAACTTTGACTTTCGGAATCCTCCGCATCCTCCGGCTCGAAATCCACCACCAAAAGCTCCCCCGGATTAAACAACCGAATAGGAATCGTGTGCATCCCCAATCCCCTGCTGAGCCACATCACGGACTTGTCCTGAGTAAAAATTCCTCCATCGTACTTCGGAAACAGTCTCACATTCGGCGAAACCACTCCCTTTCCCCAGACCGGAACCCTTACCATTCCCCCGTGCACATGACCTGACAGAACCAGTTCTGCCCCCCACTTGGCATATTGGGGAAAATAATCCGGATTATGTGCCAGCAGCACATGGTAACTATCTGCACAGGTTTTCCCCAGAATACCGTCCAGATACTCCTTTTCCATGGGCTGTATCCCGAAGCGCTTATAATAAGTGCGGTCGATTTCCACACCATACACTGCAATTCCATACTCCTCCAGCACAATATGTGCGTTTTCCAACCTGTGGACTCCCGCACTCTTTAGTGCCTCGTCATATTCCCTGCACATCTCTCCATAAGTCTGTGGATATAACTTCATGCGCTGTTCATGATTACCGTTTGCGTAATAAACGGGATATTCCTTCGCAAGTTCCGTTATCAGGTGAATGGCTACATCCAGTTTTTTCCCCGGTTTTGCCGTGGGAATGTCACCCGCCACCAGAATCATGTCCGGGTGTTGTTCCCGGATTGCCGCAAGCAGTATTTCATTGTCTTTTCCGTATTGTTTATTATGCAGGTCTGCCAAAACAACAGCCCGGCACTCCTTTTTAATTTTTGCATCCGCAAAGCTGTGGCTTTTCACCACGAACCGGTTGCTGTCGTACAGCATCACCCACAGCATTACCAGAACAATCAGCCCGATAATTGTAATTATGATATTCGCCAATTTCTTTCCCGTACCTTTCCGTCTTTAAGAATATCACATTTCCCGCTTCTACAAAAGGAAAAAGCCAAAAACTTTTTTGAAATAGTCGGAAAATCCCGCCTTTGCAATCTCCTTTGCATATAAAATGGGTGTGATTCCGATTTCCTTTCCGTTCAAGAGATAGCGCGCCACGCCTGCCTGCGCCCCTTCCTCTAACGGAGCCTGCGCCTTTTCGGGCAGTTCAATCACCTTTTCCATCTGTTCCAGCGCACTGCCCTGCGTATCTAAATATCGGAACTCCCCCTGATATTTTACCGGCACCTCATCCTCCACACCGCCTTCCACCGAAAGGCTGGGGAGACTCTCCTTATTTTCGTCTATGTAGAGGTTGCACACACTGTACCCGTAATTGAGAAGCGCCTGCGCATCTGAAAAACGCACCTTGTAATCCGGAGCCCCCATAACCACGGCAATCAAATCAATTCCGTCCTTGCTCGCCGTGGCGGACAGACAATACTTTGCCTTTGCCGTGGATCCGGTTTTCAGTCCGGTCGCCCACTGGTACTGCTTGAGCAGCTTATTCGTACTGCTTAAGGTAAAAACACTGCTTCCCTGTCTGGTTACATGGATAATGTCCTCCATCCAGATTTTGGTATAATTAAAAACCGCCGGGTACTTCGTGGTTAACTCTCTCGACATGATTGCCACGTCCTTTGCCGACGTATAATGTCCGTCGGAATTCGTCAGCCCGCAGCAGTCCTCAAAATGGGTATCATTCATCCCCAGTTCTGCCGCCTTTTCATTCATCAGCCCCACAAACGCCTCTTCACTGCCTGCTATGTACTCTGCCACCGCCACACTGGCGTCGTTGCCCGAAGCCACCGCAATACACTTTAGCATGGTGTCCAAAGTCTGCACTTCCCCCGCAGCAAGAAAAACCTGAGAACCGCCCATGGAACTGGCATATTCACTGACGGTAATCTCGTCCTCCAATTTGATTTTTCCGGCATCCAACTGTTCAAACGCCAGCAATAGTGTCATAATTTTTGTGATACTGGCGGGACATCTTCTCTCCGTCGCATTAACCTCATAAATCACCTGCCCTGTGGAAGCCTCCATCAGAATCACGGAGGGGGCTGACACAGCGACCTCCGCCTGCACCGGCATATTCGCCGCCATAAGCAGGGAAATGCTTATCAATAATGCCAGAATTCTCCTTTTCCCGTACATAAATAATGCCACACTCCCTATTCTTTGTCTGATACAGAATATGGAAATATGGCATGATTTATTCCTGAAATAAAGCGGAATCTTCACCTATTCGTTACTTTCATCTGGCAATAAAGGAGCGGCACCGTTCCACCACATCAATGTGAAACGCCCTCATGAGACTGAAAAAGTAATCAATCACCGCAATAAGCAATATCACCTTAATCAATACAATACCGATATTCATATCTACCGCGTCAATCGCCTGATAGACAACTTCCTGCAGGAATTGTACGATTCCAATGGCATAAAAGCCCCATGCAATGGTACTTTCCAGACAAATAATCCCCTTATAATTAAAGGGTTTTTCGTTATAATCCCACCACAGCTCGCCCAAAAAGCGTATCATAGCAATTCCAACCAGATACTCAAAGACGGTGGCGAGAATGGCGCCTGCCAGGTATAACTTTATGTACTGTCCCCGCAAAGGGCTTAAAATCAAATAGCCGAAAACAGCTCCAAATCCATAAATTGGGCAGAACGGACCTTTTGCAAAGCCTCTGTTGGTAATTTTCCGGTTACAAAATGACATGTAGATAGATTCCACAAGCCACCCCAACATACTGTACAATACAAAAGACGCTACCAGATGATAGACATCCGTCCCCAACAACTCTTTTGTCCACATAATCCTACCTCATAAGATTCTTAGAAACGAAAGAATCCCCTAACGGTATGCGCCGGGGATTCTGTTTTCGCTTAGTTATATTTACGTTTTCTTGCTGCTTCAGATTTCTTCTTACGTTTTACGCTTGGCTTCTCGTAATGCTCTCTCTTACGAATCTCCTGCTGGATACCAGCCTTAGCGCAGCTTCTCTTAAAGCGACGTAAAGCGCTATCTAAAGTCTCGTTTTCTTTTACGATTACGTTTGACATGATTACACCCGACCTCCCTTCAGTCCCTTCAAGTAACATGACTGATTGGGTTATTCTGTGCGCAAACATACTTGCCTGCGTGCACATTAAACATTATATCATAAAATTATAAGCAGTCAACTATTTTTTGAAAAAATATTGGCTCATCCTATATTATGTGCGCTGAACGGTATTCTTATGCAAGCTGTCCTTCCAGCACTTTTGTTGCTTCCGCAATGGCATTCGGAATGCCTGCAGGGTTCTTGCCGCCTGCCTGTGCCATGTTGGGACGTCCGCCGCCGCCACCGCCGACAAGTGCTGCAATTCCTTTGATTAAGTTGCCTGCATGGGCACCGGACTTCACCGCGCCGTCCGTTGCCATGGCAATCATATTTACCTTGCCGTCCTGCTCGGAGAGAAGCACAACCACGCCTTCACCCAGCTTTTCCTTCAACTGGTCTCCCAAATCTCTCAGACCGTTCATATCAACGCCTGCCACGCTGCTTGCCAGCAGTTTCACACCCTTGACTTCCTTCACCTGATTCATAACATCGCCCAGAGAGGACTGTGCTGCTTTTGCTTTCAGTGACTCATTCTCTGAATTCAACTGCTTGATTTCTGCCTGCATATGAGAAATCTTGTCACACAAAGTATCGGGAGTAGCCTTTGCCGCTGCGACTACCTTTGCCAGATTCTCTTCCATTGCCTGATAATAAGCCATTACATTGGCTCCCGTCAAAGCCTCGATTCTTCTGACACCGGCTGCCACACCGCTCTCCGATAAAATCTTGAAAAATGCGATTTCTCCGGTGTGTGCCACATGGGTACCGCCGCAGAGCTCCTTGGAAAAGTCTCCCATGGTAACGACTCTTACGGTATCACCGTATTTTTCTCCAAACAACGCCATAGCGCCGCTCTTTTTGGCTTCCTCAATGCTCATCACATTGGTTACAACCGGAATATCTGCGGCAATCTGCTCATTTACAATCTTTTCAACCTTGGCAAGTTCTTCCTTTGTCATTGCCTGGGAATAGCTAAAGTCAAAACGGGTTCTGCCCGCATCCTGATAGGATCCCTGCTGTTTTACGCTGTCTCCTAACACTATCTGCAATGCTTTCTGAAGCAGATGGGTTGCGGAGTGGTTTTTGCAGGTATTCATACGGTTTAATGTATCCACGGAAAGCTCTGCCTTATCCTTCACGGAAACAGTACCGGAAACCACTTTTCCGATATGTCCGATTCTGCCGCCGGCAACCTTCACGGTATCTGTCACCTCAAAGGTTCCGTTTGCAGTGCGGATAACACCCAAATCACCCTTCTGTCCACCCATGGTTGCATAGAAAGGCGTTTTGTCCGCAATAAGAGTACCGCTCTCGCCCTCTTTCAGGCTGTCCACAAGCTCTGTCTCTCCTGCCAGTGCCAGAACAGTGCCTTCCGCGGTCAGGGAATCATATCCTACAAACTCACTCTGTACCGCTGCTGCAAGCGCATCAAACACGCCCGCGTTGGAACCGCCAAGTTTTGCGGAGAAATTCTGATTTTCCCTTGCTTTTTTCTTCTGTTCTTCCATCGCCTCGGCAAATCCTGCCTCATCTACGCTGAGACCTTCCTCACCGGCAAGCTCTACCGTCAGTTCCACAGGGAAACCAAAGGTATCGTACAGATAAAATGCACTCTTTCCGTCCACCTCTTTGGATTTTTCGGCTTTCTTCTGCTCCAGAATCTTCTGGAACTCTTTCATGCCGTTCTCCAGAGTACTTCCGAAACGATCCATTTCCTTCTGCAGTTCTTTCAAAATGAAACTTCTGTTTTCTACCAAAAGAGGATAGCTTTCATGATAAATCTCATCAATATACATTGCAGCAATGCCTAAAAGCTGCTCGCCGTTCAAGCCAAGCGCTCTTCCGTGTCTTACCGCACGGCGAATCAGACGGCGAAGAACATAGCCTGCACCCGCATTGGCAGGAAGCAGTTTTGCCTCATCACCAATCAGCATGACGCTGGTACGGATGTGGTCAGCCAGAATTCTCATGGACTTTGTCTGCTTTTCATCTGCATTGTACTTTGCACCGGACTCCTTCTCAATGTAAGCAATGATAGGTGCAAAAAGGTCTGTCTGATATACGTCTCTGGTGCCGTTTAAGAATGCCAGAATTCTCTCTAAACCCCAGCCGGTATCTACATTTTTCTGTTTTAACGGTGTTAAGTGACCGTCATGATGTTTCTCATACTGCATGAAAACATCATTGCCCAGTTCCGTGTATTTGCCGCAGTCACAGCCGGGTCCGCAGTTAGGACCGCAGTCCGGTCTGTCCGCAATATAGAACATCTCGCTGTCGGGACCGCAGGGACCGTACTCCAATCCCCACCAGTTATCCTCTGCGGGAAGATAATAAATATGCTCTTTCTTAAATCCGGAAGCAATACGATACTGTGCGCCTTCCTCGTCTCTCGGTGCATTATCGTCACCCTCGAATACAGTGGCAGCCAGATGCTCCGCATCGAATCCGAATACCTGTGTCAACAGTTCAAAACTCCACTGGCAACGCTCCTTTTTGAAATAATCTCCAAGGCTCCAGCTTCCCATCATTTCAAAGAAAGTAACATGACTCTTGTCACCGACGGAGTCAATGTCATTGGTACGGACACAGCCCTGCACATTACAGAGTCTGGTTCCCAGGGGATGTTTTTCTCCCAAAAGGTACGGCATCAAAGGCTGCATGCCGGCTACGTTAAACATAACGCCGGTGGAACCGTCGGACACCAGTGATACGGCTCCGACATCCACATGTCCGCGCTCGATATAGAATTGTTTCCATGCTTTTCTCAGTTCATCAGAAGTGAATTGTTTCATTCTCTCGGTCTCCTTGTCTAAAATGTAAACTTATCCGCAAAATAAGCGTCCAACTCGGAAATGGCAACTCTCTCCTGTTCCATGGAGTCACGGAAACGAACCGTTACGCAGCCGTCTGTCTCGGAGTCAAAGTCATAAGTAACACAGAAAGGTGTTCCGATTTCGTCCTGACGACGGTATCTCTTACCAATATTTCCTCTGTCATCAAATTCGCAGTTATATTTTTTGCAAAGTTCCGCATAAACCTTCTCTGCACCCTCGTTCAGCTTCTTGCTCAAAGGCAGCACACCAACCTTAACAGGTGCCAGTGCGGGATGGAAACGAAGAACGGTACGCATATCGCCGCCTTCCAGCTCCTCCTCGTCGTATGCAGCGCAAAGGAAAGCAAGTACCACACGGTCTGCACCGAGTGAAGGCTCGATTACATAAGGTATGTACTTCTCTTTCTTCTCATCATCAAAATAGGTCATATCCTCGCCGGAGGTATTGGCATGCTGTGTCAGGTCGTAATCGGTTCTGTCAGCAATACCCCAGAGTTCGCCCCAGCCGAAGGGGAATAAAAATTCAATATCCGTAGTTCCCTTGCTGTAGAAGCAGAGTTCTTCGGGAGAATGGTCGCGCAGACGCATCTCATCCTCTTTGATTCCTAAATTGAGCAGCCAGTCACGGCAGAATGCTCTCCAATACCGGAACCACTCCATATCGGTGCCGGGCTCACAGAAGAACTCCAGCTCCATCTGCTCAAACTCTCTGGTACGGAAAGTGAAGTTTCCGGGAGTAATCTCGTTACGGAAAGACTTACCAATCTGACCGATTCCGAAAGGAATCTTCTTACGGGAAGTTCTCTGTACATTTTTAAAGTTTACGAAAATACCCTGTGCTGTCTCAGGTCTTAAATAAACAGTGTTCTTGGCATCCTCCGTAACACCCTGAAAAGTCTTAAACATCAGGTTGAACTGACGAATATCCGTGAAATTGTGCTTACCGCAGGAAGGGCAGGGAATATTGTGCTCCTCCACGAAATTCTTCATCTGCTCCTGACTCCACGCATCCACGCTTTCCTCCAGTGTAATGCCGTTGTCTGCGCAGAAATCCTCAATCAGCTTATCTGCACGGAAACGCTCATGACACTCCTTGCAGTCCATCAAAGGGTCGGAAAAGCCGCCCAAATGTCCGCTGGCTACCCATGTCTGGGGATTCATCAGAATGGCACAGTCCACACCTACATTGTAAGGGTTCTCCTGTACAAACTTCTGCCACCATGCCTTCTTGACATTGTTCTTTAATTCTACGCCAAGATTTCCGTAATCCCACGTATTTGCAAGGCCGCCATAAATTTCAGAGCCGGGATATACAAATCCCCTTGCCTTTGCCAGCGCTACAATCTTGTCCATCGTCTTTTCCATTTTCCTAACCATACCTTTCCGTATTATCTTTTTCTTTCTATGTTTTTACTTATATCATTACATATAAAATTACATACTACTTTTTCAAGAGAATCGTCACAAGCCCTTCCGCCTGTGTGGCGTCCACACCGCCGTCCTCCCTGCATACCGCATTGCCGCTCACATAAGCAACCGGATACGGACAGTAAATCACTGCCTTGGCATCGGTAATCACGATATGCTTCTTTTCCAGTTCCTTCTGCAGAATATCGGCTGTGATTGCCGTACCGTCCTTGGCACTGACAAGATTTCCGTCAATGCTGCTTCCCTCCGGAAGATTGGAGGCTAGCCCGAAGTACAAAGTTCCTTCGAGGTACTCCTCATAAGTAGCGGTACTGTCAAACTGCTGGGCAACAACCACCTTACTGCTGTCATTGGCAAGCGTCTCTACCTTTTCCACGGTAACAGGTGCCGTCTCTGCGGTCTGATGCGCGGTATTGTAATCCGCCGCCTCCTGTACCACCATAGCGGAAAGGTCCGATACGCTGTAATAATCTTTGTCAAATTCTTCCACCAGATAAGACTGTACGCTTCCCTTTGCGGAAATCACCACCGACGTAATATCCACATTCTCCGGTGCACCCACCTGACCGCAGCCGCCAAGAAGCATTGCCGCGCAAAGCAGGACTGCCATGCTCTTTCCTATCTGTCTGTTTCGTTTATTCTTCACGATAATCCCCCATTCATGGTAATCTAATAACAGTACCGATTTTAACACAGAGTTTTCAGTATTTCAAGACTTTTGAATTCTCTGTCCATAAAGCGTTTGCGGTATTCTCCCGCCACCTGTTTCAATTCCGCCAAAACGCTGTCCGTTACCGTGAAAGTATACAATTTTTCCACCGGGCTTGCCGCTATGTAATTCAGGGCGTACAGCGTGGATTCCTCCAGCCTCCGGTTCTTAGGTGCACCCGGATATTCTCCGTTTACCACGATTGCCTTTAATTCAAAAATACATTTTACCAGTTCGTCCGGCAAGGCCGGCGCACACAGCGCGCGCAGTGACTGGTACAACAGTTTCAGCATTTCCTTTTCATCATTATTCTCTCTGGTGTAATAATCTGCCACCTCGGCAAAATAGACACCATAGCATGCCCCGATGTAATCTGTCAGCAGTTCCTCAAAATAATTCTGGATGTCCGCCTCCGCTATGGTGTATGAATCCCTTCCGGCATACAGTTTAAAGACGCCAAAAGAAAAGGGATTGACAGCCGCTGCCAGACGATTGCCCGGTCTTCTCGCCCCTCTGGCGAAAGCGGAAATCTTTCCCTTTTCCTTGGTCAAGATGCAGACCCGCCTGTCATACTCTCCCACCGGGGTCTGCTTCAATATCATTCCTGTTACACATGTGAATTCCTGCATACGGATTTGCTCCTGCCTGACGCTTCCCTTCATCCGTATCTTTTCCGCCACTGCCTTCCATCCTGTCTTCTAAACCTGTGGCTGAAACGTAGGATAAATAGTCCTCCACTTTTCCTGTGTGTTCAAATTGCGTCCAGTAATTTAATATCTGCATCTATCGCATCCCCCTAATCAGCTTCGTAAAACTAATTATAGGGTCTGCATTTTCCAAATCTTCTATTCGTGCAGTTCCATATCTTTTGGATTATATCCAAAATTTTTGAGCAAAAAGTCGCTGTCTCTCCAGTCCTTTTTCACCTTTACCCAAAGCTGTAAATTGACTCTCGATTCCAGCATATCCTCTATCTCCGGTCTTGCCACAGAGCCGATTTTCTTTAACATCTGCCCGCCTTTTCCGATAATGATTCCCTTGTGGGAATCTCTCTCGCAGATAATGGTTGCTTCTATATCATAAATATCCTTTCGGCGTTTCATGCTTTCAATGCTGACGGCAATTCCGTGGGGAATTTCCTCCGAGAGAAGGCGCAGAGCCTTCTCTCTAATCAGTTCCGCCACAATCTGTCTCATGGGCTGGTCCGTGACCGTATCCTCGTCGTAAAATGCCGGCCCGTAAGGCAGGTATTTCAGAATACATTTCACCAATGTATCCGTATTGTCGCCTTTCAGTGCGGACACCGGAACAATCTCCTGAAAATCCAGTTCCTTCCGGTATGCGTCGATAAAAGTGAGCACTTCTTCCTTTTTGACCGTATCCGTCTTGTTGATAACCAGAATGACCGGGGTTTTTGTTTTCTTAAGCTGTTCAATAATATGTCTCTCCCCGGCGCCGATAAAGGTGCTGGGTTCCACCAGCCACAAAATCACATCCACCTCGTTCAGCGTATGCTCCGCCACATTGACCATGTAATCGCCCAATTTATTTTTTGCCTTGTGGATTCCCGGTGTGTCCAGAAATACAATCTGTCCCTCCTCCAGAGTAAGCACCGTCTGAATGCGGTTTCTTGTGGTCTGCGGCTTATTGGAGGTAATGGCTATTTTCTGGCCGATTAAATGATTCATTAAGGTAGATTTTCCCACATTGGGTCTGCCTATCAGTGTCACAAAGCCGGATTTAAAGGAAGCATTATCGTTCATTATTGTCCTCTTTTCTTTCTGTCTGATTCTGTGTATTCTGTACCGGTGCATTCGCCGGAGCGTTTGCAAACGGTGCGTTCTGTACCGGAACATTCTGCGCAGGCACATTCTGAACCGGCATTATGGGCATCGGCATGGTCTTTGCCAGTTTTTTCTGGTTCCGCTTTTTGCAGCCTTTTACGATTGCTTTGATAATCACGACAATCAAAATAATAACAATCGCCCAGACTACCAGATAAGGAATATGTACCAGGAACCAGATACCAAAGTTGGCAAGTCCCTCTCCGACATTTTTAAGGCTCTCCAGGAATCCGCCGCTGATGCGCTCCCATGCGGTCTCGTCTTCCTCTTCCACAGGTGTCAATTCTTTTACTTCGCTGATATTCAGATATACCGTAGTGTAATCAATCTTGTTATCGTAGGTGCGAAGCTGGGATTCCATGCTCTCCAACTGATAGCGTACCTCTGTCAGTCTGTCCTCAATGGTAATCAAATCCTCTATGGTCTCCGCCTGCTCCATGAACTGCAGCAGTCTGTCCTGCTCGGAACGCAATGCGTTTCTGTGGCTCTCCAAATCCACATAGGTCAGCGTCACGTCATCCATGCTCTCGGAACGGCTCACCACATTGCAAAGGTCTGAAACCTCCTCCAGAAACGTATCTGCCTTATCCTTCGGAATGCGAATCGTCAAATTCGTATATCTGGTGCGGTAATAATCGGAATAACCGCTGCCGTTGTAGGTATCCATGTTTTCCACGTAACCGCCCAGCGCATTTACCTGCTGCTGCACGGTGGACACTGCCTGTTCAAACTCCTTGGTCTCCACATCCATGTTTACGGTGCGGATTAATTTACGTCCCTGATTTACCTCTGCCGCACTGTCGTCCACCACCTCAGCCGAGGAGCCGCCTTCACCTGCTGCCTCCTCAGTGTAGCTTTCCGTGGTATACCCGTCATATCCGTAATCATAGTTATAGGAAGTATCTGCCATAGCAGATGAACTCTTGTTCATACTGGATATTTCTCCTGCAGCCCCCATCAAATAGTCCGACTGGCTGCCGCACCCTGTCATCACCGCTATCATGCACCCGGTCACACCAAGCACAAGCAGTCTGTTTTTCCAATCCTTTAACCCCTTCATAATATTTCCTCCTTTAATCGTATTTATTGTTTTACAGTTGTCTGTACCTAATAAAACGAATTTATCTAAAAAAGGTTCTCCAATTTCATAAATCTTTCTTTTTCTTCTTTCAGTTTACCGGCGCTGCCCACCACACACAGAAAATCTTCGGACAGGAAGGCACTGATATATTGCGCAAGTCCGCGGATCTGTTCCGCATCTGCCGATAAAATTTCGTCTCTCTCCTTTTGCAGAATTTCCGTAGTAAGTCCGGTCATATAGGCGCTGAGGGAATACAGACCCTTTGCCGCCGGATTCATGGGCATATCCAAATCACTGATGGCTCCGATAATATACTGGGTCATGGTTCTTTCGTCTGCCTGATAGGACGCGATGGTTTCTGCGGCTTTCTCATACACCTCAATCGTCCTTGCCAGATTCGGGTCGCGGTAAGATACAAAATAGCTTTCTCCGCTTCTTCCAAAACTGCACATACAGCCGTAGGCACCGCCCTTCACTCTCACGTTCATCCACAGATATTCATATCCCATCATCACCTTGAGCACCTTCAAAGCTCCCTTGTAGGGAAGACCTTTTCTGCGGAAATTGCCGGCACGGCATACATACTGTACCTGCCCGGAGGTCATAAATCCCTCATTCTTTTTCTCTGCCTTCGGAACATAGTACTCCTTTTGTACCGGACTGTCATACAGATTTTTCTTAAGGTTCTCAATAGGCACCGCAAGCCTGTTCACGGCTTTCTCACTTCCCACAAAGTCCACCATAAGGTTTTCTTTGCGGAAAATCATTTTTGCCAGAGTCTGCAGCTTACTTACCAGCGCATCTTTCTCCTCATCAAAGTGCTCCTCCAGGTTTGCCGTCAGGCGGTAAAAAGGAATACCGGAAAGTTCCTCGCTCAAAACTCCCGCCACGCTTCCGTAGGAAAGCGCACGTCCTGCTGCCACGCTGTGTCCTCCGGACAACATCTGTGCCTGCATACGGGATTTTCCCTCGGCGAGAATCTCATACAGTCTCTTGGTATCGGTAAAATCACTGGTCAGAATCACTTCCTGCATCAGTTCCACCGCTTTTTCCAGATTGTCAAAAAATACCTTTGTTTTCAGTTCCAGCGTCACCTTGCAGTTATCCGGATTCTCCACGGAGGAGTAGGCGTTGTTTACCGCCGCCATGCCGCCGGTCACAAGATTCATTTCATTGAATAAATCCCCGTAGCTGTAATGCTCTGTATTTAACAGTCCCAGGCACCCTTTCAGTATTCCGATATAGGGGAAATACTCGCCGGGAATCTCATCTAATTTAAAAATCAGTCTCAAATATCCGATGCCGTTGGTAAAGAGATTGTGATACAGCAAATCCGTGTCCCCGATGGAGCGCAGCTCATTCACAAAGCCGGAAGCCTCTTTTTTCAAATCCTCTCTCTTTAAAAGAGGAATTTTTTCCAAATCTTCCTTCTTGTCCTCGCCCTCCTGAAATGCCGTCAGGGCATGGAACTTGTCGATTGCCTCTTTGATTTCTTCCGCTGTCATGGATGCCTTTTTGTCCGCAAGACGTTTTCTCCATGCTTCCTCCTGTATTTCCTGTAAGCCCGCCTTCGGTTTTAAAATCACCACGGAGCTGTGCGGGTTCTTTAAGAGATACTCCTCCGTCAGCTTTTCAAAATATCCCTGTTTTGCCTTCTCCCTGAGTGACGCAAACGTGGCATTTGCCTCAATATGGATAAACGGCTTTCTATCGTCATACAGCCAGCTGTCCAAAATCTGCAAGCCGTACATCAGTCCCTTGGGATAGGAACCGAAATCCGCCTCCCTGTATTTGAACTCATAATAGTTAATACCGGCGAGCAACGCTTTTTCGTCAAATCCGTTCTTTACAATATCATTCAGAACTTCATCTATGGTCTGCAAAAATTCCTCTTCCTTTGCCAGTGACGTGTCTTTTGCCACCACACTGAAATAGGGCTGTTTGATTCCGTTTTCATAAATACTGTATACATCCTTACCGATACCCTTATCCACCAGAGCCTGTTTTAAAGGTGCGCCGGGAGCGGTGCAGAGTGCATAATCCAAGATTTGGAACGCAACATACAATTCTCTGTCCAGACTGTCTCCCACGGTATAGTTGTGGGAAAGATAGGTATTTTCCTCCTCACTCTCTCCCTCGTTAATAGGGTACTCCCTTACCACACGGTTCGGAGTCAGAAATACCGGTTCGTCCTCAATGGTGGAATCCACGGAAAGCGTATCAAAAGCGGACAGATATTGCTTGTCAATAAACTCAAGTTTCTCTGCCATATCCATATTTCCGTAAAGGTAAATATAACTGTTGGAAGGATGATAATATTTTCTGTGGAAATCCAAAAACTGCTCATAGGTAAGTTCCGGAATCACCTCCGGGGCTCCTCCGGACTCGCAGCCGTAGGTGGTGTGAGGGTACAGGGAGTTCATCATCTCCCGCTCCAGCACATCATCCGGGGAGGAAAAAGCACCCTTCATCTCATTGTAAACAACACCGTTGACCTTCAGTTCATCCTCCGGTGTTTCCAGTTCATAATGCCAGCCTTCCTGACGGAAGATGGACTCATTTTTATAGATATTCGGGTAAAATACAGCGTCTAAGTAAACGTGCATCAGGTTCTGGAAATCCTTGTCATTGCAGCTTGCCACGGGATAGATGGTCTTGTCCGGGTAAGTCATGGCATTTAAAAAAGTATTCAAAGAACCCTTCACCAGTTCCACAAAAGGGTCTTTCACCGGGAATTCCTTAGAACCGCAGAGCACGGAATGTTCCAGAATATGTGCCACTCCCGTGGAATCCTTGGGGGGTGTACGGAATCCGATATAGAAAACTTTATTGTCGTCATCATTTTCAATCAGCGCCACCCTTGCCCCGGTCTTTTTGTGTCTGCAAAGATAGCTCATGCTGTTAATATCTTCTATTTTTCTCTTTTCAATTACCTCATAGGCGGACAATTCTTCTACTTTCATTTTCCCTCATTTCCGCGCCGAAAAGCGCTCTTTTCTTTTATTCCTTCCTTAAAAAGCCATCAGTGCCAGCTTGCTCATCCGCAGTTCCTGCACCACAACGCCTTTCTCCTGCTTTTCCTCCGGTGTCATGGCAACAAGCTGTTCTATGGTAAGCTGTCTCGTCTCATACCGCTTCGATGTTTTTCCGAACAGATTCTTCTTTTCCTCAATCAGATTCACTTTTATCTTCGCCTTTAACTGCTTAAAGATTTTTACCATAAAACTTTCCGGCTTCAGGTAATACAAAAGGGTCTCCAAAGTGTCCTCTGCGTCCGCTTCCGGCAGAATATAGCGTTCCACGATGAGCCGGAATTTAAACATCATCTCATCCTCGTCCAATATCTCTCCCAAGGTGTATTTTGTGCCAACATACAGATAACCGGTATCCTGCATACTGTATTTATTATCTTCGTAAGTAGTCTTTTGCATCTTTTTCCACATTTCTGCGCACGTTCTTTGCGCATAGCGAGTTTGTGTCGAGTGCGCACAGACACAAATCTCGTGATTGAAAAATTTTATTTTTCAATCTTACTGCTCCCGCTCAATATATTCAATCTGGAATCCGCTCATACGGACAGCGTCCTGAATTGCCTTTTCGGATATTCCCGTTTCCTGTGCCAGTTCCGCCACCGTCACCTTCCGGTGCAGTTCCTCCGAAAGCTCCTTCGCCTTTTCCATCACCTTGTTGACCTTATCCACAACCTTCTGATCCGTCTTTTCATTGGAGGAATTTTCGGAAATATACTCCTCCATGGCATCCATAATCATTTTGCCAAGCATTCCCTGTGCTTCCTCCGGCTTTTCCAGACTGCCGAGCATGCCGGTTCCGAATGCAAGAGCCACATTGCCCTCTCCGATTAAATCCTCCAGAAAAACGCCCTGACCTGCGTAGAGTTTTGCAATCTCCACCACGTCCTTCAAATGTGCCTCCAGCACCTTGTGCTGTGCCTCCACATCTCCCGCCATGGCAGACATGGTGTAAGCCTGCATCTGTCCGTCCGTGTACTCCGGCAGACGCTCCAGTTCATCCAGATAATCCTGTAAATAGTCTCTCTCCTCATCCGTCAGATAATCGTCCAAATTCACCGGCTCGCCAATTCCCACTTTATGCTTCACCAGATAATCAAAGACCATCTGTAACTGCTCGTTGTCCAGTTCCAGTTCGGCAAAAGCGTCCTGCACCTGTTTTTCGCTGACGCAGTTTCCCTGTTCCTTTGCCAGTTTTCTCACATCTTCCAGCGTCTTTGCAAATAAGACTTCTTTATTCATATATAATATTTAGCTCCTCTCTGTTTCCCTTCTCTTTCACTCCATATGCCCATATGTCTGTTTTTATATTTCTGTTTTCTTATTTCTGTTTTCATAGGTCTGTTTCCTATGTTTCCTATGTTTCTTATGCTTATTTTTCTGATTTTTGCTTATTTCACATGCTCATGGGTAAACAGATGATACTGGCAGTATTCATAATTTCCGTTGCACTTGGAGCAGAAACGAAATTCCAGTGTCGGGTCATCCTCTTCCGTTCTTCCGCAGATTGCACATTTGTGCTTGGTAATTCCGCCGGTGCTTTTCTGCATATTTCTCTTAAATTCTGCCCTGCGCTTAATCTGTTTCGGCTGCAGATGCAGGTAATTTCTGGTGGAAAGGTAAAACAAAAGAACATTTAACAAAGCAGCTCCGATGGCAAAACGGATAAACAGATTTCCCGCAATCATACTGCCCACCAAAAGCACCACGTCCAGTATTCCCATCCACTTTACTTTCACGGGAATGACAAACATCAAAAGCACCTGCACATCCGGATAGGTGAGGGCAAAGCCGAGGAAAATGGAGAGGCTGATATAATAGGTACTGAATGCTCCCGAATAGGCGGAAAACAGTATCGTTGCCTCCTGTGCCGTCAGGCTTCCCTCTATCAGATAAACACAGCCCATGCTTAAGAAAGCTGCCACAATGGTAAGAAACATACCGGAGAAAAGAAATACATTGTACCGGTAAGTTCCCCATGTTCTCTCCAATGCCGTACCGATGTTGTAGTAAAACAACAGCATGATAATGGTAAAAATATCCAGTGACGAGGGCGGAATCAAAAGCCATGTGAACAGTCTCCACACCTGCCCGTGTATGATTTGATACGGGTCGAGGGTGAGCCACACCGCTAACCTCGGTGCCAGAATCTCTATCACATAACCTGCCACATAGCACATAATCAGCACCAGTGTCAGATTGGGAATCGCATATTTTCCAAATTTTTTCTCAAATTGATTCATTTTCATAAAATATCATCTCCATCCGTATGCAGTCATCTTTCACAGCATATACGAATATATTCTATCATTCCAATTCCCATAAGTAAACCAAGCATTTTCGATTTAAGAGTTTTTTTAAGATTCTTTTTTTATTTTTAGAAACTTTTAACATGCCAAGTTCGTTGCATTTTGTCAGTTTGTGTCGTATAATACCATGGAATGTGAATGAATGATATTATAATAGGAAGGATGTACTTATATGGATTTATCAAACAAGCAGGCGACCCTTGGTATTGATATAGGGTCCACCACTGTGAAAATAGCGATTCTGGACGACGGGCACAACATTCTGTTTTCCGATTATAAGCGCCATTATGCAAATATCAGGGAGACCCTTTCCTCCCTGTTACAGGAAGCCTACAAAGAGTTGGGAAATCTCACTCTTCACCCGATGATTACCGGTTCCGGCGGTCTTACCCTTGCAAACCACTTGGGAGTTCCCTTTACACAGGAGGTAATTGCCGTTGCGACCTCCCTGCAGGAGTTAGCGCCCAAGACGGACGTTGCCATTGAGCTTGGCGGTGAGGATGCCAAAATTATCTATTTTGAAGGCGGTAACGTGGAACAGCGTATGAACGGTATCTGCGCCGGCGGTACCGGTTCCTTTATCGACCAAATGGCTTCCCTGCTCCAGACAGACGCTTCCGGCCTGAATGAGTATGCCAAGGGCTACCAGTCCCTCTATACCATAGCGGCACGCTGCGGTGTGTTTGCGAAATCCGACATCCAGCCTTTGATTAACGACGGTGCCACCAAGGAAGACTTAGCCGCCTCTATTTTTCAGGCGGTTGTAAACCAGACCATCAGCGGTCTTGCCTGCGGTAAACCTATCCGCGGCCATGTGGCATTTTTAGGCGGCCCCCTGCACTTCTTATCCGAGTTAAAGGCAGCGTTTATCCGCACCTTGAAGTTGGACGAGGAGCATATTATTGATACCGACAATTCCCACCTCTTTGCGGCAATCGGTTCTGCACTGAATGCCAAGGAGGAGGTTTCTTATACCATGGAGGAAATGGTTGCCAAGCTGTCCTCTGATATCAAAATGGAGTTTGAAGTGGAGCGTATGGAGCCCCTCTTTGCCAGTCAGGCAGACTACGACGCTTTTACAGAGCGTCACAGCCGCCACCATGTTACCACCGGTAATCTTGCAGACTACCGCGGCAACGCATACCTCGGCATTGATGCAGGTTCCACCACAACCAAGATTGCCCTTGTGGGCGAGGACGGCTCCCTGCTCTATTCTTTCTACAGCGGCAATGACGGAAGCCCTTTAAAAACCGCTATCCGTTCCTTAAAAGAAATTTACTCCCTGTTACCGGAGGGAGTCCGCATTGTGCGCTCCTGTTCCACCGGTTACGGCGAAGCGCTGATGAAAGCCGCTTTCTTATTGGACGACGGCGAAGTGGAAACCGTGGCACACTACTATGCGGCAGCCTTCTTTGACCCTTCCGTTGACTGTATCTTGGACATCGGCGGACAGGACATGAAATGTATCAAAATCAAAAATCAGACCGTCGACAGCGTACAGCTTAACGAGGCTTGCTCCTCCGGCTGCGGTTCCTTTATCGAAACTTTTGCCAAATCCCTGAATTACAGCGTGCAGGATTTTGCAAAGGCAGCGCTGTTTGCCGAGCACCCTATCGACCTTGGAACCCGCTGTACCGTATTTATGAACTCCAAAGTAAAGCAGGCGCAGAAGGAAGGCGCATCCGTAGCCGATATTTCCGCCGGACTTGCCTACTCCGTTATCAAAAACGCACTGTTCAAGGTTATCAAAGTGTCCGACGCCTCCGAACTGGGTAAAAATATCGTGGTACAGGGCGGTACTTTCTATAACGACGCCGTTTTGAGAAGTTTTGAAAAAATTGCAAACTGCGAAGCCATCCGTCCCGACATTGCGGGAATCATGGGTGCTTTCGGCGCTGCGTTAATTGCCAGAGAACGTTTTGAGGCTGATTATCAGACCTCCATGCTCTCCTACGAGCAAATCTGCAATCTGCAGTTTGAAACCAGCATGGCAAAATGTAAGGGCTGTACCAACAACTGCCGCCTTACCATCAACAAATTTTCCGGCGGACGCCAGTACATTTCCGGAAACCGCTGCGAACGTGGTATCGGCGGACAGAAAAATGCCCACAATGTTCCGAACTTGTTTGAATACAAATTAAACCGGCTCTTTTCCTATCCTTCTCTGGACGCAGACAAAGCTCCCAGAGGTGTGGTCGGTATTCCCAGAATCTTAAATATGTATGAAAATTATCCTTTCTGGCATACTTTCTTCACCCGGTTAGGATACCGTGTCATCCTCTCCCCCAGCTCCAACCGTAAGATTTACGAGCTGGGCATTGAGTCCATTCCCAGCGAGTCCGAATGTTATCCGGCAAAGCTGGCACACGGTCATGTCACATGGTTAATCCGGCAGGGTATTAAATTCATTTTCTATCCCGCCCTGTTTTATGAAAGAGACGAGATAGAGGGAACCGGCAACCATTACAACTGCCCCATTGTTACCTCTTACCCCGAAAATATCAAAAATAACGTGGAAGAATTGGGAACCGGAGATATTGTGTTCCGCAATCCGTTCATGTCCTTCAAGAGTTTGGAAACCGTTACGGACGCTCTGACCAAGGAGTTTACGGAAATTCCCGCCTCTGAAATTGCCTCCGCCTGCAAAAAGGCATGGGAGGAGCAGGCAAATGCCCGTCTGGATATGCAGAAGAAAGGCGAGGAAGTCCTGAAATATCTGGAAGGAACCGGAAAACGCGGTATTGTGTTGGCGGGACGCCCCTACCATGTGGACCCCGAAATCAACCATGGTATTCCCGAACTGATTACTTCCTACGATATTGCCGTGCTGACGGAGGATTCCATTTCCCACTTGGGCAAACCGGAAAGACCTCTGATTGTCTCCGACCAGTGGATGTACCATTCCCGTCTGTATGCGGCGGCAAGCTATGTAAAGACCGTGGATAATCTGGATTTGATTCAGTTAAACTCCTTCGGCTGCGGTCTGGACGCCGTAACTACGGATCAGGTGAACGATATTCTCTCCGGCTCCGACAAGATTTATACCTGTCTGAAAATTGACGAGGTAAACAACCTTGGTGCCGCAAGAATCCGTATCCGTTCCCTGCTCTCCGCCATCCGCGTCAGAGAGAAACTGAACAAAAAACGCACACTGCGCTCTTCCGCCATTTACAAGGTGCCTTTTACCGAAGAGATGCGCAAGGATTACACCATCCTCTGTCCGCAGATGTCACCCATCCACTTTGAGATTTTGGAGCCCGCTTTCAATGCCTGCGGTTACAATTTTAAAGTACTGGACAACGACAACAGGCATTCCGTGGACGTCGGACTTAAATATGTAAACAACGATGCCTGCTACCCGTCCTTGCTGGTAGTTGGACAGATTATGGAAGCACTGCTTTCCGGCAAGTATGATGTCAACAAGACTGCCATCATTATGTCCCAGACCGGCGGCGGCTGCCGTGCAACCAACTATGTGGGATTCATCCGCCGTGCCCTGAAAAAAGCTGGCATGGAGCAGATTCCCGTTATTTCCTTAAACTTAAACGGAATGGAGACAAACCCCGGCTTCCACCTGAATGCGGATTTAATGCTCCGTGCTTCCGTCGGCGCCGCCTTCGGAGATATTTTCATGAAATGTGTCTACCGTATGCGCCCCTATGAGGCAACCCCCGGCAGTGTGGACGCCCTGCACGCAAAGTGGCTCAAAAAAGTACAGGCATTTGTGTCCGCAAAACACATCAACCTGTTCAAATACAATAAAATGTGCCGTCAGATCATCCGGGACTTTGACAATATCTCTATTCTGGATATTAAAAAACCCCGCGTCGGCGTGGTAGGTGAGATTCTGGTAAAATTCTCCCCTGCGGGAAACAACCATTTGGTGGAACTTTTGGAGGCAGAGGGTGCGGAGGCTGTCGTTCCTGATTTGATTGACTTTATGCTCTACTGTTTCTATAACCAGCTTTATAAGGCGGAGCATTTAGGTACCAGCAAACGTACCGCCAAAACCGCCTCCCTCGGTATATGGGCGATTGAGCATCTTTTGCGCGGTGCATCCACCAAGGCATTCAAAGAGAGCAAACATTTTACACCGCCCACTCCGATTCGGGAAATCGTCTCCTTTGCGGAGCCCATTGTATCCATCGGAAACCAGACCGGTGAGGGTTGGTTCTTAACCGGAGAAATGGTGGAGCTGATACATGACAACGTTCCGAACATTGTCTGCACCCAGCCTTTCGGCTGTCTGCCGAACCATGTGGTAGGAAAGGGAGTTATCAAGGCTCTGCGCAAGGCTTACCCCGCATCCAATATCGTAGCCATCGACTACGACCCCGGTGCCAGCGAGGTAAACCAGCTGAACCGCATCAAACTGATGCTGTCCACCGCACAGAAGAATTTAAAGAAATAAGAATTTTAAGACATAAAGATTTACTGCCATGCACTTTTGACCTGCTTGCGCTTATTCACAACGCGGTCAGTCTTATTGGCAAAAGAATTTACCCTGGCGTCCAGAAGTACCTTGCGTCCTTCCGGATTCCGGGTGTATATTAATTCATAGGGCCCGATGTACTTCTCGATACTTTTCTGAAACAGTTCCGCATCTTCCTTTTTCTTTCCGAATAATTCCGGCACACAATAATACTTGCACAGCTTCTGTACCGTCTTTTTCGACTTCAGCAGATAACGCTGGTTATCCACCACGCCAAACATTTCATAAATGCACTGGGAAAATACATCTTTCTCCCGTTCCGTTCCGCCGCTTAAATAAAGATAACTGGTCAGTCCGTCCGTATCATCCACTTTCACGGAAATGCCTTTGCTCTGGATATTGCCGGTATTCTGCAATGCCTGAAGCACCCCTTTCCCAATGGACTGCATATACTTAAAGGGTGTTGACATGGACGCCACTCTTGTACCGTAACGGAATAAGAAACGCAGGCAGACCGCTGTAACCGCAAGTCCGGCAATGAGTAATAAACCTATCTTTTTGCCGGTAATCAGGTGCGTCAGAACGGGAATCACAACATTCATGAGGCACAGGAATACCGCAACAGCCGCCACTATCAGCTTGCACAGACCATTGAACAGAGCGATTCCCGGCTTAAAGTATTCGTTGTCCGCTCCCGCTTCCACTGCCACATCCATCTTTTTGATATTGTCCATGGAATCTTCCCACCGCTTTCGCAGTCCCTGTCTGTCAGCAGCCATGGCAAGCATCTGTTCGTTTATTTTTTCCAGCATCGGTGCTGTGTAAGGCGGCTTAATATAGGAAAGCCTGTCCAAGCCGTTCTCTATCACATTTTTCTCGTAGTGCACACCCATAAAGCCTTCAAATCTGCGTTTTAATGTTGCAAAATCCTCTGACTCCTCCGCGCTTTTCATGGTTCCCTTTGTCACGTGACTGCTCTCCGGCTCCATACAAATCAAATGCCAGATGTTGCTCACCTTGTCGGGATTTCCCTTCATGGTTCTTATGGCGCGTCCCCTCATCTGATTGCTCAGCATGAAAGAACCCACAAAGGATGCCAGTATCAGAGAATTAATGCAGGGGGAATCCCAACCCTCTCCCAAGAGGGATTTCGTTCCAATCAGCACCCGGATAGCGCCTTGATTGAACAGCTCCGTCACCAGACCGGAAGCTGTCTCCTCCGTACCGCCCACCGTCACCTGATAATAACCGGTGGCTCCGCACTCCTTCATGCTGCCCTTGACATTTTTTTCCTCCATAATGGACTGCAAAAGCTCCTTCGCCGCCTCCGGTATGATAACCACACTACCGCTTAACGCCGCCAGACGAAGTTCCTCTGCGGAGGGCTGTGTCTTTTCATATTCCCTTCTGATATTTTCAAAAATCGGCACCACGCCCAGTTCATTTACCGATACATCCTTTACCCCAAGGGCGGAAAGATACTCTTTTTTAATAAAGTCCGTCAGTATGAGGAGGCGCAGTTCGCTTCCTAAATTTTGGTATTCCTCCCCCACGATTTTGACAATACTCTTAATCTTTCCCTTGGACTGAATTAACAGCTTATTGACTTCCTCGTTAAAAGTAAAGCAGACTTTATTTTTGCGGATAAGTCCGTAGCCTTTGAGCCATGAAATCATCTGCTCCCTGTACACCGCCGTGGCGGCAAAGCTGTCCGTATCGTCATATAAAAATCCCTGCAACAGCACCTCCAGCCAGTGCAGATTCATGGACGGAATCTTGTCCTTTGCCCCAAGCATCCGGACGAGTTCCCCGGAAATGGGAAGCTGCTTTGCGTTCAGAAAAACAATCAGGGAAGATAAATATTCCGGATTGTCCAAGAGTTTGTCCGCATATCGTGCCGGGTTCCGCACTCCCGCATGGGTGCTTACCAGACGGGTAAACTCCTCATCCATATAAATCTGCTCCCCCAAAGATACGGCGGTCTTACGGAAAACCGTAACCTCCTCTTCCTCCTCCGCGGTGGGCATATTAAAGTACACATAATCCTGATGAGGGCAGAGACTCCCCTCCTTCACCAGCTCGGGAACAATAATTTCTTCGTCAATGGGTCCGCACAATCCGATATATCTGTCCCACTCCGTCTTGGTGGAATCATAGGGCGGTGTCGCCGTCAGCGAAATAATGGTCATCTGGGGTTCCCGCTTTACCAGTTCCTCCAATGCCTTCCACCACTCACTCCGCAAATGATGCGCCTCGTCCAGACAGAGGGTGCGGATTCCGGCTTTTTTCACCGTCTGGAAGAAATCAAACGGTGCACCCGCCGTATTCTCTGTTCTGTCCGCATCATCATTTACTGCGTCCTCCGTTTCTGATTCCTTGTCCTCGCTATTCTTCTTTCCTGTGATGCAGCTATGGAGCGCCTGATAGGTAATTGCCGTAATCAGAGCGGGCTGTCTGATACTGTTGGACAAAATTCCGGTTGTGTCCGTCCCTTTTGTCAGAAATGCCTCCTGCACTCTTTTTATCCACTGGTCGCGGATATTAATGCTGGGGGACAAAATCAGCGCCGGGGCATTCAGTCTGCGAATCAGTTCGATTCCCAGTGTTGTCTTACCGGAGCCGGGTGCCGCCACAATATGTATTTTCTTATCCTTGAGATAATTGTCCGCCTCGTCCAGCACTCTTTTCTGATAAGTTCTCCACTGTCCATCAAAATGAAGCAGTGTTTTTATCGGTTGTCTCGTTGCTGCGTTTGCCTGTGTATAAGCCATGTTTTCTTCCTCGTTGTACTTTACTTTTTATTCCACAAATAGCCGGGAAATCCCCGGCTATGATGCGCTTGCTGTTCGGTTGTCAAGATATTGCTGGAGTACCTCCGCCACTTCCACAGGTTCCAGTCCCGTATCCGCAATCAAGTCGCTGACTGCTTCCAGTTCCCTTCTCCGCTTCTCTTCCAACAGTTCGTCCAGTTCCCGTTTTTCGGATTCCACACGGGTCTGCAACGCCGCTATCAGCTCCTGTTTTGCTCCAATCTTTTCCTCCAACGTCTTGCGCTGTCCTCTTGCCATATACTGCCTCCTTAAAGATTCATCATTCCTTACCTTTTACAGTATATGGACAAGATGGAAAATTTATGCACTTTTTTACAAATCTTCTTCCTGATATACAATTCCCAACAGGCAGGTTTTCCGCTGTACTTTGTCTCCCAGCTCTGTTTCCAGCCATTCGTTATACCATTTTTTCACGGATTCTCCGTTGTCGTATTCCACATAATACGCTTCTGCTCTGCTCGTATCCCTCTCCTTGTCGGACAAGGTGTAATTCTCATTCCAGTACGGATTCTTATCCTCTCCCTGAGACGGATATTCCTCTCCGGTCTTGACCCATTTGTCTATTTCATAATAATACTTCGTGTCGTATACCGGCTCCTGCCTGTATACCGGTTTCTCATGGGTGTCCGTGTAAGTTTCCGTCCGGTACACCGGATTTTCATGGGCATGCTCCGTAAAGGTTCCGTTTCCGTTGTCCGTATATGTATAGGTGGTCTCGTAATGGTCAAGCACCTGTCTGGTCTTGGTCTCCGTAACGGTTTCGTAATGGTCCAGCACATTTTCGTAACTTCTAACTTCCGTTCTCCTGTCGTATTCCCGCCCGCCACTTGGTATCGTCCAGTCGGATTCATTTAGCGTCCGGTACTCTTCCAAATAAATATTACGCTCCCACGAAAAGCCGGTCACAGAGATAGTCTTTGTATAAGGCCAGAAAAGCGCTACGACTGCCAGTACGGCGGCAATCCCGATACTCCATGCCAAAATACGGTTCTTCAAACTTCCCTTTTGCTTTTTTACTTTGACAGGAGGCTGTACTGCCTTGGGCGGTTCGCTCTCCGGCTGCTTTTCAGGCGTCTTATACTCCCCTTGCGATTCCTCTTTGGGTGACCGGCAGGTGCTGCAAAACTCATCCGCCCAGTTGTTCAGGCTGTTACAATAGCTACATATCCACTCCTTATGCTGTCCGTCACACTCTTCCTTTGCGACTCCCGCTTTTTCCAGTTCTTCATCCTTTACGGCTTCTTCCTGCGATACCTGTTGCTTGCTGTATACCTTTCCCGTGGTATCCACGTCACTTCGCATATAGTATCTTACGGTTTCCGGTTTGTGCACGCCGCACCCCGGACAGGTGTCCACCAGACCGTCAATGTCCTTCGTGTCACAATACGGACATTGCCAGTACCCTTTTAAAATCCTGTCTTCCATCAGTTCCCCTCTTTTCTGTAAATTATCATTCGTTTGTTCTGTCGCGTCGGCAACCGTTCTTACAATTCATACGGTGTTGCCTGATATACATAGTAATTTAACCAGTTGCTGTAAAGGTTATTGCTGTGAGAACGCCACTGTAACAGCGGTCTTTCCTCCGGATTGTCATTCGGAAAATAATTGTAGGGAACCTGTATGGGAAGTCCCTTGTTTAAATCACGGAAATACTCATTTTTCAACGTATATCTGTCATATTCGGGGTGACCGTTTACAAAAATCTTGCGCCCGTCCTCTGCAATGGCAAGGAACACTCCCGCCACCGGGGATTCCGCCAGCACGGTCAAATCCTTGCAGGCATGGATTGCCGCGGACGGCGTCTCCGTATGTCTGCTGTGGGGTGCCAGAAAAATATCATCAAATCCCCGCACCAGAGGAATTTTACGGTTGGACACCTGATGTTCGTAAATACCGAACAGTTTGTGGGGAAGCTGCGCTTTATTGATACCGTAATAGTGGTAAAATGCCGCCTGCGCCGCCCAGCAGATATAAAAGGTCGAGGTCACATGGCTCTCCGCCCAGTCAAAAATCTCACAGGTTTCCTCCCAATAGTCCACCTCTTCAAAGGAAATATCCTCCACCGGGGCGCCGGTAATAATCATTCCGTCGAACTTTTTGTCCCGGACATCATCCAGTGTGATATAAAATTTATTCAGATGGCTTGCCGAGGTGTTCTGCGATACATGACTTTTCACCGTCATAAACGTCACATCCACCTGCAGCGGCGTGTTGGACAATGCCCTCAAAAGCTGCAGCTCCGTGTCCTGCTTAATGGGCATATTATTCAAAATCAGAACCTGCAGCGGACGAATGTCCTGATGCAGTGCACGGTTTTCGTCCATCACGAATATATTTTCATTTTCCAATATCTCTTTTGCCGGCAAATCGCTTTGTGTCTTTATTGGCATGTTAAACTACCTCTCTTTTCTCAGGCGTTCAGGTATTGTTCAATAAATTCATCCTCCGTCAGAACAGGGACATTCAATTCCTTAGCCTTCTTATTTTTGGTGGAATTTGATGTGCTGTCATTGTTAATCAGACAGGTGGTTTTGCCCGTAACGCTTCCCGTGACCTTTCCACCCTTCTGCTCAATCACATCTTTCAGCTCGTTGCGGTTCTCATAGTGCAGCAAACTTCCGGTAATTACAAAAACCATTCCCGTAAGCGTCTGACCGCCCGCATCCACCTGCGGTTTCTCTATTGTAAGTTCTTTCATCAGATGGGTAATCTTCTGCCTGTTGTCCCCATCTTCCATATAATCCACATAGGCGGACGCTATGACTTCTCCGATGCCTTCCACGGCGCTCAAAGTCTCCACATCCGCGTTCTGCATTCGGTCAAAATCATACTCAAAAAATTTGCAGAGCAGCTTTGCATTCGCCACACCGATATTGGCGATTCCCAATCCGTAAATAACTCTGGGCAGTGTGGTGGTTCTTGCCCGCTCCACGCTTTCCACCAGATTCTGATAGGACTTTTCGCCAAATCCCTCCATCCGGACAATCTCGTCCCGATAGCGGTCCAAATGAAACAAATCCGCATATTCATGGATAAATCCCATGTCAATAAATTTTTCCAGGGTTGCCTCGGAAAGACCGTCAATATTCATGGCATCGCGGCTCACAAACAGCGTAAAAGATTTGATTCTCTTCGCCGCACATTTTTCATTCACGCAGTACAGCGACTGCACCTCGTTTATCTGCCGGATTTCCGTAGGCTGTCCGCAGACCGGACAGACCTTCGGAATCTGAATGTTATCGCTTCCGGTGAGATTTTCCGCTATCTGTGGAATAATCATGTTCGCCTTGTACACCGTAATGCGGTCGCCGATACCTAATTTTAATCCGCGCAAAATACTGATATTGTGCACGGAGGCACGGCTGACGGTGGTTCCCTCCAGCTCCACAGGTTCAAAGATTGCCACCGGATTTATCAGTCCGGTACGGCTGGCACTCCACTCAATTTCCTTTAATGTGGTCTCCCGCAGTTCATCCGCCCATTTAAAAGCAATGGAATCTCTGGGGAACTTCGCCGTTCTTCCCAAAGACTGTCCGTAAGCTATGTTTTCATAGGTCAGCACCAGCCCGTCGGAAGGAATGTCGTAGGTTGCGATTCGGTGTTCAAAATCCTCTATTGCAGATAAAATGGTTTCTTCCGTCACCATCACATGCTGCACCACCGAAAAACCCTGCTCCTCCAGAAAACGAAACTGTTCCTCCTTGGAATTATGGAAATCAACGCCCTCCGCTTTTACCAAAGTAAAGGCGTAGAACTGTACATTTCTGTCCGCCGTAATCTGGTTGTTTAACTGTCTGACCGAACCGCTGCAAAGATTGCGGGGATTTTTATACCTTGCCTCCGCATCTGCAATCTGTTCGTTGATTTTTTCAAAATCGGAGTAACTGATTACCGCCTCGCCCCTCAGAATCAGTTCGCCCTGATAGGAAAGGTTTACCGGAAGGTTTTTGAAAGTCTTTGCGTTGTTTGTGATGACCTCGCCGATTTCTCCGTTTCCGCGGGTAACTGCTTTTGCAAGTTTTCCTTCACGATATGTCAAAACAATCGTTAATCCATCCAGTTTCCAACTCAAAATTGCAGGATTTCCTTGCAGCCAGTCCCGCAGTTCTTCCCTGCTTTTTGTCTTTCCCAGGGAAAGCATGGGACTTTCGTGGCGCTCTTTGGGCAGTTCCTCCACCGCCTCATATCCTACGTTTACCGTGGGGCTGTTGGAAAGCATCATGCCCGTCTCCTGCTCTAATGCCACCAGTTCATCATACAGACGGTCATACTCAAAGTTGCTCATGATTTCCTCGTCCTGAGCATAATATGCCTTTGAAGCCTTGTTCAGAATGTCTACAAGATATTTGATTCTCTCAATCTTTGATGACTGTATGTTGTGTTCCTGCATATTGTAGTCCTGCCTCCCTGTATAGTTGCTCCTGCTCTTTTTCCGTCAATTCCCGGTACGTTCCATATTGTAATCCGTCCAATGTGATGCTCATCACCCTTGTCCGTTTCAGGGATTTCACCTGATAGCCTAACGCCTGACACATCCTTCGAATTTGTCTGTTGACTCCTTGGGTCAAAATTATACGGAATGTAAATTTTCCAATCTGTTCCACTTCACAGATTCTCGTTGTAATATCCAAATCTTTCAAATAGATTCCCGAAGCCATTCGTTCCAAAAAATCAGGTGTTATTTCACGGTTTACCTTTACCATGTACTCCTTCTCATGCCGGTTTGCACCGCGCATCATGGCTTCAATCAAATCACCGTCATTGGTAAGGAGTAACAGCCCCTCCGATTCCTTGTCCAGACGGCCTGCATACGTCACCCGCACAGGATAATGAATGACATCTGTAATTTTTTTCTCTGCGTGGGCATCCTTCTCCGTGCAGGTAATACCCACCGGCTTATAATAGGCAAGAACCACCTTTTTATTTCCGCCCGCCAAGGGCTTGCCGTTCACACACACGGTATCCGTCTCCGCCACCGTTTGGCCCATGGCTGCAATTCTGCCGTTCACGGACACCCTGCCTGTTTCAATCAGTTTATCCGCGTCCCTGCGGGAACAGACACCGCACTGCGCAAGATATTTATTCAATCGAATGGTATTTCTATTCTGCATATAATGTCATCTCTTCCAATTTTTTGACTTTGGGTACTCCGTTGGCCTCTACCAGACCCTTTTTGGCTGTTTTATCAGCCAGTTCATTGTATTTTACATTGGTATGCGCCGCTATTTTCTGGAAAGTGATACGAATACCGGTCCCCCATTCCCGCATGGCAGCGGCATATTTTTTTGTCAGTTCCGTCTTGCTGCGCCATTCACCGGTGACCCATTTTTCAATCCCCTCGTAATCGTAACACAGATGGACTGCCTCAAATCCGTTTTTCATGGCACACCGCACTGCGTACATTGCCCCAAGCATCTCCCCTGTCACATTTCGGTGCTGCAGGGACTGGGGATTATCTCCATTTCCGCACTCTGTATAGATTCTGCCGTCCTCCAAAATAAACACACATCCAAATGCATATTTTTTCAGAGAATCATTGTAACTTCCGTCCACATAAGCTAACAGTGTTTTCTTCGCACTCTCCATTGCCGCCTCGTTTTCCTAATCTTCTTACTCTTTCTATTATCTGCAACAGTTATGATTATAACAATTTTTGCAAGGTTTTACCATACCTTTATGCCAGATTCAGTAGGATTGAGCATGATTTCACCCGAAATCAGCACAAAACAAAAGACCGGCTTCCCGGTCTTTTTATGTCTTTATGCCTCTGCTTGGGCTTTTTTCGCCCCGTTGTAGAAAGCATATGCGTTTTTGCCGTTTTTCTTAACCTCGTACATGGCTTCATCCGCACATATTAACAACTGCTCCGCCTCGTCCGCATCCTTTGGATAAGATGCAATTCCGATGCTTCCGCCAATTTTCATTTTTTCCCCGCATATATTGAAACTCTTGGAAAATACCTGCCTGCAGGCAAAAGCGGATTTCTCCACAATTTTTTCCTGACCGCTTCGGAGTAGCACAATGAACTCGTCTCCTGCGAAACGATATGCCGTAAGTATTTGCGACTGCATCTCCTTCAGGCGCTCCGCAAGCTGCTGCAAAGCCTCGTCGCCTGCCGTATGCCCATAGGTGTCGTTAATGGATTTGAAATTGTCTATGTCTATCATCATAATGGTGCAGGGCTTTTCCATCTCCATCATGGCTTCAAAATCTTCCATAAACTTACTGCGGTTTGCCAATCCGGTAATGAAATCGTGTTGGGATGCGGATTTCAAAATCGCCCTTGCATCCTCTAACTCCCGTAGCAACTTTCTGTGTCTGATATTGTCCACACAGATAACCATCATCACAAACAACAGAATTCCGGCAATCGCAATTGCCGGTCTCATCATTTCCTGATTTCTTTCAAAATAAGTTGTTTTCCGGTTCAAAACTTCCGCACCGGAAGGAATGGTGGACACATCCACACCATGCTGTCTTAATACCATTTCATCCACAATCCATATGGCTGAACCCGTATTCAATTTCATTTTGGAAATGTCTTGTCCACGCATAATGGATAAAGCCATCTGTCCGATTTGCTCTCCCGCAGCTTCCATGGAAGCCACATATCCGCCGGCAAAGCCTCCGCCGATTCCCATATCCGTCACTGTAATCACCGGTGTTTTGCTACGCTCTTTCAATATTTGTGAAATTTCATCGCAGGAATACTGCCTGCCATTCACATCACCCGTCATGGAAATGTAGAGTAAAATACTGTCCGCCTCTACGTTACGCACCTGTCGTTTAAATTGCATGTCCGTATACTCGGACGCATTAATTACCTCAAACTCCAAATCAGGATACTTGCTTTCACAGTTGTAGAAAAGCTGCTCTCCCACCGCTCCCGCAAGACTGTCATCCGTAATTGCATAAACCTTCTTTGCATCCGGCTTCATCGTAAGTCCCCATGCAATATTCTGCTCTGGGAAAACAGACTGCTCAATTCCCGTGATATACGGATTCTCCGCTGCCGCAACCGCAAGTTCCGCATTGTTGACCCCTAAAAAGAGTATGGGAATCTCCGGAAACAACTCACTCTGGTATCTCATGGCAAAATCCAAAGCGGCATCGTCCCCCACAAGGACAATATCATACGGATTCTGCTTCGCCAGCCGGTATTTCAGTCCGCTGTAAAACAACGCAACGGAAGTATTATCATACACTCTTCTGGTGTCCATAAATTCGTAATCGACCGTCACCCCGTTTCCCAAACTTTTCTCTAGTCCGGCTATCTGGTTCTGCACACTCGACCACGAAAAAGAATAAGAACTTATAAACAATATCCTTTTATCATAATCCTCTGCTTCCGTGGTGGTTTTAGGGAACAGCCATAAAAATTCAACTGCAAAAAGCAGCAATAACCATCTAAAAAACTTTTTTGACATCTGTATACCCCATATGCTTAGTAATTTTTACCTAACCCCATGTTTTTGTTTTCAACACATCTAGTACAATCTTACCATATATATTTTAGAAATCAAGTTTTTTTGCACATTATTTACATATGTTTTCGTTGCCTCACATTTTCTATCCGGTACTTGCAATATTTCCCAGTGGGACAATCCACCAGCAGTTACATTTATATGGTACATTTTTTCATATCGGATTTTTAAAGCTAAACAATTTCGTGCCCAGTTCTAATATAATGCCCTTCCTGAATTGCCGCAAAAGTTGCTATGGCGCATATCACAACAGCACTATATTGTATTTCAACGAAAGGCAATGTCAACGGCAGAAGGAATAATAAGATTGTATGTATGAACTGCTTTCTATAATTGAATCCAATATCTCTGCTCTATCTGCCCGTCTTCCTCAACTTCATTTTCAAGGATTCCACCATTATAAATAATGGATTTTACCGAGCCGATATTGTCCTTGTCACAACACATTAAAACTCGGTTAATTCCAATTTTCCGACATTCTTCAAGGGCAAGTGCAATCATAGCCGTTGCATATCCTTTCCTTCGTTCACTCGGTCGTATTCCATCCCCAATATGCCCTCCGGTTTTCAAAAGCCCTTCGCTTAAATAATGGCGGATATTCACAGCACCTACGAAAATATTTTTCTCTTTGTCCAAGCAGAAAAATGTGGTATCCGGGACCCAGCCTTCCTCGGTTTCTTCCTTTATTTCTAAGTTATCCATATAATACTCAAAATCATGGAAATCATTTTTAAAGATTGCCCACGGAGAATCATCTACATGATTTACTTCCATATAAGCCGTCCACTCCGTCAACATATCAAAGAGCTGTGTCTTATACTCAGGCGTCAACTTTACCAATTCAATATTCATAAATAGTTCTCCCGCTCTCAATAAAATCCAATGAAAATTTTGTTCTGTTTTGCTGTTATTCGCATTATACTTTGGATATGTAACTGTTTTTTGTAAGTATTCTTTTTCTCTTTGATAGGATAGAAAAAGCGTCTGCTGATAACATACAGACGCTTGCATACTTTTCCAGTCTACTTTCTGTGCTTTGCTTGTCAGCAGGCATCTATCCTGTCATCAGAGCCATCCACATCTCTATGTGCGGCTTAACCGTGAAGTTTTTCTGTTGCTCCCCAACCTACTTGTCTGCCTTTATTCCACAATTATATGAATTCATTTCTTCTATGTCAAGCCAAGTAAACGTTTTGTCCATAATCTATAGTATGAGTATAAAGCTTAGCATTCTCTTATATATATTTATTCCTCCTTCATTTTTATTATTGAAAAAATGCTTGTATACAGCATCTCTCAATCTCTTCTACTTATGTTTACATAATAGAATCCCCTTAACTCTTAATATCACCGTTCAATGATATAAACACACTCTCCTTCTATTACCTCACTACTCTCCTTCACTGTAGTTTGTCCACTCAAGCAAAATGCAGGGCGTACGCCGGCACAAATATCAGCTGTACTACTTCCGACCGCCTCAACCCCCACCATAACAACTGTACATTTCTCCCAAAGCTGAGGTGTTCTCGTCCAATATGGACAGGAAGTCCCTTGCTCCATAGCAGCCTCCTTTGTTACATATTCTGCTTCATAGAAATAGTCCAACGGTATTCCTTCCTTTGCCGTAGTTGAACCATCCAACCCCTCTATCCCTAATTCAACAGCCGATAACAAAAATATCTTACGGTTAATTTCATGTGTCTTATAATTCCATTCAGTATAGCTTTCCTTATCTGTGACTTCTATTTCACTATCAACAATATTTTCTTTCACCTCGTTAGATAGGGAACTCAGAAAGTCTGTATTTAAAAATTCGTCTATACTACTATTCTCATAATAAGAGCCATACTCATCCTGCGCCCAGAACTCTCCATGCTCTTCATACTGCCTCAGCTCCGGCAAAACATATTCTCTCAGCAACAGCACATTCTCATCCCCACTATAATCCGAAGTTAGAACCAGATAAGGAACAAATGCCTCATTTTCCTTGATATATACTCTTGCCTCCTTCGCACCCTCATCGTATGCAAGATTCTTTAGTATCAGCTTCTCACTCTTTCCGCATCCACTTGCAAGTAACATCATGGCTGCTATCAAAAAATGTATAATTATTTTCTTCTTATTCATCCTTCTCCCCCAAATAAGTATCTTAAATCTGTTCTCTCTTTTCCCACATTCCAGCACTTCTTTTATCACACTGGTTTATCATATCATCCGAGTGCACTACTTTCAATACTTCTTTGCATTTTTAACACGTTTTTGCATTTACATTCTTCCATTTCAATACTCTCATCATCCACATCCTCTGAAACCATAAATTCTCGTGTCTCATCGTTTGTATCAACCGGAATCTCAGCCAATTCAGAAAACTGTTCTTGTTTCTTTTTATCTGCTTCTCGCAATTTAGCAAATTCCTCATAGGAAAGAATCTCTTCCTTTGCATCTGCAAAAGTTACATCGGCTGTATCCTTGTATTTGATATTTTCCAGATAGTCCATGTAGTCCCATTTCCATTTATGGGTAGTACCGGAAATCTGCTTTAATACCATATCCCAAAGTTTCCCTGCTTTGGTAGCTTTTTCACGATACAGTTGCCTTAACATGAAGCTGATTCGTTCTAAGATGGTAACGATACCTGTCAGGGTGGTTTTCTTTCATATAAGAGATCCACAAGTGACCATATTTTCCGATATCAACAGATGTCATAACCGAATCCGTATCGGATTTCGTATCAACATCATCCATACCGATATTGGGATACAAAATGCCGTCCACCTCTGTGTAAGTACCGCCCAGCTTCTCAAACAATGAAATTTCATTACTCATAATCTTAACTCTCCTTCCATAATACATTTGAAGTTTTGATAATAAAAAAGCCCATATACCTGCATTTCTACAAGTACACGGACTTATACTTTTATCATCCTTTTCTGATGATTCCTATTCGTTTGTACTACACACTTTACTACACACTTTTACGATAAGTTACGATACGTTTGCAATTTCTGCGAAAGTGCTGTAACCCTTGTAAATACGGCATTTTCCGAGGTTTTGGAGAGTCTCTAAAATGGGACAACCAAGAATTGGTAAAATTTCCATTAATCCTGTTTTTCCAACACCAGTTGGCAATACTACAATTGCATGGATATGTTTATTTTTCACAACAAAATAGTCATATACCTTAAAATATCCTTGCGTCTGAGGTTCTCTTAGTTCCTCATTTTCATAAATGTTTGGATTTGACATTTCAAAATACTAAAACCCCCATACACTTGCAGTTTCCCGCAAAGTGTGGGGGTTCATTTTTTGAATAATTATACGTTATACAATACCCTGTGCAGTCATAGCATCTGCTACTTTCAGGAATCCGGCAATGTTAGCACCTGCAACGTAGTTGCCTTCCATGCCATACTTCTTAGCAGCATCATCCAGATTGTGGAAGATGTTTACCATGATATTCTGCAGCTTCTTGTCAACCTCTTCAAAGGTCCAGGAAAGTCTCTCGCTGTTCTGGCTCATCTCCAGAGCGGAAGTTGCAACACCACCTGCGTTTGCAGCCTTTCCGGGGCAGAACAGAACGCCATTCTTCTGGAAGTACTCGGTAGCTTCCATGGTAGTAGGCATGTTAGCGCCCTCTGCTACTGCAAATACGCCGTTTGCAACCAGTGCCTTTGCATCTTCAATATCCAGCTCGTTCTGAGTTGCGCAAGGAAGTGCGATGTCACATTTAACGCTCCATACACCGTGCTCGCCATTCTTCTTCTCATGATACTCTGCGCTGGATCTTGCAGCTGCGTACTCTGTCAGTCTTGCTCTCTTCACTTCCTTTACTTCTTTCAGAAGTGCTACATCGATACCTTCGGGATCATAAATCCATCCGGTAGAATCGGAACAGGTAACAGGCTTAGCGCCAAGCTGCTGTGCTTTCTGGATTGCATAAATAGCAACGTTACCGGCACCGGATACAGCAACAGTTTTGCCTGCAATATCCTTGCCGTTGCACTTTAACATTTCCTCAGTCAGATATAACAAACCATAACCGGTAGCCTCGGTTCTTGCAAGGGAACCGCCATAGCTTAAGCCCTTACCGGTCAGAACGCCTTCATACAAACCGGTCAGTCTCTTATACTGTCCGTACATATAACCAATCTCTCTTGCACCGGTTCCGATGTCACCTGCGGGAACATCTGTATCAGCGCCGATATATTTATGGAGCTCTGTGATAAAGCTCTGGCAGAATGCCATAACTTCTCTGTCTGATTTGCCCTTAGGGTCGAAATCAGAACCACCCTTACCACCACCGATAGGCAGTCCGGTCAAAGAGTTCTTGAAAATCTGCTCAAATCCTAAGAATTTAATAATTCCCAGATTAACGGAAGGATGAAGTCTTAAACCTCCCTTGTAAGGTCCGATTGCGGAATTGAACTGTACACGGAAACCATTGTTCACCTGAACCTGACCCTTGTCATCTACCCAAGGTACACGGAACAGAATCTGTCTCTCAGGAGTTACCAGTCTCTCCAAAAGAGCGTCCTTACGATATGCTTCCTCGTTTGCTTCGATTACCACACGAAGAGACTCCAAAACTTCTTTTACTGCCTGATGGAATTCGGGCTGTGCAGGGTTCTTGGCAACTACCAAGTCATACACTTCATCAACATATGACATTTTTATGTCCTCCTTTATTTTGTATATACAGTTTCGGGAAACGACCCGGTTTTCCTTTGCAAACATAAAACAGGCATAGAACAAATGCCTATGCCCGCGACACCGTTGTCCCATACCTATTATATAACCTGAAATCCAATTTCACAATAAACTTTATCTCACTACTTTATAAAAGATTTTTCCCATTTTTTATACAACTTGCACAATAAAATATACGTGTATACAATCTGTGCGTTATAGTGCACATATCTTACGAAAAACAGGATACTTTATCGCACGGCTACAGATATTCCTTGAGGCATTGCACATTCTTTTCCTCAAAATCAATCAGCTGTTTTGCAAGCGCCACCGGCTGCTCCCCCGCATTTTGGTTATGACGGAGAATTTTCTCCATTTCCAGAATTCCGTTATTGCTTCCCTTAATAATCATTTCCGCAATATGGCTGGTACTGGTATTTAAAAGCGTATTATAATGGATTCCCGCCTTAAGCATCATATCCGCCATGCCGCTTCCGTGATACGGCTCTGCTTTTGCCTCTAAAAGCTGCTTGAGCGCTTCATTGTGCAGCTGTGAGTATTGCAATGACTGTCTTGAAATCTGTCTCGCCAGATTATCGTCATACACCTTGTCGGAAATGGCGTCGATTGCCGTAATTGCCATCTCCGTATTTCTCTGAATCTCCCGATATACTGCCACTTCCTGTGATTTCATTCGCACCTCCCGACACGCCTTTTGCCATTAAAAAGGCTTTCCATAGTTTTATCCTACGGAAAGCCTTACTTTCACTCTATTGACAGTATATCCTGTTTCAAAGATTTCATACATTACTGTACATAATCTGATTTTACATATCCAACTTTGCCGTTGTACTTAATCTTGCACCAGCCGTTCTCATTTGCAAGAAGTTCAGCGGAATCACCACCTGCCAGCACGCCAAGTCTGTCTGCAGTCTCGCTTGCGGAAGAACGTACATTGATATTGGTAGTAGCGGTAACGGTTCCGATACTCTCCATTCCGGCTGCGCTTTCCACTGCCTCAAGGTATTCCGACTTGATAAAGCCCTCTTTACCGTCAAACAGAATCTTGGTCCAGCCGTTGACTCTCTCCTCCACAACCTGTAGCTGTGTGCCCTGGGATACCTTTCCCATCTTATCTGCTTTCTCGCTGTCAGAACTTCTGACATTCACTGTTGCTGTTGTTGTTACATACTGTACAACATTCTCTACAGGGGTGTCTGCTGTCTGCTCCGGATTCTCCGTATTCGCATCCGGTGTCTCCGTGTCGGTTCCCTGAGTCTCCTGACCTTCCGCATTTGCATCCGGCTGCGTCTCGGTGGCATTCTGGTCAGCCAGTTCCACTCCTACTGCGGCATTTACCTGCTGATCCATTTCATTCAGATACTCCAAAAGCTCCGGATGTTCCTTCATCAGCTCTTTATATTCCACGATAACACGGTTGTTAAATTCTACCACGTCATCCTGTGACATTACCTCTCCCAGATAAGCAGCCTGTTCATCGGTGAAATCACTTCTCTTGATATAAAGATTTCCCTGCTCATTGGTACATACATAGTATGCGGAGTAACCGGGATATTCCTCCGGATGATCCACAAATATAACCCTGCAATATACAAACACGATTGTCGAGCCTGCTTCCAGTCCCGGCTTGGTGTAAATTTCAAAGGTAGAATAATGGTCGATATACTTTGACCGCTCCTGATAGCTCAGCATATCCTGTGTGGAAATTTCATCACACACACTGTTCAGAATATCGGCATCTCCTGTGGTCACACCGTTGTAGTAAGAATTAATCAGTTCCGTAATAGCAGCATCCTCATTCAGCGCCATAGGCTCATCCGGTACGGCAGTAGGGTCTGTTGCTTCCGTTCCGCTCTCTTCCTCGCTGATAATTCCGTTTTCTGCCAGCTTATCCTTCTTCCCGGCATTGAGTGCCACACTTACCGTCACGGCTACCGCAGCCACTACGATTACCGGAAATGCTATCTTGCCATGTTTTATAATATAATTAACGATTTCTTTTGCTTTATCCTTCAACATAAAAATATCCTTTCATAAAATAAACGTAACTATCCAGAAACTTCGTGTACACACTTCCCCGCCTCTGAACAGTTACTGATAAACAAGGTGATGTAAAGTGCATCCGACAGGAATCGAACCTGCATTAAAGGCGTCGGAGGCCTTCGTTCTATCCATTAGACTACGGATGCAAATTATTACAAATTTGTTACATCACCTTGTCTACTATAGCACAAAAATATTTATATGTCTACTACGTTTTTTAGGAAAAATCAGAAAATAATTTTAAGACCGTCTGACGGCTCATAAAAATAGAGCTGATTAGAGAGAACCTCTTCGGGTTCCACCTGAGATAAATTCACTTCTTCAATCATGCTTCGCAGTTCTTTCACATCCTCATGCCCGCCGTTTTCAAGCAGAATCATTTCATGGACAGAACTCGGTATCAGATAAAATCCCTGTTTTCTTGTTGCAGCAATCTTTTCCAAAAATCCCGGATAGAGAACACAGGCAGCACCGAACGTCTTTTCCTTATTGCCCAGCACCCGCATAGGTATATCCTCAGGCACAATCTCCGTCAGGCTGTCCGGATCCGACACCATTTCCCGGATAACATCCACCATTGCAGAATCCTCCGCCGGGAACAGCCTCGGCGTATTTTCCTGCGCCAGCAAAAACAGTTCCTCCACATCCGTATTCCACAGTTCCAGATGGCTGTTGTATACCTGAATGGAGCCGTTTCCCAGCACTCCCCCTCTGTAGGCATAATAAAAACAGATGGCAAGGTCTAAATATTCTTTATGCGGAATTGTTTCCAGTAATTCCCGATTCTGTTCCGCCGAAATCAGTTTATAGCAGATTCCGTCCTTCACCTGCTCAAATTCCCGGAAAAATGACATATCCACATCCGTTTTCGGCGTGTCCTGCTCGTAAACCTGTATGATTTTATCCAGTATGTTTTGCATGGTTACGCCGCCCTCATATGCCTCCCAGAACGAATTTAAGTAAATCGTCGGGGACACATTGCAGTCTTTTGTCAAAATCAGCATTCCCTGTAAAATAACGCCGTTATTTTTACATACCTCCTGCAATCTCACTTCATACCCCTCGCCCAGTTTTCCTGCAACCTCTTTTTGAATCTTCTCTGCAAATACTTTTAAATCCATATATTTTCCCTTCTGCGCTGTCAGATGCCGGAAAACCGCATGCAGCGCCCATGAATTTTCCGTGTCTGCATTCCGAAAAAAGGACATCAAAAAAGACAATGGCGCTTCCAAAAAAGAAGCATGTCCATTGTCTTACAAGTCTTAATAGCTATGAATTGCAGTCAGCTTATACACGAGACAGATATTCACCGGTTCTGGTATCAATCTTAATCTTGTCTCCCTGATTTACGAACAGGGGAACAGATACAACTGCTCCTGTTTCAACGGTAGCAGGCTTGGATGCTCCGGTTGCGGTATCTCCCTTGAATCCGGGCTCAGTCTCTGTAATATCAAGTTCTACAAACAGAGGGGGCTCTACGGAAAATACGTTACCATTGTGAGAGCAAACCTTGCACATCTCATTCTCCTTTACGAATTTCAGTGCATCACCAACGGTCTCGTTGTTCAGAGCAATCTGCTCGAAGTTCTCTGTATCCATGAAGTAATATAAATCTCCATCAGAGTACAGATACTGCATATCTTTTCTATCAATACGCGCCTGAGGGCATTTCTCGGTAGGTCTGAAGGTTCTCTCAACCACACCGCCACTCTTGATGTTTTTCAGCTTGGTCCTAACGAAAGCTGCGCCCTTTCCCGGTTTTACATGCTGGAATTCAATAATCTGGAATACGTTGTTATCTAACTCAATCGTAATACCATTTCTGAAATCACCTGCAGAAATCATAGTATATTCCTCCTAAAATTTTCACGTTATAATTCTTTAACAGTTTAATATAAAAATCCATATATTTCAACTGTTTTTAAAAAATTTGTTGCAAAAAATGTTATAAAGGCTACGACAGGGTCTCGATTACGAAATCAATCGCCTGCAAATATCCGTCCAAGCCCTGCCCGTAAATCTGTCTGTCGCAGACCGGAGCGGTCACGGACACCTTGCGGAATTCCTCTCTTTTGGTAATATCGGAAATGTGAATTTCCACCTTCGGCACGGTTATGCTTGCCAGCGCATCCCGGATGGCATAGCTGTAATGCGTATAAGCACCCGGATTGATGACAATTCCCTGTGTGCCGTCAAAATATGCCTCCTGAATCCGGTCAATAATCGCGCCCTCATGATTGCTCTGAAAAACCGTAATCTCGTTACCGGTAGCTTTCCCTTTTTCCGCAATCATATCCAGCAGATATTGATAATCCTGTACTCCGTACACACTTTTTTCCCGGATTCCCAAAAAGTTAATATTGGGACCGTTGATAACTAAAATTTTCATTCCTCTGTTCTTCCTTTCCTCCGCCTCCTGCAAAGCAGCAATCACTTTTTCCGCCACCTCGTCCGTAGTCAGTTTGTCCACATCTACAATAATATCCGCACATTCCTCATATGCGCCGTTTCTCTCCTTCAGCATACTGCGTATTTTTGCAAGCGGGTCGTCGCACTGCAAAAGTGGTCTGGTATTGTCAGTCTTAAGCCTCTCGTACACCGTTTCCGGCTGCACCCGCAGATAAACCACCGTTCCGCATTCCCGCAGCAGCTTCCGATTGACGCTTTTCATCGGCGTACCGCCGCCCACGGAAAGAATCCGCCCGTAATTTCTGTCCCGGATTTTTTCAAGCACCGCCGTTTCCAACTGCCTGAAATAAGGCTCGCCGTCCTCCTCAAACATCCGGCTGATACTTTTTCCCGCATCCTGCTCAATCAGCTTGTCCGTATCCTCCACCGGCATTTTCAGCTTGTAGGACAGCCGAAGCCCCGTGGTGGTCTTGCCGCTTCCCATAAATCCTATCAGCACGATATTTTTCTTCTGTTCCATTCCAGTCTCCTAATAAACACACCATATTTTTCCTGTTTGAGCCGTCCCTGTCCGGTCATTTACATTTGCCGGTTTCCGCCGGTTCACATCGCCTCAAGCATTTTCCCGTAGACCTGCTGCGCCAATTCCTCGTCTATCGCTTTTCCTGTCCAAAGTTCATACGCAATGATTCCCTGATAGAGAAGCATTTTAGAACCGTTGAATGCCCTGCCGCCCTGCTTTTGCACCAGCTGCATGAATTTTGTGCAGGGCGGATTAAAAATCAGGTCATACCCAGTATGTACCCTCCTGTAAAAGTCCTCCTCCGCAATCACCGCATCCTCTGTCTTTGGAAACATTCCCACACTGGTTGCCTGAATAGCAAGATAGCTCTCGCCCTCAGGCAGCGTCCTATAATCCGAAAGAGCCATTACCCGCGCCAGCGTTTTTCCGGCAAAAACATTTACCTCCTCCGCAATCTCCTGAGCTCTTGCCACGGTACGGTTTAGCAAAATCACCTCTGCCGCTTTTTTCTCCGCCAACAGCATGGCTACCGCCCTTGCCACTCCGCCTGCGCCGAGAATCAGCACCTTTTCACCCTCTATGTTCACGCCGTCCGCACACATGGCACGGTAAAGTCCCGGCATGTCCGTATTGTAGCCCTTGAATCCCGTTTCCGTGCGCACCAGCGTGTTCACCGCTCCGATTTGCTTTGCCAGCGAATCGATTTCACTCAGATAGGGAATCACGTCACTCTTGTAAGGAACCGTCACGTTGAGTCCGAGCAGATTGATCGCCCATGCTCCTTTCACGGCATTGCCGATTTCTCCCTGCGGCACATGAAATGCCGTATAAACAAGGTTATCCCCGCATTTTTCCGCAAGTGTGTTATGAATTAACGGGGACAAAGTATGCTCCACGGGATTCCCCAAAAGACCACAGGTGCGCGTATATCCGTTAATGTTCATTTTATGCTCTTCCCTTCTTTCTCAGCTTTCTATGATAAAAGAACAACACAATCCATTCCAGCCTGCGTTTCAACACAATCTGAATTTCCTCCTTGGGATGAATGGGCTTTACCAGATAAGTCACAATGCCCGCTTTTTTTGCTCCCCACACATCCGTAAAAAGCTGGTCGCCCACAAACAGCGTTGTAGCGGGCGTGGTTTTCATCCGCTCCATTGCCTGCACATAGCCGCTTCGCTTCGGTTTTCCCGCTTTGAAAATATATTGGGAGCCGACTCCGTCATTAAAACTCTTTACCCTCGGCTCTTTATTGTTGGATAAAAGTATGGTCTGAAATCCCAAGCCGCGCAACCTTGCGAACAACGCTGTCGCTCTTTCGTCCGCCGGAGCGCCGTGGGGCACCAGTGTATTGTCAATATCAAAAATAACTCCTCTGTACCCATCACGATACAGTTTTTCATAATCAATGGAATAGGCGCTGTCCGCCTCATAATCCGGATAAAATGGTTCTAACATCTGACACCGTCCTTTTTATTTATAGTTCCATATCCGCATTTTCCCGTATGGAAAACGCAGTAAAATAGGCTTCCTCCATGGGAATCCACCTTTTTTGAAAAGTAAGAAGAGCCGCCTCCCCGTCCCGGCCGGCAATACGCCTTTGCTGCTCCTCATTTTCCACATGGAAAAACACTTTTATATCCGCATATTCTCCAAAATACGGATGAAGGCTGTAGGCTCCCTCCACAATACGAATGAAATTGTCCCCCGTTCCCTCCGGAACAATTACGTTTTCGCCAAGCTGCATTTTGCCACAGTCAAACCGGCGATACGTAAATCCTGTCCTGTCCTTAAGTCTTGGCAGCACCTCTTCCAAAAACCGTTCATAATGTACATTTCCACCCGGTTCTGCAAGGCGCTTGTCCGTCCGAAGTTCCCCCGGCAGGAAAAAATCATCCATGTGGATGACACCTGTTCCGGTTATCTGCGACAACTGCTCTGCTACTGTGGTTTTTCCTGAGGCACACCGACCGTCTACGGCAGCCACAATCATTCTGTTTTCCCTGTCTGCAACTGCCTTTAACTCTGCAAGTTTTTTTAACAGGGGCAGGCACCGTAAATATGCCGTATTTACCAGCCGATAGGCAGGCTGTTCCAAATTCCGGTAATGTTCGCTGTGGTGCACCGCATATGGCGTTTGCCCGTCCGTTGATTTTGCATAATAGCTTTGCCGGTAATCCTCCCATTCCTTTTCGGAAAAGGAAAAAACTCCGCTCTTTACAGCAGCTTCCGCAGCCTTTTCATATTGCGCAAACTGCTCATATCGGTTCGACGGTTCCTTTTCCGGGATGATACCCGCGGAAACACTGTCGGCAAACATACGAAACAACCATTCTCCCGGCAGCCCCGCCTGTTTCCATGCGCCCAAATTCATTCGGCAGACGTTTTCCTGTATCTGCTCATACAAGGGCGTTACCTGCAGCTGTACCGCATTATATTCTCTGATAAAATACCGGTATGCCGCCTGCTTGTCCGCCAGCAGGTGCTCCGCGCCGAAGGCTGCCTGAAACATGAGTTTATAAACATCCTGCGGCTCCATGGCGGGGTGAACTTGTGCCTGCTTTATAAGCAGGGAGCACCAGTCTGCCGCTTGCTTTTTTGTTTGCATCGTCTGTTTACTCATTTTCCTCTAACCCGGCAATTTTCTCTACCGCTTCTTTAATGTAATCCGCCAATTTCCAGGTTTCCACACCAACCACCGTTGCGTGAAAACGGTTCATCGGAATCAAAATCAGCTTGGCATCACTGGACGCAACTGCCTCTGCCATCTTCGGTGTAATCTCACCCAGCATGGCATTTGCAAGAACAATTCCTATCGGTCCCACAATAACGTCCACTCTCTGACTGTTATAAATCACCGCATTTTCCCCGGTGGCGCCGTTCACGGTACCGCCTTTCATCATATTGGCAGTTGCCGTAGCGTTGCTGCCAACCGCTATCAACTCCGCTTTCGGGCACGCCTGTGCCAAAGCCTCCACCAGACTTTTTCCGACGCCGCCGCCCTGACCGTCCATAATCATAACTTTCATCGCACACTAACCTTTACATCTTTTTTATCTACTTTTTTATCTACAATGATAATTTTCCAAATTCCGCTTTATCAGCATGATACCACGTTCCTCCCCTTGCTTTCAACTGTCTTTCTCTCATTCGCAATACTTTCTTGTAATCCGCTTGCTCTCTTAATGCCTCTTGCTTTCCTCTTTCTTCATTGCTTTCTCCTTTTGCATCATTCCTCTCAATCCCAAACGCTGCCTATTCCTCCTCCCCTTGCAGCTCCCTTTTTCTGTTTCTGAACACCTCACACAAATCCGGCAAGAATATGCTTGACAAAAATTTCTTTTTCGATATGATATTTATAGATTCATGCAGAATCTTATTACTCCACGAAGGAGTTTTTTATACAGCCGAAATACACCATGAAGGTGACAGCCCTGTTAATCGGGCGGCTTTCATGGTTTTTTTATGCTTAAATGACTGTATTTCAAAAATAAACTAACTAAAATTCGGAGGTATAAATGAACTTGAAAAGAACAATGAATCCTAAGACAAAAACATCCATATACCGGTTGGTGACGACCGCCGTGTGCATCGCTCTCTGCGTGGTACTGCCCTTCGCTTTCCATGCAATTCCAAACGGCGGCACATTATTTTCCCCCATGCACCTGCCTGTCCTTTTATGCGGTATTGTGTGCGGACCTGTATACGGACTGGTGTGCGGACTGTTTGGTCCTCTTTTATCCAGCCTTCTCACCGGTATGCCGGGCATGGCATTTCTGCCGACTATGATGCTGGAACTGGCACTTTACGGTCTCATATCCGGGCTTCTCATGAAATTCGTGCACACCGGCAAACAGACCGCAGACCTGTATATCAGCCTGCTTGCCGCCATGCTTTCAGGCCGGATTGTTACCGGAATTGCCAGAGCGCTTATTTTTGCAAGAGGCACCTATTCCCTGAAAGCATGGGCCAGCAGCTACTTTGTATCCTGTCTGCCTGCCATTATCCTGCAGTTGATACTGATACCTATTCTGTATGTAGCTTTACAGAAAGCCGGCTTTGTACCCGACCGCAATGCAAAGTCTAACGGATAAAACTGGTTTTCACCTTCTGGTTTTCCGGTACGGCAATGCCTTTTTCTCTTCCGGCGGCGATACATTTTATCATCCACGCCATATTTTTGCCAAGATTATACATGGTCATAAGACCTTCTTTATCCTGCAAAACATCCTCCGCTTTGGAGCCATACACATGATTCCAGTATGTTGAGGACACAATAGGCATGGAATTAATCGTAAAATATTTGTTAATCACATCAAAGGAGGCAGTGGTTCCTGCGCGTCTTGCGCTCAGGACCGCTGCTCCCGGCTTGAAAGCAAAGTTGCGCCCGCCGGAATAAAATGCCCTGTCCAAGAAGCTCAAAAGCCTGCCGCTCGGATGCGCATAATATACGGGGGAACCAAAAATAAATCCGTCCGCATCCTTTGCCTTTTCCACGAAGTCATTCACACAATCGTGGAATACACACTCTCCCGTCTTTCCGCAGCTTCCGCATCCTGTGCAGTCCGCCAGCGGTGCATTCCCGATAAAAATGATTTGGGTTTCAATCCCTTCCTCATTGAGTGCACGGGCTGCCTCACAGAGCGCCACATTAGTACATCCTTTTTCTCTGGAACTTCCATTCACCAATAATACTTTCATTTTCCAGCCTCACTTCCATTTTTGCATGCCTTTTTACGTGTCACATTTCATGCTTCCCTTTGGCACACTTTTTGAAATCTCATGAGAATATATTATCATTAATCCTCAGAATATTCCAGCCTGATTCCATGGCTTTTCGGTTGCTGTCAGCTACCTTTTCCACTCATCGGAGGTCTATGCAATATATCTTCTATTTTATTTCCACTTTGACTGCCTTTGCAAACCATTTTCTTCCTCTGTCAGCCGCTTTTCTCGCTCGCTGGAGGTCTATACAAAATATCTTCTATTTTATTTCCACTTTTTTGCAAAAAAAGTGGAGCAAAATACGAACTTTTTTCGTATAGCTCCACTTTTACTTATTTGTATCTTCATTTTGCTTTAAAACAACTGCCAAAGGTGGGTACAAATCACAAGAAATCTTCTATAGACCTCCCGCCAAACTGCCAACCGCCTGAAACGCTCTGCCCACATCCAAAACCGCTTTCCGCCGACGCTGTCCTGTTCACACCAGCTATCAGCAGCCGTCTCAGGCGCTCATTCACATTCAAAACTGTTTACAATCTGCGCCGTACCGTTCACCCTCGCAATCAGCTACATTCTGAACCACTCTGCTCACATTCTAAACCGCTTCCTACCTGCACCGTCCTGCCACTCTCCAAGCTACCACCAGTCCAAACTGCTCTGCCCCAGCGCCTACTCTAGTGTTAGCATCTAATTAGTACAAAACAAAATGAGATATTTCCCATAAAGT